>RHMF01000006.1_pt1 | contig 73829 bp, 55 predicted proteins | sample 5365151 | NCBI WGS metagenome assembly RHMF01 (sample SAMN10266501, study PRJNA497801) | feces metagenome | isolation source: feces | host: Bos taurus | place: China: Prairie of Fairy Mountain | collected 2017-08-14 | reverse complement strand
CATCAAAAAGAAATAAGCAGGGGTAAATTCTATTGCTCAACTCGTGAAAACAGTTCTCTTAGCAGTAGTTATTACGTTGCCAGCGGAGATGCAGTTTATTTAATTGCAACTTCTTTTTCAAAGTATCAGATTTTATACCCAATATCTAATGGTAGTAAATGGCGACTTGCATGGTGCAACAAATCAGATTATCAGAAATACTGTCTAACTAATCCAGTTCCCCAAAATAATGGTAAACTTCGTAATCCTGTCCCGTCAGGATGTTATTTTAACAAAAAGACAAACGATAATGGTTGGTATGGATATCATGACATTAACATAAATGTATCTACTTCTACACCTGTATATGCTATCACAAGTGGTACTGCTACTTTTAAACAGGCTTATGCAAAAATCGGTGGTAATAAGTATCTTGTTAGCTATGGAAACTATGTAGAATTCAAGTCTGATGATGGCGTTTACAGAGTTATATATGCACACCTTAATCGCTTTAATGGTGTTAGCCAAAAGATTTCTTCTTCCATGACCAAACAGATGAGTTCATCAACAGCGAAAAAGTATGGTTATTCTACGGGCACGGAATATTGCGGACAGAATATTCGTGTAAATGCAGGTCAGATATTAGGCTATATAGGAACAACCGGTAACTCGAGTGGTAACCATTTACATATTGAGGTTTATAAGAATGGTAAAAGAGTTGACCCTACAACTGTTTTCTCAGGGTTAACCAGATAATAAACAGAATTAATCGAAATCTATAAGGAGTATTTTGGAATGAAAAAGAATATCACGAAAATTATATCAATCGTATTAGCAATCATTACAGTTTTTTCAACATGTGCCATCGGATTGACAGCATCTGCAGCAAGCAATACAAATTATTCAAGTTACAATGCTCCTGAAAATTCAGGTGACTATGCTTACTGGAGTGGAAAGAAAGTTGTAAAGTCAAGTAGTATAACTAAAGACGAAATTCGTTGGATGCAGGCAACACTTAATTATTGTATCGCAAAAGAAGGACTTAAAACTTCTTATATAGCAGTAGATGGTTCGTTCGGACCCGGAAGCAAGACAGCAACTATTGCTTTTCAGAAGGCTGCAGGTTTAACAGCAGATGGTTCATTTGGTCCTTCAACAATCAAGAAAATGAAGAGTATTTTGAATGATGGAAAAAAACAACTCACTTAATTCTGTATCCACAACAAACAATGGAACTTCAAAAACTCTCCCTATCAATTGGGATGTGATTAAAATAACTGGTAAACAGGCTTCGGGAGAAAAAAATTGCCTTTGCAGAGCACTTGCTTACAGTAGAGACATTATTGATGGCTCTGCACATAAGTGGATGGAATATAGCGAGGGTTATCTCAAATCAGTAGGTAGATACAGTTATACTGCTGTTTGCTCTAAGGCTAGTTACACAAAGAAAACAAGCACAAGTCAGGCTACTGTTTTCAAAGCAGTTTATGATAATATAAATAACGGCAAGCCTGTTGTTATCAATGTAGATGATGGTGCAGGAAAACGTTCCACAGGATGTCACTATGTAGCAGTTGTTGGATATAAGAATGTTACAGATTCCTCTAAGCTTTCAGCTTCAAATTTCTTAATCATTGATTCTGTTGGTAACGGTGGATATGCAACTGAAAACCTCGGCAGTTTAGGATATTATTTGCTCAAAAACTCAGGCGGTAGTTATACTTACTATATAGATTAATACTTATGTTTAGTGTTGCTCATAGGTGACTGTGAGCAACATGTTTTATTATCAATTGATGATATTTATTAAATAATAAAGAAAGAAAAAGGGGCTTCACAAAATGAATTGTTGGTCAGTTGAAAAGGTTCAAGAGTTTTATAGTTATCTCAATGAATATTTTGGGCTATCTGTTAATCCTAAAATTGAAATTAGAGATAAAAATAAATTTCCTGTTCAATGGAAGAATGGTAAGATGCTTTTTATTCCGGAATTCTTTAATGATGATGAACTTGAAGAGAATGTAAGAAAAAATTTACTTATACTTATGTATAGTGGTTTTTACCAAACAAAGCACAATGATAACCATATTGGCATGCACCCTATGTTTATGACAAAAGGGATATGCGATGAGTTGGGAATTACATTCTTATCAGATAGTGAGATAGAGCAGAACTTGCGTACTGTCAGAAGAAAGTTATATCAGAACATTGAATATTGCTGTTATTTTCAAGTGGGTATTAAGCTTCGAGAAAGTGCGTGGACAAGCTATGAGGTGACAAAAATCGAAAGAACACCAGATGATATATTTGTAACAGTAAAACCTATTGGATGTAAGCTTGGACAACCTGAAAAGGTTTTTACGGAAGAAGAACTTTATAACCGAACCTATGCATATGAACCTATAGATAATGTGAAGGTTGATATGCGAAGAAATCTCGTAGTGATTTCAGGAGCCTCAGCTGTAGGTAAAACAACAGTTGTAAAGGAGCTAATGAGACAATGTCCGTATCTTAATAAAACAATTTCAGTCACCACTCGAAAGCCTCGTAGTAATGAAACAGTAAATGACTATTATTTTGTTTCAAATGAAGAATTCTATGAATATGTTTTTGATGGTTCGTTGCTTGAATATAAGATATACAATGGTGAGCATTATGGAACCTTGCTTTCAGAAATAGATAAGCATCCTACGGATAAACCTCTTATTTTGGTTATTGATACAACCGGTCGCAGAAGCGTGTTAAGACATTTTCCGCTTACTACAACAATTTTTATTCAGGCACCGTCAGTCGATGAGCTGAGAAAAAGAATAGAACTAAGAGGCGAGAATACCGAAGAGGAGATAGAAGAACGTATAAAAATAGCAGTTAAGGAAATGGAAGAAGCAAAATACTATGATTATGTACTTGTAAATGATGATGTGGAAAAGTGCATGAAACAAATTAAAGATATTATTGACAAGAATATGAGTTTGTAAATAGTTGATTATTATGGTAAATGAATGTATAATTACATTGTAAAAAATTTTCAAAGGAGATTTTAAAATGACTAACGATTTAGATAATATCATCACATTAAATGATGAAGAGGGCAATGAAGTAGAATTTGAATTTATGGACTTGGTTGAGTACAATGGTGAAGAATATGTGATTCTCTTTCCTGTTGAACAAGGCGATGAAGGTGAGGTTGTAATTCTCAAGTTAGAAGATACAGAAAATGAAGACGAAGAGTCGTACGTGAGTGTGGATGACGAGGAAACTCTAATGACAGTCTATAATGTTTTCAAGGAGAAATTTCAGGATACTTTTAATTTTATAGATTAAAAATGGAGATTGATGTTTGTGAATTCAAAACATATAAACGAAAACAATAGTAACTCTTTTAATATAGCTATAAAGTATTTGAACCAGGCTGTTGCTTATCGGGATATGGAGCAGTACGAGAATGCTGAAAAATACTTTTTAAAGATAGTTGATTTGTTTGAAGAAATTGTAGAAAATGACAAGCGTGAAGAGTGTTGGTCCTGTTTAGCAACAGCATATAGTGCATTAGGTGTAATGCTACATGACACAGTAGATGTGCATGGTGCTCAGACCTATTATTTGTGTGCAATTGATGTGATGGAAGGTCGTGTCGATGAAAATAAACTTGAGTACGTTCCAAATCTGGTTGCGTGTTATAGCAATTTGGGTGATTTGACCAAAGATGAAGAGTGCTTCAAAAAAGCATATACTTATGCAAAATTACTCCCTGAAAATCCAATTTGTAAAGATGTTATAGAAACGTGGAGGGATACCTTTCAATGAGTTCTGTTATTGATATACATAGCAAGGGCGAATATCCTGCCTGTGCAATTTCTAATTTTGCAGAATATGAGTTTTATGTCGATGGAGTGAAATGCAAAAGTATGGAAGGCTTTTTACAGTCGTTGAAATTCAAAAGCAAAACAAAGCAAAAACAGGTGTGTTTACTTTCAGGAGCAGAAGCCAAAAACTCAACAAGACATATATTTGCTCAATTAAGATGGAGAATAACTCATAAACTCTATTGGCAGGGCAGAAAAATGTGCCGTTTTTCTGATGAGTATCAAAAATTACTCGATAAAGCCTATAAAGAATTGTGCGAAAACGCAGGCTTTATATGTGCCTTAAAAAACACAGGCGATTACGAGCTTACTCATTCAATCGGTGAAACAGATACTCGAAAGACTGTCCTGACAGAGTACGAATTTGTTTCAAGGCTAATAAAAATCAGAAATACATTAAATTAAGCAACTAAATATTAAAAAGATAACCCCTTGTCTGGTGTGGAAATCATGCAAGGGGTTATTGTATGGTTAACAATATTGATTTTTGTCGAAAAATGGTATAAAATTATCATATGATATATGAAAGGTGTAGATAAAAGTGGAAATAAAGGAATTGAAAGAGAAGGATGTTCCTAAATTATTTGATTTGTATAGTCAATTGATTGGTAAAGAAGGAAATTACACAAAAATGTGCAGGGTTCTTAATGAAATACAGGACTGTCCTCATTATAAACTTTTTTGTGTCTATCAGGATGATGAGTTGATTGCAACTGCGTCTCTTACAAAATGTTTTGATTTGACAGGTGATGCAAAATATTATTACAGTATGGAAAATTTTGTTGTTGATGAAAGATATAGAGGTAAGGGCGTTGGAACATTCTTGCTTCAGGAACTTGAACAATATGTTAGCGAAAATGACGGCAGTTATATGAATTTCACATCAAGTATGAGTCGTAAGGATGCACACTTGTTTTATGAAAATCGTGGTTATCATAAGGATTATGTTAAGGGATATAAAAAGGTGTTTTAGGGGAGGACTTTTAAATGTCAAAAAAATTAACGTTTAAAAGGTTAAAAAGCTGGTATAGATTGCAGGATGTTTCTGGTAATTTGGGGGTAGATAGGCTGTGGGTGTTTTTAAAAACGAGTGCGCTTTTAGTTGCTATTATAATTATTTTTGGCCTTCTTTATCAAGTCGCTTGTACGGGTGCTGCTGAGCTGCCTTTTTTTCAAAAGATTATGAATAATTCAAAGGATCTTCTTGAATTGTTTTTCGGTTTTATAACAATAGGAGCAAGCTCATATGCTTGTATTCAGATTTCTCTTATGAAAGATATAAATAGAACAGAGATGTGTCATGAAATATATAAAGCAGACCAAAAATATAGAAATAATTCAAAAAAATCAAAAGAAAATATGCATAAGCTTATAAAAAAGATGGAAAATAAAGGGATAACAAAGGAGTCGGAGGAAAAACGTCGAAACAATAATGAAGAATCGAAGTTTCAAGAGTTATTTCAAGACAGAGAATATGAAACTCTTAGGGCATATGCATATCATTATGAATATATAGGTTATTTAACATTGCGGAGAAAACTGAATTTTGATGTGGCTTTTGATACAATAACATTTCCCAATTGGCTTATAAATTCAGAGGAAGCAAAGAAAATAATAGAGATTGGACGCGTGTATACTCCTGATTTTTGGAATGGTTCAGAGTATCTATATCGTTCTTATGAGGTTAGAAGAGCTTATAGTATGAAAAAATTACATAGTGAAAGTGCTGAAGCAGATGGAGGATATAAAAAGGTATGCAGAATATGGAGAGATAAATACGAAAGTCTTATATGATTAAAGTGATAATTAATATAAAGTAGTTGGCAAATAAACTGTAATAAATTGATATGTTAGGATGTGCTTAAATAATGGGGTAGTTTTTAATAATTAAATCACTAAAAGGAGAGCGGATGGGTATGTATGTAAAATTTTTAATTCTTATTATGGGATGTTTAATTTCAGGGATATTTTGCAACTTTATTTTGTTTAGACAAGAGAAAAGAAATGAAAAGAGCAGTAAATTTTTAACAAGTGAAAGATTTCTTGTTTTTACTATTGAGATCCTAGTTGCTGTAATTGGATTCGGTTTTACATTAACAATAACTAACGATAATGAGAGAATGATTGAAAAGGAAAAAGCAATACAAATGATTGAACAGACCCTCGAATTTACAGATAACCAGCTTAAAAGAGAGCGTTCATATTTAGCAACATACAAAAAAGGCGATATAAATACAAGTAAAGTGGTAAACAGTAATGTAATAAATCTCAAGTATTACGAAAATATATTGTCAAACGAACTAATATTGCAGAATGTAAATATGAATACATATGGTGAAATTATGAAATATTTAGTTTGGATAGAGCATTGTAATGAACGTATTGCAGATGAATTAAATGATGAAGCTATTAAAAGTTCAACATTTAATGAAAAAATATATTCAGAAATGTATTATAGGAATAAACATTTGAAGAATATTCAAGACATTCTTTCAATCTGCCAGAGAGAAATGAGTGGGGAGATTTCGGAAGAAGAGGCCAATTCAGAGTGTTATAATATTAGATATGATATATCGAGTGAATTTCAAGACTGATGCGTATCAGAGATAAAATCCAATAAAACAATTGAATACTATTAAATAAACAACCCCTTGTCTGGTGTGAAAATCAGGTAAGGGGATTTTTGTTTTTCAAAGATTTATCGACAGAAAATACAAAACAAGGAGTTCTTGTACAAAATGAGAACTCCTTGTTTTTGTTAATATCAACTCTCTTATATAGGTATGGTAGTCAATGCAAACAAGTACCAGAAAATGGTAGAAAGTATCAATCTCTTATATAGGTATGGTAGGTGGACATTCATACAATGGCGCTGAAAAAGCAGGTATCAATCTCTTATATAGGTATGGTAGTCATTATAGTAGATTAGTCTATCAGCTGGCTATAGGGTATCAATCTCTTATATAGGTATGGTAGGAAAAATTTTAACAAAGCTTTATCAGTAGTTCTCGGTATCAATCTCTTATATAGGTATGGTAGAAAATGAATTTTCATATGACAGCCCGTCAGGCAAAGTATCAATCTCTTATATAGGTATGGTAGTTGCAGCAACTCCAAACTTGAGAGCAGAATCAGGTATCAATCTCTTATATAGGTATGGTAGTCGCGGAAAAAGATGGACTTATTATCATCAATATTGTATCAATCTCTTATATAGGTATGGTAGTTGTAGAGCGAAAGTAACATTGAAATTTTTGCATTTGTATCAATCTCTTATATAGGTATGGTAGTTTAGCTAGTTCTATAGGACTTAAGCTTGTAGAGTATCAATCTCTTATATAGGTATGGTAGAAAGTAAAGAGAGGTACATTAAAATGGCAAAATACCGTATCAATCTCTTATATAGGTATGGTAGCAGGTGAGAAAGCTGTAGAAGGAGACTATTTTATGTATCAATCTCTTATATAGGTATGGTAGTTGAACATCTTGTGTTCAATCGTATTGTAACACATGGTTCTTGTGTTGTCAAGTTGCAATGAGTTTGGAAATGGTAAAAATATTTAGTTAGCGTATGAGTTGTTTTTGAGTTTTTATGCTAATAGCACACGATTGCTTTTTACAAAATATCGATTGACTAAAATAATCGAAAGATATATAATTTGTTATTGTATAGGAGTTGATTATATGCAACTTGATATTTTATTCAAAAAAGATATGATTCGGTTGCCGATTTGTACTAATGCAACTGTACAGGGATTGCTGTATCACGCAATGGCTGAGGATGAAAGATATTCGTCTTATATACATAATAGTGGGAAAGTATATAATGGCAGGAATTTTAAGTTATTTACCTTCAGTGAATTGAAGGGTGACTATGAAATCGAGAATAAGAATATCATCTTTTTATCACAAGCAAGATTATCGGTGCGTTCAGCCGATGCGTATTTGATACAACTTCTTTTTTCATACTTCTCAAATAATCGATGTGTAAGCCTCGCAAGTGAAACTGTTGAGATTGCTGATTTGAATTTAAATGATAAACACATTTTTGATGATGAAATCACTGTGTATACAGTTTCACCAATTACGGTTTATGTAACGGAAGAGGACGGTTACACAAAGTATTTTACTCCGTATGAACAACGGTTTTATAATAGCATTATTTCCAATGCCAAGCATAAATGGCGTAGTTGCTTCGGTGATGATTCGGATTTTCATCTTGAAATTATTCCTGTTGAGAATTGCAAATTCAAAAAAAGAGCAACACGATTCAAGGATACATTTATAACTGCCTGGCATGGTGATTTCGTGCTGAAAGGAACACCTAAAGTGATTGATTTCTTATACCAGACGGGATTAGGAAGTAAAAACTCGCAAGGCTTTGGAATGTTTGAGATTAAAAAACGATAAGTTGGTTGTGCATATATAAGATAATAAAACTTCTGAAGAATTAACAAACATGTAAAAATAAATAAAGTAATAACCCCTTTGTGTGATGTAAAAATCATACAAAGGGGTTCGCTTTTTGTGTGAATAATCTCTTATATAGGTATGGTAGATAAAAAAAGGAAGGTATCACATTATGAAAAAAACTACGTGTATCAATCTCTTATATAGGTATGGTAGCAGAAAAATTTCTGAAATGAGCCTTGAGGAACTTGTATCAATCTCTTATATAGGTATGGTAGGGGTGATGACGGAGCTGTTTGGTGCGATGTTACACTGTATCAATCTCTTATATAGGTATGGTAGTTGGAAAGAGGTTGTCCTTCTGACCAAATTCTTTTAGTATCAATCTCTTATATAGGTATGGTAGAAGTTGGATGCAACAGAGGTAGCAATCCCAAAATTATGTATCAATCTCTTATATAGGTATGGTAGTTATTTTTTGGAGGTGTCCTATGATGGACAAAAGGTATCAATCTCTTATATAGGTATGGTAGTTTCCAAACATTCCGATATATGCGACTATTGCGTATCAATCTCTTATATAGGTATGGTAGCTTGCAAACTTTAAGATGGGTAATTTCCCAATTTTGTATCAATCTCTTATATAGGTATGGTAGTCAGTCCTAAGTACGAAGGTATGACAGGTTATTGCACGTATCAATCTCTTATATAGGTATGGTAGGCGAATCCTGCAATAAAGGATGCTCTTCAAAATTCATGTTGTTTAACGTGTATCAATCTCTTATATAGGTATGGTAGTTGAACATCTTGTGTTCAATTGCATTGTAACACATAGTTCTTGTGTTGTCAAGTTGCAATGAGTTTGAAAATAGCAAAAATATTTAGTTATCAAAGGACTTGTTTTTGAGTTTTTATGCTAATAGCACACAATTCCTTTTTGCAAAATATCGATTGACTAAAATATTTTGTTAAACGGTGATTGATATTTTATCGAACCTGTTCAGTATAAAAACACAGAGGAGTGAAACCTTGCTTTTCTGCAAATCACTCCTCTATTTATTTAAATTAGTATATTATGCTATTTTTTTCTAATTATAACATACCAAATAACGGCAAAAGCACAAAATACACTTGCAATAATTGCTTTCGTACAGTTGCTGATGTCAGGGAAAAACCATGGCCAAAAGGTGTTTGTTGCTTCAAAAATACTGAGAATGGCAAGGATAAACAATATGAAATTCTCTCGTGATTCGTTATCAGCAGTTTTTTGTGCAAATGCGTCTTCTATTTGGTTTTCAATTTCTGCAACCTGCTCATTAATGAACAAGTTGTCAATCATCATTTTATAGAGCTCAATACCTTGCTGTTGTGGAGTAACTTCCTTTAAAAGTAACTGACTTTGGAAAAGGATATATTCCTTATGAATGTCACGAATGTCACTTTTCTTGAGAGTACTATCACTTATTCTTCGCTCGAAATTGAGAAGAGAAGCTCTTTGTGCTAAAGCAAGAATTGACATTTCAACGTATTCAGTTAAAAAGTTTCTAGCCAAATAATCAGCACTTGAGTTGGTGATTGTGACCATGCTGTATTCAGTTATACCGGTAAGACTTCCATATTCAATCCATCGGTCGTAAATATATTTTTTGCCAAGCATTTCACTTAATAAACTCTTACTTTGGCATGTGAGTCCATTACCATCAATATAAACAAGTTTATAAATTTCTGATGCGAGATTAATTGTGTTATCTTTTTTCTTCGGTTCTAAATCCTTGTCTGTTATATCATTGATATATGCATAATTGCCATCATTCCAAACCTGCATTTCAGTGGCAATTTTGTTATCAAGACAATAACAAGCAACATACATTCTGTCATCAATTACGGGTTCAATATAAAAATGATTTTTGTCAATATCATTTTTATCCGTTGTAATAGAGTATTCGCCATTGGATAAAAGCGCCATTATTGGTGCTGCAATTCGTGTGGTGTCAAAGGTTTCAGGGTTTTGCAAGCCTTTTTTGTCTTCGAAGATATTTTGACCTTCGTAACTTATATGTATTTGTTGTGCACATTGGAAACAGGCTCTATCATTACCAGCACTGAACGGCATGTAAATTCTTCTACCGAAATCGTTGATGCGTGTTATTTCCGTTCTTTCTGAATATTTATAGTTTTCTAATTCGAATGTCAGAATACCGATGCCTGTATTAAACAATTTGAGACGGATGCCGTTAACAGCTAATTCATATTCTTCCTTTTCATTAATTTTGATTACATATTTAGCTTTATTGTTTCCATCCTTTTTTGAATGGAGCCATTCATTGTCGTTGGCTAAGTTGTACTTGTAATTCCAAACGATAGCATTATCGTCATCATTGTTTGAATAAATAGCATTGCGAGCGGCAACATTGAAATAATGATATTGGTTATACTTTTCAGTAAATAACTCATCAGGAACAATGTTATCGTCTTTTTTCCAATGGGGATTAAGACAGGTAGTAAATTTTTTTCGAGTTTTTACTTTTGAACCATCGTTCCATAAGAATGGGAAATGGAAAGTATGATAACTAAAAGGAAGGGATATCTCGCCAAAAAGCCTTGTTTCTGTTTCATCTACTTTATGTTTATTGTCTTCGTCACTGAAATCAAGGAATTTTTTCTCACAAAAACCTCTACAAATCCACCAGTTAATGACATGCTTTTCAATAGCTTCTTTAAGTTTCTTGGTTTCTTCGCAATCTATAATTTTATCGAGTTTAACATATTCGCATATGTTTTTGCCGATTTCAGCATCAATAACGGTGATAGGACCATCAGGCTTTAATTCTTCAATATAAATACTTAATTTAGCTTTGTTCTCCACTTAAAAATCCCCCAATATCCAAACATAATACATTTCACCACATAAGGCTTTTATTGCATAGCTTTTTTTGTTTGTTAAAGTGTATAAAAACATTATAATGTCTAATTATGGTGTTGTCAATAATATAACGCAATGAGAAATTCATAAATATATTCTTTGTATAGTTGACAAAATATTGTAAAAAAACTATAATTTATATGAATAATCTAAAAAAATAATGTGCAAAATCACTAATTTCGTTTTTATGAAAAAATATGGAAGCATTAATAAAAATTGCGAAAAAATAATTCTTTGACAGTTTTATTTATCAAAAGAATATTTTTATTGATATGATTAAGGAGTTGATTGACAAAAACACAGGTAAAAGAAGTATTTCATCAGAAATACAATGAAATATCGCAGGAACTTAGAATGATTGAGGTAATTGACACTCAAAAAATTCATAATATATAGTTCGATTTACAGAAAGGGAATGAGAAAAATATGGATACAACAAAAAAATTGGGTTGTATTAAGAGTTATGAATTAAAACAAGAAACACCATTAATTCATTTTCAGCACGACCAAAAAGGCGCAACACTTCGTGCGACAGAAGTTAAGCCAAAACTGGACAAGTTTATTATCAAAAAACTTGGTGGTAAAGACAATGTTAATGATACTTGGTTTATCAAAGATACCGATGCTTTAAACTACAAAATGCAGATAATAGCAACGGGTGAACCTGAAATTGTTGATCTTGGATTTAAGACACCTTACGATATCTATTATGGTAACATGGGTGATTCATCAACGAAAAAAAGAGGCATTATTTGTGATAGTAAAATCACTATAGTATGCACAAATGCTGAATTGCGTGATTTTATTGATAAGTATATTGCAGAATTCTTTGTTGTAACTAATTTTGGAACAATGCAAAATAAGGGGTTCGGTTCATATATCGTTAAGGATAAAGTTCTTAAGCCATGGGATGTTCCAAACTATCTCAAACAATATTATGGTGCAAAAAAGTGCTATTGTTTTTCGTGTTATGATAATCCATTTAGTGCGATAAAAACGATATACGGAATGATTAAATCGGGTGTGAACTTTAACGGGTATCAACGCTCATATTTGTTTTTGTATATGCATAATAAATATGAAATTGGCAATGAAAAGGCTCAATTGAAAAAAACTGGACTTGCTCCTTCAATTGGTAGAAACAAAGATAAAGCAGATGTGAACAAGGAGAATCATGATTCTCATTACGTTCGCGCACTTTTAGGTGTCTGTGACCATATTGAATTTTTAAATGAAATCGGAGATAGAAAGAACAAAACAAATGTTACTATCAAGAATTGTGATAACAAAAAAATCGAACGCTTAAACTCACCAATTTTCTTTACAGTAATTAATAAAAAGGTATATTTTGTAGCTGGAAGAATAAATGATGATATTTATGGAGCAGAGTTTGAGTTTAATAGTCCTAAAGGAAATATGAAACTTACAGTTCCATCAAAAGAGGAGCTTGGTGAGAGGTTTATCGATGACTTTCTTGAATATAGCGTAAAAGAACTTAATGGAGAAGGATTAGCTAAATTCAGAATGACAGAAAAAATTAGAATTCAGGAGGTGTAATAATGGACAAATACATAGGTATTACAATTGGTCCGATTTTTAAAACTATGAGTTTATCATCTTCGCCTGTTGCACTTTGGGCGTCGAGTTATATTTTCTCATTACTCTCAAAGACTATCTGCAAAGAACTTGTTGAGGATGGTGTAAGAAAAAGTGACATCGTTGTGCCGTATTATGCTGAAAACTTTGATTATAATAAGATGAATAATGGCGTTGGACTTTTCCCTGACCATATAATTTTTAAGGCTGATGATTACGCCGTTTCAAATGTAACTGCTGTAAAAAACAAGGCAATTGAATATGTTGCTGGGCAGTTTAGTGTTGGTGCGGAGTATCTTGAAAAGTATGTAATGGTTTCAGCTTTTGAATTTAAAGCAAACAACCCGATTCTTGAAAGTGGTAAAATATTTGATTCGCTTGAATTGGCAACTCCTTTTGTGGATAAAGAAGAAATTAATCCAATTTTAGCGTTGTTTTCTGGTGATAAGTATAGCAAGAATAATGCAATCAAAAATACTGAATTTGTTGCTAATCTTAATAGTTTTCAACTTAAAAAGGACGATAATTCATTTAAGTCACTAGATGATATTGTAAAGATTGGAAACGGTTATAAGAAATATGAATATTATGCTATTGTTCGTTCTGATGGCGACAATATGGGCAAAATTATATCTGGATTAACTGATGATGAAAAAATCCGTACATTTTCACAAACATGTCTTAACTATTGTGCTGAAGTCGCAGAAAAAGTTAACGAATTTAACGGCGTTACTATTTATGCCGGTGGTGATGACCTCCTTGCAATTTTGCCTTGTGAAAGCAAGAATGGAAAGACAATATTTAGCTTTGTAAAAGAGGCAAATGAGGTTTTTGCTAAGAATTTTGAGGATTACATCAAGTTGCTTCCTGAAGATTCGAAAAAACCATCACTATCTTTTGGTATAACAATTGCATATCACAAATTTCCTTTATATGAAGCTCTTGAGGATTCGGCGGGGTTGCTTTTTGGTGTGGCGAAACAAGGCGATAAAAATTGTGTGGCTGTAAGACTACAAAAACATGCAGGTCAGTCAGAGGGATTGGTAATTCCAAATGACAGACTTAACGATGTTATTAATCTTCTTAATGTAATAAAAGAAAGCAAAAAGAAGAAAGAAAATGGAAACGCATCTAAAGATGTTGAGAAAAAAGACGAAAATGTCAATGCTGAAGGTGATGACAAGGTATTTGTTTCGGCACTTCACAAACTTGCAATGTTTGAGAAAGCTTTCGATGGTACTGAAACTGATGCCGAGGTTTATAATTTATTTGAAAATATCTTCGATGGTAACGAACATAAAGATAGTACATTCCTTCACAAGACATTACCTGAAATATTCGTTAAATTAAAAGAAAACAATAACATAAAAGCAATCGATAATGAAGGTGTGAAGGGTAATAAACCATCGCTTGTGCTTTCCTATGTTTTAAGAATTCTTAAATTCTTCTTTGAAAAGGGTGGTGAGAAGAAGTGAAGACATATTTAGCAACATTCAAACCAATAGAACCATATTTCTTTGGTAACGAAAAGAGTTTTGTGTATCCAAAGGCAGAGAGTGATAAGAAAGCCTCTAATAAACCACAGGTTTCTAACAGTTATTTTATTAAAAGTGAATATGTGCCATCGCAATCTACTATTTTAGGAGCTCTTCGTTATATATTCTTGCCTGTTAAGAAAAGTGATTGGCAGTATGATAACGCTGAAAGAGACTTGAATAATCAGACTGTTGGTGCGAATGGCTTTAATCCAGCTGAGGAAAATGATTTTGGAAAAATTAAGAAAATTTCACCAGTTTTCTTGTATGATGGTGAAAATGCTTTAGTTCCAGCGCCGTTTGACCATATTGAAGGCAAGGGGAAATATACCCCATTTTCAAGTTTTGGCACTGTTACTACTTCTGATGGTGAGAAGTTCTTTGCAGAAGAATATAATGCGAAAGACGGTGTAACCTCTGATTATCTGAATTTAACGACTGGTGACATTGCTAAGCGCGAAGAGCTTTTTAGCGAAGTTACTCGTATGGGAATCAATCGTGATCCAAAGAATAAGGGTATGTTTAAGAAAACTTATCGACAGTTAAAGGGAAAATATGCTTTTGCTATATATCTTGATTTGGAAGATGACCTTAAGCCTGAAAACACTATTGTTCATCTTGGTCAAGGAAAATCAACCTTTGCCGTTTCATTTGAAGCAAAAGAAAACAACATAGAAAAAGAGATAGCAAAATATTTGCGTGACGATGTTGTTTATTTCTTTGGTGATGCGTTTGTTTCAGCGGATATTTATAAAGAATGCAAATTTGCTGCAACCAAAACAAAAACATATCGCTATTATGCAAAGAGCGGTAAAACGGTTACTAAGGGTGGTACGCTTTACAATCTTATTTCAGCAGGCAGTGTGGTCATCCCGAAGGATAAAGATAAATTCAAAAAATCCATAGAAAATAATAATGTTAATGTAATTGGTTATAACGAAATTATTACAAAATAGTGGAGGAAAATTAATATGAAACCAACTTTTTATAAAATTGAATGTATTACAAATCTTCATGTAGGTTCAGGTGATGTGAACTACAATATTGTGGATAACGAAGTAGAAAAAGATATTACAGGTATGCCAATGATTCATGCATCAGGTATTAAGGGTGCACTTCGTGATGCAATGAAAAATGAATTAGGCGAAGAAAAAACGAAGGTGGTTTTTGGTTCAGTAGGCGATGAAGATACAACAGGTGAAGGTACACATAAGTTCTTCGATGCTCATCTCTTGGCAAGACCAATGCGTGTTGCAGGTAGTAGCACAATGGCTTCAATCCCTGTTGTTACAGTCGCATCTGTTAATGAATTTATTAAAACATTATCATTATTTGGTGATGACAGATTTAATGGTGCTATGATTTGCGATAAGGATATTGCTTTTGGCGATAACGAGTTTATGACCAATGTAAGTGAAAATATTCGTGTTGAAGGCGAAAAAACAGGTAAACTTACAGATGCGGTTGCAAAGAAACTTGATATAGTTAAAGATATGATTGGTGAAAAATTTGCAGTAGCAAAAAGCTATGATAATTATGACCTTCCTGTTATGGCGAGAAACTGTCTTGAAAGTGGTAAAGAAAACCTCTGGTATGAGGAAGTTGTAGCACATGGTAGTATTTTCTATTTTGCAGTTATGGGCGAAGGTGGCTATGAAGTTCCTGCACTTGTTCAATTCGGTGGCCATTCATCAATCGGTTGTGGCTATACAAAGATCACAAAAATATAGGAGGAATTTTCTGTGAATAAAAAGCGTGTAAATGATTGGCTTTTAACAGCTAAAGATGCATTGGTAAAAACAGGTGTTGTCGAGAATGGTGAAATAAACAAGACTTATCGCGGACAAATTTCTTCATTTGGTGCAGCAGTTGTAATGGGTAGCCTTCCTGCTGCGGTAGCATTCTTTTCTGAACAAGGTGGTTCAAAGGTACACCGAGAGAACCTCATTTGTGCAATGTATTACTGTATTCTCGGAGAACTTCCAAAGGATGCAAAAGCAGTTTTACAATATGTTTGTGAAAATAATAGTAATGACCTTAAGGAAAAGTTTACAGATGCTTCAATTGCATTAAAGCTTGCAATGAACTTTTTCAACTTGGTAGAGGGGGATTCAAGTGGAAAATCTTAACCTTATTTTCAATAAACTGTATTACACAAATGTTGGCGAAAGTTTAAAGGGAGAAGAAGGCAAAAAGGCCTTTACTGAAAGTTTAGAAAAATATAATAATATCATATTTAATACTAAGTTTTACAAGGAAAATGATTTTGTAGCAAAAGCATCAAATGATGTAGACAGCTTCATTCTTAAAACTACTTACCCAGGAGTACTCATTGGTGCAGGAAATCCTCATGGCACAGGTCAAAGCAATGAAGATATTAATATGGGATTTTCATTTGACTATGTAACAGGTCAGCCGTATATCCCGGGAAGCTCAGTCAAGGGGATGCTTCGCAGCTGCTTTAAGAATTCTCCTGGAGTTATAGATGAAATTCTTGGTGAAGGAAAATATGATATTAAGGCTTTGGAAAAAGAAATCTTTGATGATGCTAAAGATATCTTTTTTGATGCCGTGCTTTATGATGGTAATGAGTGTGGCCTTGTAATGGGTGAGGATTATATAACTCCACATAAAGAAGCAACGAAAAATCCTATCCCGATTAAGATGATAAAAATTTTACCTGATGTGAGATTTGAATTCAGATTTATTCTTAAGGATGGCTTGCTTAAAGCAGACGAAAAGCTCGAGCTTTTCAGCACCTTGCTTCAGGTTTTTGGCGTTGGTGCAAAAACAAATGTAGGTTATGGTGTGCTTGTGAATGATGATTTGAATGGTGCTATTCCTGCAAAGAGAGAATTGCCACAGAGAAACTATCAGTCAAACCAACAAGATAAACCATCTCAAAATAACGGACAGTCCTCGAATAATAATTACAATAATAAGGCGAAAAATCAGAATGGCAATAATGATGAAATGGTTAAATGCCCACATTGTCAAGCTATGAATTATAGAAATTATCCTGATGGTAATTCAAGAAAGAAATGTTATAAATGTAAAGAGTTTTTATTTCCTAAAGACAAACGATAAAAATCACTGAAAAAACGAAAAAAGGTTTAGTCAATCGGCATTTTGCTATTGCTAATGTGATGAAAACACGATAAAACGGTAATGCGACATGCTGATTGACTAAATAAAATGCCCTGTTTTTGAGAGATTGAAACTTGACACCACTAGAAGTAGGTGCTATAATCTCTACGAACACAAAATGTTTAACTACCATACCTATATAAGAGATTGATACGTAGAGTTCAGGGTGATTTTCTGCTAAATAATTTCTACCATACCTATATAAGAGATTGATACAATTATTTACAATAGCAAGATTATTTGGGTTATACTACCATACCTATATAAGAGATTGATACTTAATTTCTCCTTTGATCATTTCCGCAACTACTACAACTACCATACCTATATAAGAGATTGATACAATTACGAAATTATATCTTCGTACTTTCTTACCACTACCATACCTATATAAGAGATTGATACGAAAGCGCAATCCCAAAAGTGATTGTTCCTTTAAACCTACCATACCTATATAAGAGATTGATACATAGTCTGCACGTAGCAAGACTCACAATCGCACTTCTACCATACCTATATAAGAGTTGAATTTTTGTTATGTATAATTAAAACCACACAAGCAGATTCTTGTGTGGTAGTTTTGTTATATATTAGTATAAAATTAGCTAATGGGAGGAGAATGATGAAAAATAATACCTTCTTTGTTGATGCAGAGTCTGATGGTCTGTATGGTAAGTTTCTAAGTGTTGCAGTTCTTGTTACAGATGAAAATGGTCAAGAAATTGATAGGTTTTACGGTGCTGTAAAAATAAGCATAGAAGATATTTCTACACAGTGGGTAAAGGAAAATGTGTATCCATACCTTGACAATGCCGATGTGTTTTTTGATAGTGAGGAAGTGTTGTTAGAGAATTTTTGGAAATTTTGGATTAAGCATCGTGAAACATCGGATTGCGTAGCATATGTGGAATACCCTGTTGAAGCACGTTTATTCAGCACTTGTGTTATGTGCAATCTGGAAGAAAGACAATTTCTAGGTCCATTCCCTCTTTATGATTTAGCAACATTATTAGAATCGAAATCAATCGATTTTAATTGTAATATTCAGGAATTGTCAGACTTGGAATTGGTTTCACACGATGCTATGAATGACGTAAGAATGTGTGCGAATGTGTGGCACAAATATATTAAACAAAAATGAAATTTGTGGAAAGGAAGTTTTGATTTAAAATGACTATAATAGAATTTTTTGATAAAGATGCAATTGAAAATGTGATTAGCTCTTTGATTTGTAATCCTGACAAGGTTGTTTTTGTCGGTGATAACATAAAAGCAATGAAAAAAGCAATCGCAAGATATGAAAGAATATTAGAACATCACGGAAAGAGTGTTGAATTTCAATCAGTATCAGTTAATCGCAATATTTTGCAGAATATAGTTGATGTTCTGATAGGTTTGTTGCAAGAATCAGGTGAAATCACAATTGATCTGACTGGTGGAGGCGATTTATACCTTGTAGCAGCAGGAATATTACATAACAGATACTCGACAAAGGTACAATTACATAGATTTAACATTAATAATGGAAAATTATATGATTGCGATGCTGACGGAAATGTTATTGCAAGCTCATCTGAGGGTATGACATTAACTATCGAAGAAAATGTTACAGCTTATGGCGGAAGAGTTATTTATGATAGCGAGAAATCTCCAATTGTTACACAAAAATGGGATTTTACAGATGAATTTATTGAAGATATCAACACAATGTGGAATATATGCTGTAAAGATTCAAAAGAATGGAATATTCTTGGTTCTCACCTTGTGAGTGATATTGAAAATTCCGATGAATCACATTTGCGATTGCAGATTACTGAAGACTTATTCTCTACAATGCCAAACACCGTTACTCAATTAAAACAATATGGATTAGTCGGTGATATTAAGACTGAAGATGGTATAATATCTTTTGAATGCAAAAACAAACAAGTTAAGGACTGTCTTGTGAAGTCAGGCCAGCTTTTGGAATTAAAAACTACAGTTGAAATTTTGTCTTTAAGAGAAAATGAAAACAACCAAGTAGCCACAGACGTTATGACTGGCGTTGCTATCGGTTGGGATGATGATGCCACAGACGAAAAAGATGTAATAAATGAAGTTGATGTTGTTGCAATGAATGGCTTGATTCCTGCATTCATATCGTGTAAAAATGGAATAGTATCTGTTGATGAGTTGTATAAGCTGAATACTGTTGCAACTCGCTTTGGCGGCAAATATGCCAAAAAGATATTAATTGCAACGGACGAGCTTGGACTTATAAAAATCCGTGCAGAAGAAATGGGGATAAAGATTGTTGATAATATTGGCAACTGTGGTTTTGACCATAAGGACACAAAACGAAAATTGAAGAATTTGTTGAAATGAATTTTAACCCCTTGTTTGGTATGAAACAACAAACATGCAACTTTAAATAGAGATAGAAAGGGTGAAGATAAAATAAAAAAATAGATAGATAAAAGAATTGGCAAGAAATCTTGAAAATGTATTTATATAGTTACAATTGATTCGATTCTGTTTAAGTTGATAGATATACAACTTTTACTGTTTAATAAGCTTTCTTATGAAAATTATTTTTATTGTTACTTAGTATATCGTTATAAATAAAACTTTGAATTTGTGATACTCATGATGCAATATAACGACACTAACAAATAAATTAATTTCCTAGTGGTTGGTTGTTAATTTGTTGACACAATAGTGAAATTATGCTAAAATTAGGGTGTAATAGAGAAAGAAAGGTTGCATAAAAGTGGAATGTATAAAAACTGACTTAATTAAATTTAATAGCAATCGTCTTTATGTTATAGATATTGTTAAGTATAGATTTAAAAAGTATTTAGTTTGTGTTGATTTAACAAGCACAATCAAAGAAAACGGCAGAGTTATAATAACTATTTTAACAAAAACATCAGGAAAAAATTATGGTGCTATCAATTCAAAACCATTGTTTGATAAGTTGTATGAAAAATGCAAAAAACAATTAAAATGTGATTCGAAAAATGTTCTTAACATTACTAGTGATGCATTGGGCACAAGAACGGGTTTTACACCAGGCGAACATACTGCAATAGCGAAGAGCTTAGATATGTTGTTGTATGAATAAGGTAATTAATGCAAAAGATAATTTTGTGATTGATTATTCTTCATTATTTATAGTATATGAATAACAATTGTTAAGCAGAAACGAGCTGTAAACACAGTAATATTGAATAATTTGAACATTCGTAATGAATTAAACACTAAAGCTTAAAATTATAATCTATGTTGAAATGCCCCTTTGTCTGGATGAAAATTAGACAGAGGGGTATTTTTTTGTATTTTGAAAAGTTTGTCCATATTTGTAAGAATTAATATATATTGTGTCCGTGTTTGTCTTGGACGGATTATAAATTATGTGATACAAAAATATATACAGTAAAAAATGTAACTTTTTGTATATGTGTTTTTATGCAAATTCCACTTAATATGTTGCGAAAAAGTATGTGTGCAATAGTTATATTTAAAAGAGGAAAAATTTTCAGGAGGAAAATATATGAATATGGACAATAATTATTTCGATTTATTTCAAATGATGATGGACGAAGATGAGACTATCAGTGATGGTCCAAGACAGATAAGAGAGATTGATGAGGTATTTATAAACTCACTTAATGAATTCGGTTGTGTAGATATTGAGTATATCGCTGACCAGGCAGGAATGTCTGTTGAGGACGCTATCAATGAGCTTAAGGGCGCTATTTTTCAGGATCCTGCGTATTTTGAGGATGGTGAGCCTTATGACCTTACAAAGGGTTGGGTAATTCTTCCATATTACATCAGTGGTAACGTAAAGCAGAAGATACAGCTTGCAAGCAAGATGAACAAGCAAATTCGTGGTGCCTTTGCAAGTAATATTCAGGTGCTTCGTAAGGTGTTGCCTGAGCATGTTGATTTCGAGGATATTCATATCGGTCTTTCTTCACCATGGATTCCCGTTGAGATGATAGCACTTTTCATGAAACAGTTTTTGCGTCTTAACGAGTACCCTGAAGTAATATATAACAGAGATGTGGGAAGATACAAGGTTGTGGTTGACAGCTCAGACCGAGATTCTGTCCTTAACAATACAACCTACGGTGTCAGTGAAGTGGAGCGTATGAATTTTCACTCATATACAAAACAGTATCTTACTGCTGCTGAAATAATCGAGCAGACACTTAACGGCAAGATTTGTAAGGTTCACGATTATATTCCTAATTATTCTTCAAAGTCAAAGTACTCATATGAGGCTATTCTCAACCGAGACAAGACACTTGAAGCACAGCGCAAGCAACAGATGCTCAATGATGCTTTTGTTGAATGGGTGCATAGTAAGAAAGAGCGCATGGAGCAAATAGAGGAAAAGTACAACGAGTCAATGGTTGGCTATGCCATCCCTAAGTATGATGGCAGATTCCTTAAGTTCCCTGATTTGAACCCTGATATTACACTTTACAAGCATCAGCGTGATGCAATTGCAAGAGTTCTTTTGAGTGACAATAATGTTTTATTAGCTCATGATGTTGGTGCCGGTAAAACATATGAAATTATCGTTTCTGTACACGAATTAAAGAGAATGGGTCGTTCAAACAAAGCTATTATTACTGTGCCAAACAGCACTTTACAGGCAATTGTGAGTGAGCATAAAAAGCTTTACAAAGATGATAACATTCTCGTTGTGTATCCTAAGGATTTCACACCTGATAAGAGAAATCGTGTGCTTGAGAAAATCCGTGACAACGATTATGATGCAATTTATATGGCATACAGTTCCTTCGATATGATAGTTATGAGTAAGCAGTATTACATCAATAAGATGGTTATGGAAATTAACAAGCTTAAGGCTGCGATGACAACTGCTAAAACAAGCTACGATAAGCTTCTTATTGAAAGCAATATTAACCAGCTTAAGCGAAAACTTAAGAAGTATATGGAAGAGGAAAAAGAGGGTAAATGGCTCACATTCGACAAGCTTGGTGTTGATACTCTTGTAGTTGACGAAGCTCATTATTACAAGAACATTCCTACAAGAAGTAATACTGATAATGTTGTTGGCTTCAGCAACAGTGGTAGTAAAAAATGCCGTGAAATGCTTGAAAAAGTTCATTCTTGCAAAAAGGTAATTATGGCGACTGGGACACCGCTCACTAACAGTCAGGCTGATTTATTTGCGTTCATGATGTATTTACAACCTAATGTCCTCGAATATCACGACCTTAACTTTGACCGTTGGATTAATACTTTTGGTCATAAGGAGACAACAATTGAGTGTGACGTTGATGCAAACAGCAAGAACCTTCGCACTATGGTCAGATTCACATCGTTCCATAATCTTGGAGAATTGATGTCTTTGTTTGCTCAGGTATGTGACTTCTATCGCATAAAGGAAGACGACGAAGGCTTACCTAAATTTAACGGATATGAAGATATCCTTGTGCCTAAGAATAAGGCACAGATGGAGTATACTGCTAACCTAAGTGTGCGTACAGACAGAATCCGTAAAGGCGAGGTGAAGCGTGAAGAGGACAACCTTCTTAAGGTCACAACTGACGGAAGAAAGGCTGCTCTTGATGTGCGACTCACAGATTATGACGGACAACTTGATTTCAGTACAGAGTCTAAAATCAGAGTTTGCGCTCGTAAAATCTGTGAAATTGATGAAAAATATCCTGAAACAACACAGATAGTGTTCAGTGATATCGGCACTCCGAAAGCTAGTTTCAATGCGTATGATTGTCTTGCAGATGAGCTTGTTTCTCTTGGTATGCAAAGAGATAAAATTGCTTTTGTCCACGATGCAACAACAGAAGCAGCAAGAAGTAAGCTTTTTGCCGATATGAACAAGGGTAAAATCAAGGTTGTCGTGGGCTCAACTCCAAAACTTGGTATAGGCGTTAATGTTCAGGAAAAGCTTATTGCTCTTCATCATTTGTCAGTGCCTTGGAGACCTGCTGATATGGTGCAGAGAGAAGGCCGTATTCTTCGTAAGGGTAACACCTGTAAAGAGGTGTTTATCTACAGATATATTACTGAAGGCAGCTTTGATGCTTATTCATGGCAGCTTCTTGAAAACAAGCAGAAGTTTATTGCTTCATTCTTAAGTGGTGTATGCGTTGCACGAGAAATGGACGATATTGCTGATACTGTACTCTCATATGCCGAAGTAAAGGCTCTTGCTATCGGTAATCCACTTATCAAAAAGCGTGTTGAGGTGGCTAACGAGCTTGAGCATGCAAAAATCGATTGCCGTTCAAGACAAAAGCAGATTCAGAAGCTTCGTAGCATCATAGAAAGTGCACCTGCTAAGATTGAAAAGCATCAGGAATTGGCAAGAATTGCAGGTTTGGAATATCAGTACTATTGTGACAATAAAAAGACAGTACCAAATGGCCAGCGTATTGTTTTTGGCTCAACCTTGGTATTGATGCTTTATAAAAACAGCTTCCGTAGTCAGGAAAGCTTGTTTGATACATATCAGGGATTTGATGTTATGCTTCCTGCAAATATGACACGTGAGCATCCATATGTTATTATCAGAGGCCCTCACGGTGGTGAATATTACTGTGATATGGAACTTGATAAACAACCTAGAGGTTACAGTATGACTATTGACTACCTTTTGGAGCACCTCAAGGATCGTGTTGTGAATAATAACAAGGCTGTTGAGAGTATTAAGAAACAGGTCGCAGAAGCACAGTCTGACCTTGACCAGGACAACTGGTATATTGATGAAATCGACAGATTAAAGAAAAAGCTTGAAGAAATTGATGCTATGCTTGAAGAGTGCGCAAATCAGGAGAAAATGGCATCTTAAACTAAGGAGAAAAATATGATTATAGATAACTTTAAATGCAATATTCCTAACATAACAGTTAATAAGGTTGTTGATTCACTTGTGGTACTTTATGAGAATGCAATAAATCAACAGATAAATTTAAAGAGTCTCCCCACGCCTTTCTTGTGGGGAGCAGCAGGTGTAGGTAAGTCACAGGGCGTACATCAGCTTGCAAGAAAGCTTGAGAAAAAAACAGGTAAGAAAGTGGTTGTTACTGATGTAAGACTTTTGCTTTTTTCACCTGTTGACCTTCGTGGTGTGCCTATGGCAGACGAACATCGACAGTTCTCTGTTTGGCTTAAGCCATATATTTTCAAGATGAATGAAGGTAATGACACAATAAACCTTCTTTTCCTTGATGAGTTGTCAGCGGCACCACAATCCGTACAGGCAGCCGCATACCAGATATGTCTTGACCGAAAAATAGGTGAACATAATTTGCCTGACAACTGTATTGTTATTGCAGCAGGTAACCGTTTAACAGATAAAAGTGTCTCTTTCAAAATGCCAAAAGCGCTTTGCAACAGACTTATGCATTTCAATATCCAGAGTGACTATATAGCGTGGCGTAAATGGGCAATTCAGAACGATATTGCTGAACAGGTAATTGCGTATCTTGCCCTCGATAACAGTCGTCTTTGTGTTGAGCCTGGAGCTGATGACTTAGCTTATTGTACACCTCGTTCTTGGGAGTTTGTGAGTAATATCTTAAAAATCACAAAGGATTCACCTGAAAGCATGGCTGAAATGATTTCAGCCTGTGTTGGCAGAGATATAGCAGCTGAGTTTATACGATTCTGCAAAGGTACACTTGATATGCCGGATATCAACAAAATTTTTGCAGGAAAATGCAAGGAATATCCAAAAACACACGACGTTACATATGTTCTTATTTCAAGTATCGTTGCAAGAATGCAACAGAATTGCGACGACATTTCAATAACTGAAATAGAAAATGTGTGGAGATATATTCAGCGCTTTCCAAAGGACTTTGTGATGGTGTTCATTAAGGATGTGTCAATGGTTGAAGCACTTAACAAGAAGATGATGAAGTGCTACGGATTCCAGAACTGGCTTAACTCTCATCACGTATCGTTATAAGGAGATTTTATGGATCAGACAACATTAAGACAAGAGGCAATGAGACTCGTTGATATCCGAACAGAGCTTCTTAACCGAAAGCCTTTTTACGGCAGACTTCTTATGCGTCTCAGCTTTGGTTTCGAAAACTGCGGAACAGCATATACGGATATGGAAAAGATTGTGTTCGACCCTGAATTTGCGCACAAATTATCTAATGCTGAGCTTGAGTTTGTGCTTTCTCACGAGCTTCTTCATTGTGTTTTAAAGCATTGCACAAGAGCTGTCGGTAAGCTTCCGAGACTCTATAACATTGCCTGTGATATTGTGATAAATTCAGTTTTGCTTGAAGAAGCGGATTTAACTGAAATGACTGTCAACGGACATGAGGTTATGCATCATACACCAAAGGGTGATGAAGGAAGATGTTATACAGCCGATGAGGTGTACAAACAGCTTCTTGAAAAGACTGATGAGCAGATTATCAATCTGTACGGAGAAGGCTTGCTTGACTCTCACGATGAGTGGGACAAGCTCGAGGCTGACGATATTATAGACAGTGCCTGGGATGGCTATATCCGTGACTCATTGGAAAAGGCGCAGGCAAGTGCAGGCTCCTTAGGTGTTCTTATCAAGCGTGAGCGTGGTAATGTGATGAGTAAGTCTAAAGTAGACTGGAGAACAATATTACACAATTTCATTCAGTATGACAGAAGTGACTATCTTTTTTCTGTACCTGACAGAAGATACTGCTCGGACATCGTTTTACCATCATTTTGCGAAAATGTGTACGGCTCAAAGGTTGATAATATATGGTTCGCTGTTGATACAAGTGGCTCTGTAACAGAAATTGGTGTTGAACAAGCACTTTTTGAAGTGAAAATGGCAGTTGAACAGATTGGCAATCTTACGGGAAAACTTTTCTTTTTTGACGCTGAACTTTCAGACCCTATACCATTTGATGATGTGAAAAGTCTTGAGGAAGTTATGCCTGTGGGTGGTGGCGGAACGAGCTTCGAGGTCATTTTTGAAAAATTGAAGGACGCGGAGAAAAATGACGAATTACCCGTCGCAATTATCATTGCAACTGACGGATATGCACCGTTTCCTGAAGAAAAATCTGCCATGGAAATACCCGTTGTATGGGTCATAATTGACACTGAAGTTGAACCACCTTGGGGAACAGTGGTTCAAATTGACACAAATTGACAAACGACCAGTTTTTTGAAGTTTTTTCGGCAAAAAAACAGGGCGTTTTTTATAAAAATTGTAAATTTATTGGATTTTTTTGGCAAAATTGTAAAAAGTTTTAAATTCTCTATTGACTTTTCTGGAAAAATGTAGTATTTTTATTAGTCCACCCTCAAAATGGAAAATATGGGTGTTTTGTGAAAAAACTGATGTTTTTTCGATAAGAAAGGAGCGATTTTTGAATGAGAAAGAACTACTACCAACATATGATTGATATCCTTCTTAATGATGGTAACACATATGATGATATTGCGCGAGCGTATAGCAATGATACAACAAGTGAATCGATTCAAAGATCGCACCGTGACAAAACTCGTGGTAACTTGCCTCGTCGCACAACTCCGGGAACTTTTTACGACAATATTATCGATTATTTTTATGGCACTATTGAGCATAAAAAGAACTTTGCAGATTCATTGTTCTATATTTTAAATGAATGTGAAATTTTTCCTGCAAAATGGGTTGCCAGAAAAAATATGATTTCAGGCTCAAGTCCTGATTTCAACGCAACTATGTTCCGTAATTTTGTCATCGATTTGTTGGAAATTGATAAGGTGAATAAAAAACCAACTGATGACCCGGTGAACCCCAAAAAAACTGGTGATATGGTATCTGCTAAGGACACACCGATGTCATTTTCAGAAAAGTTCTTCTCTGCAGGTGCAAAGAAATTGGTTAATGCATCAAAAGAGCAGGTTATGGAAGAAATTTCAAAGTTATCTCTTCTTTACGGAAAAATTGCCAATGTTTGTATTCACGACGATGATTCATTCGTTTGTGAGGGCAACTGGTTAAAGAAGATTTTTGATATGGTTTCTGTTGAGCTTAATAGCAATAAGTCCGCAGAAATTCTCAAGGTTGAGGGTCCTTTGGGCGCATACAAGAATCGTCTTATGCAGTATCTTTACCTTGCAATTGCAAAGAGTAATCCGAATATTCTTCCATTCTATATTGATATTTTATCGTATGAAAGAATGGCTGAGCAGGATGAAAGCATTGACGAAAGTGCGTTCCTTGAGGCGTTTAAAAAGGATGTTGACGATGTAGAAAGAATTTATATCGAAAATAGATATAACAAAACTCCATTGTTGATTCTTGACGGTGTTCATGACTTTTTCTGTCGTAAAAAGACTCTTTATTACTCAATGAACCAGCTTATCAAGAATCTTAAATGCTTTAAGAAGATTGTCTGTGTTAACACTGGTTTTACAGTCAATAAATGTCAGCAGTATACAGCTAATCCGATTGTTTCAAACAACTACAGTATTTATCTCAGACTTCGTTCAATGAACCTTGAAAGACGAGGGGAAAGTATCGAATTCATCAAGAATTCTATCGATATTTTCGGTATCGAAATTCCTGAGAAAATCACTGCTGAAATCATTTATAACAGCCTTCTTCATTTGGGTTTCCTTACAATTGACGCATTCTGGCTCGTTTACATTCTTACAAAGCACCTTGACGAGGTTGTAGGCAAAGATGCCGATATTAACAAGCTTTACTTCTCAGTTTGTATCAACTATCTTCACGATGCTGAATTGATAGATGAAGCCGCTAATATTGCATTTGAGTTCGAATTCGGTCAGATGGAGGATTGCAATGAAGCAAATCCATATTTTGACCTCAGATGGCGACTCATCCGTATGCACAGAAGTGTTCTTGAATATCTTATTGCAACATACTGTGCAAAGGAATTAGGTAAACTCAATCTTAAGGGAAATAACCTTAAGCAAAACGAAAAAAGCTTGTCAATTTTCAGTATTGTTTTGCCAAAGAGCATTACACGTTTCCTTGCGAAAATGCTTTCTGGTGACGACAAGTTCGAGCATCAAATAATGATTATTGCAGAGCAATATGACGAGCTTTCAATCAATGCCAAAAGTCAGCTTATCTTCTGGCTTGGCCGATTAACTAATCCGTCAAGACGAGCGAAGGCAAAGACACTTCTTCAGAAGTTTTTCAAGAAGGAAAAGGAAGCATATTCTCTTAATAATTTTGATAACATTACTGAAAAACGTGACGCCGCATTCTTGCTTCGAGGAATCTGCGTAAGTCTTATTCTCGAAAGCGATAAAGATGCATTTGTGTATTATATGAACTCTTTGCTGACTGATGAAATTTCAGCTTCAGTTAACAAAGGTTTTCATTTGGAATATTACGGCGATAAGCCATCATTGTCAACTCACACGCTTCTTGATTACCAGGATGATATCACAAAGGGTGAAATTACACTTACAACTCTTTGTGTCTCCTTGGACAAAAAGCGTAAAAAACAGAATACAAACTATGTTGCTATTCTCGAGGTTATGACTCTCTGCAGCCTTATTCAGGCGAGAATGGAATATCATGAGGGCGTAGTACCTCTTGATGTAACTCCATATACTGAAAAGGTCAAGAGCTATATCCAGTGGATTATAACTTCGGCAAGTGTAGTTCAGGAGCTTCCTGATGTGTGCTCTTACCTTAAATGGATGCACGATGTATTCAGCAAGCAGAAGTCTGTTCACTATCCTACGGATGTTATGAACACCCTTGTTGAAGCTTCCTATGTGGAGCGTACCGGATGGAAAAAGTATGAGAAGCTTTCCCGAATCGAGAGTATAGCAGAGCATATGTTTGGCTGTGTTGTGATTGGTATGTTTTATCTTCCATACGAGTATGATAAAGACACTTCATATTGCAAAGACTCTATCATTAAAATGCTCTTGATTCACGACCTTGCAGAGACTGTTACAGGTGATATACCTCGTCCTGTAAAAGAACAAAACAAGGAGCATTATAAAGAAATGGAAACAGCTGCTATGCAGGAGATATTGTTCTCAGGCTCTTATCCAAGCGCTGTTGGTATGGATGAATATTTGCAATTATGGAAGATGTGGTCAGCTAAAAACGACATTAACAGTCGTGTTGCAAAGGATATCGATAATATCCAGACCATATATAAGTTCTGCGACTACTATACTAAAAATCCGACCTTGTTTACTCAGGATGATGTGAAATATTGGCTTGCTGATATGAACATCATTGTTACAGGTATCGGTAAGGAAATCGTGGAAAAAATCATACTCAATAATCCAAAATTCCAGGATGTAGTTCATATAATTACTGAATAATGCAATTCTTAAAAGGCGTTACGATTGTGAAAAATCGTGGCGTCTTTTTTATATTCCCTACATGGAAATATTTGTCAGTGTTTGTCGTGCTATGTCTTTGGAAATTGATGAAAGATGTGGTATTTTGGTATAGTCGGAAGTATGATTATTTGTTTTTATTTTATTGTAAAGGAGTTTTGAAAAATGACCTATGTATGTTCGGATTTACACGGATATTCCATTGATAAGTTTATGGAATTGCTTGAAAAAGTCAGCTTTTCCCAAGAGGATACATTATACGTTCTCGGTGATGTTATCGACAGAGGAAAAGACGGTGTAAAAATAATTAAGTGGATGATGGCACAGAAAAATGTTCATCTTATTCTTGGCAATCATGAGGCTATGCTTCTTGCTTGTTCTGATTTTCTTTTTGATGGCACTGACTATGATACAAGTAGTCTTACAGGTACAAACAGAAGTCTCTTCGCGACTTGGATTTCAAACTCAGGTCAGCCTACATATGAGGCGTTATCTGCAATGAGACCAAGTGAAGTGAGATACATACTTGAATATCTCAAAAAAGCTCCTTTGTACGAGTGCATTACTGTTAATGACAGAGAGTTTGTCCTTGTACATGGTGGCCTTGGCAATTTCCGTAGTGAAAAGCCTTTGTCTGAATACGCCATAACAGATTTGTTGTGGACAAGACCTCACATGTATCTTGACTATTACAGAGATAAGACAACAATCTTTGGCCACACTCCGACTGTATTTTTAAAAGAAAGCTGTAAAGGCAGAGCACTTGTCACCGAGACGTGGGTTGATATCGATACGGGCTGTGCCATGGGACTTGACCCTATGTTGTTACGACTTGATGATATGAAACAGTTTTATGTGGATTAATCATTATAAATTAATTAAATCAAATTGAAAGGTGGAAATGAATAATGATAGATACACTTCAGAAAATGAGAGAAAATTTACTCAAATTTGAAGATGATGAATTTGACGAATTCGATGAAGAAGATTCTGAAAAGACTGATGAGAAATTCAGAATTGAGATAATAGAATCCGGATTGCCCATATACGTGATTCACAATAATTCAGGCTCACGTATTGAGCGAGAAGCCCGAAAAAGAATTTTACAGCGTGATACCGATAAGGTTCGTGAAATTGTTCGTTTCAGTACCTTTAATGTGGTTGCTCGTGGTACAGATATGGCTTATATTGAGTATAAAAATACTCGTTGTAGCTTAATTGATAATGACAAGACTGCGGTCATAATCAATGGCGCTCGTGAACTTGTTTGTGGCATTGAATATGATGATAAACATTACTGTTATTCCGATGAAGAAAAGTCTTATCCTTTGAAATTGCTTTTTGCTGTGGATGATGAGACATACAAAATGCTTAATGATTATGATGATGTTCTCGAACAGCATAAAGCAATACTTACATTCTCACGTTTAACAAAATCTCAAAGAGAGTTCTTCAAAAAACAGTATAACCGACCTGTCCAGAAGGAAGACAAGAAGGATGTTGACTATACACCTATCAGAAATCTGGAAGCCTTAATATTACTTTTCAAAACTTGTGAAAATACATATTCACCAGCTGTTCGAGCAAAGGTGAAACTGCTTTTATCCGAGCTTGAAGGTGGTATGAGTAATTCGGACCGACACGACATTACCAGTCAATTGTCTCACATCCTTTGCATCGATACTCAATTATATCCTTATAAGCAAAAGTCTTATGATGAGATTATGGAGTTGTTTGACAAGCATATTTACGGTATGACAGAGATTAAAGAACGTATTGCTGAATACATTATTGCTATGCAGTATTCAGGCTCCGCAAACTTTGAAATTTTACTTGTGGGACCTCCTGGAGTAGGTAAAACAAGTATTGGCGAGGTTGTTGCCCAGTGTTATGATAATCCCTTCGTTCATATTGATTGTGCGGGAGCAAACGGCATTTCAATGGGTGGTCTGGTCAAGTCCTATAGTGGTGCAAAGGCGGGCAAATGTATGGAAGGACTTTATGCACAGGGACGAGCTGATGTCACAATGATGTTTGATGAGATAGACAAGCTCACTGTGGAAAAGGAAGGTACCAATCCTTACTCAATATTCATCAAGGCATTAGGTCCACAAAAGGCCCTTTACGATGAATATGTTGACCATGATGTGGATGTCTCAGCAACAAAATTTATCTGTACGGCAAACGACATTTCTGTATTGCCTCAATACATCCTTAATCGTTTTGGAAATAATGTGTTTTATATCGACGCATATTCTCATGAGGAAAAGGTTGCAATAGCACAAAAGCACCTTGTGCGAAAAAAGCTTTCCAGATATAACATCAGTGAAGATGAGCTTATCTTTGAACAGGAAGCACTTGAACTTATTGCTAAGGACTTCTGTGAGGATGAGGGCGCACGAGAAATGGCATCGTATGTTGAATCCTTGATTCGCAAGGTTATCGTACGTTGGAATCGTGGTATGGCAGAAAAGCCGTTCGTGATTGACGCTGATTTTGTAAGAGGAAATCTTACAAAAATGTCTATGGAAGGCAAAGACCAAAAATCAAGAAAAATTGGCTTTGGAGCTTAAACTCCAAGGCCAGAAACTCTGAAAAAGAAAAGAGGAAATATTATGCTTAAATTGTTAAAATCACTTTCAATCTGCATGTTGGTATGTATGGCATTCTTTATAAAAGGCCTTATTATCGTTGAACCGTTTTTGCTTGATTATACAGCAAATAACTGGATTTCTATTGAGTATATCAGCTACGGTCTTAATGCATTATTGTTTATCATCGGTTTCTCAGTGGTTGAGAAATATCTCAGTTCATATCTTGCAAAGGCTTTTTATGCACTTTTGACTTCAGCAGGACTTGTTGTGAGCATTGGTGCAGAAAACTACCTTTATCAGGCAATGAAATATCTGAACATAGGCTGGCGTGAGTGGGACTTCTATTTTTTCGCAGAACGAGGAATCGAAAATTACTTAGCAAGTGGCAAGCCAGGTTACCATTGGGCATTCTTAGCAATGGTTGTAATGTGCATTGTGGTAATCGTACTTCGTGCAAAAAAGGTTAACATCGCGATTACCTTTAAAAACTGGTTGGTTAAACGTGCTAAAAAAACACATAAAAGCATTTACTTTCATTTTGTATTCAGATGCTTTTACAAGTATCTTGCAATAGCAGATTATTTTGAACTCAGGGACATCTATGAGAATAAAGAGATTAAATATTCCTTTATTCATTGTGACATTACCCCTTTGGAATTTGACCTTATAAAGTTGAATCTTGACCTTACAATCAAGAAGGCAGACAGAATTTCAAGAGACGTTTTTCGTGAAGAATTTGCACAGATGGCAGAAGAGTCTCAGGAGACAGAGGTGTAAAATTATGATTTATGTAACAGGTGATTTGCACGGTAGCTCACAGCAACTTTTTGAGCGTGAGGAACGAATGGAGTTGCGAACAAAGAATGATATTCTCATAGTGGCCGGTGATTTCGGGTTCATATGGAAAAATGACTTTGCGGAGAAATTAATTCTGGACGTTTTGTCATATAAACCCTATACCCTCTGTTTTATTGATGGCAACCATGAGAACTTCCCTGCAATTTACAAATATCCGGAGGAAGAGTGGAATGGTGGTAAAGTTCATAAAATCCGAGATAATGTCCTTCACCTTCAACGAGGACAGGTGTTTGAAATTGAAGGAAAGAAGATATATACCTTCGGTGGGGCACTAAGTACAGACAGATTCTTTCATAAGAAGGACGTATCTTACTGGGATGAGGAAATCCCAAGCCCCGAAGAAATCGAAGAGGGAAGACGAAATCTTGCCAAGCACAACAACTGTGTTGATTACATAATCACACATACTTTGCCTTCATCAGTAAAGACCTTAATGAATTTTCCACCACAGGAAACTGATGAGGACAAGCCATTTACCGACTTTCTTGATGAAGTACGAGTAAATGTTACATATAAAAAGTGGTATGCAGGGCATTTCCATATGAATGCCTACGCAAACTACTCTGATAACATCAAAATCCTTTACGAGGGATGCGATGAATTAATTTAAATATAAAGGAGATATATCCATGCTTACAAAAACATTAACAATAAATGACGGATTCCGTGTGTTGGAAGAAACTGCTACATTCGATGCTTTTTTTGCGTGTGATGTTCTCCTTTCAACTGAAAAACAGTTCAAATTTACTAAGGCTGAATTCGAAAAGAGCACCAACACAGTAACAATGACCCGTCACAAATGGATTTGTCCTTGCTGTGGATACCAAATGCCCGCATACCCCTATTTTCATGGAGAGAAAAAGCCTGATAAAATAATGACACGAGTTAAGGCAAGACAATGGTGTGGTGATGTGAGAAGCTTACTTGAAGACGAGCATAAATCACTTGACTTATACGAGCCGTTGGACGAATTTGGTGTGTTTCACTGTTCTCAATGCGGCGAGATGGCAATTAATCTCAACAGCACAAGTGAGCTTAAAATCGCTGAGGGAAAGGGTAGAGTGAGAGTAAGCATTATGCTTAAAAAATTGCACGAAATTCTTCACATTCACTGGGCTCCTGAAATTAATATTCATGAGCTTCCGCTTGAGGAAAGTGTAACCTTCAATATCAGCAAGGGTAAGACATATTATGAGCTTCGCAAGGCAAATGGTGAACTTATCTGTGTGCGAGATATAACAAATGTGGCATATAAGAACAAGCATCTCAGCACCCTCACAAGCATTATTAACACTAACATTTATGCGAAAAAGGAAATCAGAAAGTGTTTTAATAATATATGGGGTATTCCAGTGCCTTTTAAGAGTGAGGAGCTTGATTTACAACGCTTTGTATTGCTTACATCTTATGTTGGATACACACAAAGAGAGTTCTATTATAACATTCCTTGTGAGTTCGGTGAGCTTACTCCTCACAGCTGTTTCAAGCCTATGAGAAAGAAATTACACAACAGTGTAAACTGTATCGGTATAATGGAAAAGTCAGGACTTCCAAAGGCAAAGTCAGTAAAGACCTTAATGTATACAAATACATATCTTTTCTTCTTTGCTGAAGAGTTGAAAATTATGTGGAAGCTTCTTGGCGAGAATTATGACCTTTTCATAAGATTTGCAGTTTCTTCTGTTGCAGTTTCTACACTTGTTTTGTTACGCACAAACCCAGGTGTAATTGAGTTCTATTCTGATTTTTCAAGAGAGAAATCTCCCATTGAACTTTTTAAACTACTCAGGTTTTATCGTGATGTAGCTGTCCGTTATGCGGTCTTTTATCTTTCCTTTTCAGAAAAAAAAAAGAAGGATGAACAAAAGAGATGGGGCAATATTAAAGGAAGTCTTTTTGACGGCTATGGCAAGCTCATTACGGATTCTTACATAGACAAGGAATTCGTGAGCATTCCTATTCACCCCAAGCTTTCTGAATTAAATGAGCAGGTGGTTGACGGCTATAAATTTGTCTTACTTAAAACTAACAGTCAGTTTGTAAAGGCAGGAAATGAGTTGAACAACTGTCTTGGCACAACAAGCTTTGATAATCCCGTTTTTGGCATCCAGAAATATGGTAAAAATGTGGCTGCAATTGAGATCGATATAGATGATGCCACTGTACAACAGGCCTATATTAAAGACAATATAGAAATAAGTGCGGATAAGAAGATTTACAGTGCTTTCTGTATGTGGTGTCGTAAAAATCACATTTCATTAGACTACAGAGAGAACTTTCCATTTTAAATTTTAATCAACAAGAGAGGTAAAAATTATGTCAGGACAAAGACCATATCTTAAAAATGCAATCTGCCCATTGTGCGGAACTGAAATTCAGACTTTAGCAATAACAAAAGGTTATGTAGAGCCTCGTTACACCTTTGATCTTCGTTCAAACTCTGTCGACCATGCAAATTTGCACAGTGGCTTGCATCTTTGCACAAGCTGTGGATATGTGTTTGCTGAAAATGATGAAGTGCCATCAAATGCTAAAGATATAATCAAAACAGAAGCATATAAGACTTGCAATGGCATTGATTTTGATGATGAGATTACAGCAGAAAAATACTATAAATATGCGCTTATTCAGCTTGAAAACGATAATTTTTATGGTGCGTTTTATGCCTTTCTGTTTGGTGCCTGGGTATGTGATGACCACAATAATAAAGAGCTTTCTGTAATGTTTCGCAAAAAGACTCTTGAAGTGTTTGATGTTTTATGGGAGAAGTTCGAAATCAGTGAGGGCTTTTATATTGTACGCGCTGATATATTGCGTAGAATTGGTGACTTCGAGACCGTAATCAAGGAATACTCAAAGTTTTATAGCCTTAATGATGACCGAGTAATGATTGCTCAAATTCAGGTGCTTCTGGCAAAGAAAAAGGATGACAGATGCCATTTCTTACCGGAGTATTCTGCATTACTCAGTTGATGAGAGGAGAGTTCATATGAGTAAAAAGTGTAAGAGAACTCGTTCTGACATATTTTTACCTGGTTGGGAATGTCAGAATATTGATAGAAGCTTTTCTATGGATGAAAAAGAATGTGAAAAACAATCTCTCAAAATCCCTTTTTCTCAGATAAAGAGAGTAGACAAGGAGGAAACAAAAATGAAGATTGAGGAAATAAAATTTGATAAGGAGAAGGCATTGTTGGAGATTGAAGAAATGTACCGAGCTCAACGCAGAGGCAGACGTATCTATGGAAATAAGAAAAAAGCTATTATTGTCAAACGCATCAAAAAGCATGACAATAATAGTGAAAAGAAAAATGATTGAAAGTCTTTTCAGTAAGATTTTCTGAAGATTTATAAATAGTGTGAAGGAGAAAGAGTTATGAATAAAACAAAAGATTTTAAAACATTTATTGAGAAAGTTACAAAAGACGGAAAAGTTAAATCTCAGGAAATTGATGAAGCTATAATTGAACTTGAACTCAATGAATATCAGATTGAAGAGATTTACAGAGTCATTGAGAAAAACGATATTGAAATAATTGAAAACTATGATGGTATCGAGAAAGACCTCTATGATACAGAAAATGCTGATGATAAGTATATGGATGATCCAATCAGAGCATATCTTAAATCTATCGGACAGATTCCACTTCTTTCTCATGAAGAGGAAATTAAGCTTGCAATTCGCGTTTCAGAAGGCGATGAAAAAGCAAAAGAACGACTTGAGGAAGCTAACCTTAGACTTGTTGTAAGTATTGCAAAACGATATACCGGTTGTAGTTTACCGTTTCTTGATTTGATTCAGGAGGGTAATATCGGTCTTATAAAAGCTGTTGAAAAATACGATTATAAAAAAGGATTCAAGTTTTCTACATATGCTACTTGGTGGATTAGACAAGCAATTACAAGAGCTATTGCAGAAAAGGCAAGAGAAATCCGTCTTCCGGTTCATGTGCACGAGAAACACAATAGAATAAAAAGAGCAATTGCACATCTTAGCAATGTGAGTGGTAGTGAGCCAAGCATCGAAGAGATTGCCCAAGAGGTTGGTATGAAGCCTGATGATGTTCGCAACATTATTAAAAGTTGTCAGGACATCATATCCCTTGACACACCAATAGGTGAAGAGGAAGATAGTCATTTGGGTGATTTTATTCCGGACAATGCGCTTTCATCTTATGACGAGGCTGTGAATGAGGATTTAAAGGAAATATTATCAAATGTGTTAACAATGGCACTTAGCACACGAGAATGTACTGTTATCAGACTTCGTTATGGTGTTAACGATGACAAACCAAGAACGCTTGAGGAAGTTGGCAGTCAATTAGGTGTGACAAGAGAGCGCGTCAGACAAATCGAGGCTAAAGCTCTCAGAAAACTCAGACATCCGAGATATGCTAAGATGTTGTACGATTTTATTGCATGATTAATTAAACAATAAACTGCTTCAGGATGCCTTTCCTGCGTACCTATAAAAAGGCATCCTGAAGCAGTATCAGATAAAATATAGAAAGAGGGATAATGTGAAATCAAATTCAATAAGCAAATTTAAATTTCTTGAGGCAATGAGTATATATTCGGCTGCTATGACGTTTTTATATCGTATAGCATGCTTTATGGGTATATGTGGTCTTACCTCTGCACAGTCAAAATTCGTTTACTGGGCATTGGTGCTTGTTCTTATCCCTCTTGGTACATACATTACCTATGAGAAGAGAAGGAACCCAATAAGCTTAGGTGTTAATATCGCGTTGCCGTTTGAAATTTATACATTTCTCGCAACATATAAGTATATTCCAGGTGTTTACAAAATTGTATTGACTGTTGCTGTTAGTTTGTCGGTGTTGTACTTCGGTTTGGTAGTTTTTCAAAGAATCACCCACAAAAGATATGCCAGGGAAATTGTACAAAACCGTGTGAAGCACGCCTTGTTTGGTGCAAGAACATTAATTGCTGTGGTATTACTCTGCGTGACAGTGCCTGTTTGCCTTAAATGTGCATTGGGACAAGGTCTTCTTGTTTCCGGTGTGGATACAATGGTGGAAGAAAATGACGATACGTGGAGTATGAAAAACAATGCCCAGACAGTTGCGATGCTTCACGAGGATAACTGGAAGACTCTCAGCTTACAGGAGAAGGTCGATGTCTTAGCTGTGTGCAAGAACATCGAACTCAGATATTTAGATGTTTACAATACGGAAATTCACCTTGAGGTCGGTGACCTTGAGGAAGGTGTATTAGGTATTCATAATTCCAATGAGAATACGATTGTAATTGATATTGTACATCTGGAAACCGATGATTCCAAAGAGGTTCTGAATACTCTTCTTCATGAATGTAAGCATGCTTATGACTGGGAATGCGTAAAAGCATACAATCAGTTGGATAATGATTACAAGAATCTTTATTTATTCACAAATGTTGCGAAGTATGACGAGGAATTCCGAAATTATATAGATAGCGACAAAAATTTCGAAGAATATTACTCACAGCAATTAGAGGTTTCTGCTCGTAATTACAGTAAGGTTGCTGTGGAGGAATACTTCGACTTTATTAACGGATATTTAGCAAATCCAAGTGCATTTGAAACGGAGGAATAAAAATGGAAGACCTGACATTCAAAATGTTAAACGCTCAGGGTGAAGAGACGGAATATAAGGTGCTCTTCCAATTTGAAAATGCTTATACTGGCAAAACATATATGACGTATACTGACGACAGCAACACAAGAGTGTATGCAGGCTATATCACCTACGAAGGAGATAACGAAGAGCCGACACTTCATCCGCTTGAATCCGAAGAGGAATGGCGATTAGTTGAAGATTATGTTGACAGAGTACAATCAGGTGTAGGTGTCACTATGATGGTGGACGAAAGTGATTTAAGTCCCTTGATGCGCCGACTTCTTTATGGCGATGATGAATAAACCTGACAAATGATATAAGGAAGGTGATAATATGGTGTGTTTTATAGCCGATACACATTTTGGACACGACAACATAATTAAAAGCTGCAATCGTCCATATCATAATGCTGAGGAGATGAATGCCGACCTGATTAAAAGGTGGAATAATAAGGTAAGTGAAAATGACTGTGTCTATATATTAGGTGATATGTTCCGTCGCTGTAAAAATCCTGAGTCCATTCTCTTACAATTGAATGGTGAAAAGCATTTGATTCTGGGAAATCACGATGATGAGTGGTTGGGAGAAATTGAAGTGGAAAAATATTTTAAAACAGTAAATTCTTTACTAGAAGCTTCATTTGACTCATTTCAAGCATTTCTTTGCCATTATCCGTTGGCAACATGGAAACACTCAAAGGATACATACATGATTCATGGTCATATTCATAACGATACGGATTCGGAATACTGGCAGCTTCTCTGTTCAAATCCACGAATACTCAATGCAGGTGTGGAAATCAATGGCTATGAGCCGGTAACTCTTGAAGAACTTATCAAAAACAATGAAGAATTCAAGAAAAGGTACAAGAGGTAGTTAATATGATGACTTATGAAGAAAGAAAAGAGCAAGTAAGAGGCTTCTTGGGAAAGTCAGTCACCATAAAATTTGACAGACCCATAGGATATGTGCATAACAAGGATGGCTACAGTCTCACATACCCTATAAATTATGGCTATATTCCCGATGTAATATCTCCTGACGGTGAAGAACTTGATGTTTATCTGCTCGGTGTAATTGAGCCAGTAGAAGAATATACAGCCTTTATTATCGGCATTGTGCATCGTGAAAATGATGTGGAGGATAAGCTTGTTGCAGTACCAGATGTCTTTTCATTGATGACCAAAGAGCAAATAGAAGAAGCAATCAAATTCCAGGAGCAATATTACGATACCCACATCGAAATGCTCGATATTAAAATCTATGATTGTACTGCTCATAATTGTAAGGTCAGCAATTTGCCACAAAGAGTAGCTGAAATTAGCACCAATGGAATAGCCCTGTATAAGGGGAAAAATAAATTCACCTTATTTTCTTTTGATGAGTTCAATGAAATTATGAAGCTGGTGGACAAAAATCTGCCTATTCGTGTAGCAAGAGACATCTGGAATCATACTGAAAATTTTGCAGGCGAAAGGGGTCTGTTTCTTGCAGTTTATCATGCTATGAAACAAGAACATCATGAACTGTCACCAGATGTTATTTTCTACCTTCAAATTGCAATTTACCAAAACAAAAGTGAAATAAAGGTAGTAAAAATAGAAGAATGATTAATTGACTTAAAATTTGATAAAAACCAAATAAAAAGAAATCACCTTTGAATGCAAGATGTTAAAATCTTTTTGTTCAAAGGTGATTTCTTTTTATTTGGTATATTGCTTAAAATTAAATTATGATTAACGTAAGGGTATTTTAGGTTTTTTATTTTTTATAGTAACAGTTATATTTTGGTTAGAGTTACAATGTGCTCATCACCTCAATACCATATATGTTGAAACGTTTCTGGTTGTTTTCGATATGTTTTCTAGACCAATAATTAGCCAATGATGGATTAACTTTTGTTCCAATACCTTTTTTATAACACAAACTGAGGTGAAGCATAGCAGTCAAATCACCACTTTCGGCAGCCTGTTTGTATAAATCGAAGGCTAGTTCCGGATTAGGAGCATCAACACCATAACCTCTTGAATAACATGTGCCAAGGTTATACATACCATCTGCACAATGATTTTCAATAGATTCTTGATACCACTTTATAGCTAGTTTTGGGATGGCAGCATCTATTCCATAACCTGTTTCATAGCACCATCCAAGACACACCATACCAACTGCAAATCCATTTTCTGCAGACTGCTTATACCAATTAAAGGCACATTCACTAATGTTTTTGCAACTCGAAATATCTGTAAGTCCAGCTCTGTAGTTTGGGAATATTTTTGAAAGTTTAGTTGCTGAAAGAGTTCTTTCTAAATCAGCTGTATAATGATATAATTTTGCTAAAAGGTATTGAGCATATCCATTTTTTATCATTCTGCACCTTGCAACTATATTGATTAAAGATGTTAATGGTGTAAATTTGCTTTTTGTACTTTGAAGGTTGTATTTAAAAAAGCATTCGTTTGCTCTAGATTTATATTGTATCAATTTGATTACATAGTTGAATACTGCGTTTATCTTTCCTTCATCATTCAACTTCTCCAACGCAGAAACATATAATTGGGCAATGTGGACAAAGTGATTGATATATTTTTCCAGAATGGTATCCATTTTTTCTTTAACTGCTATGTATTCTTCCTTGATGTCAGAAACCTCAATGTTATAAGATGAATCAGAATTAAGCCATGTTTCATATTTTGTTAATCCGTTGTGGTTTATAATATCGTTAACAAAATCTGTCTCAATCTTAACTTGAATATAATCATCTTCAGCTTTAAGTAATGATATATACTGTTTTGCAATAGGCAAAAATTCAATAAGATGCTTTTCTGTTATACTTATCATTTTTTGCTTATTCAGTTCGTATATAGCCTCAAGGAGTTCAACATCCTGGCAGTCATCATTTTCTTCCGGTGCAGAAGGATTGTATATGGATACAGAAAATCCAGATTGTTGTTTTTGGTATATAATTTTATATAATGGGTCAAAAGGGGTGTTATTCATCAAGCTGAATGATACCTCTTTAAAAGGCGTTTCAACACCATGTTTCAAGAAATCAAGCTCTTCTTTAGTTGCAAGAGAATAATACAATACAGGTTTGTGTTTGAGAAATGTAAGCTCCTTACAAATTGTCTCTAAACTTATAGAATTATTAAAGCTCCACAACTCCTGTAAGTCGGTTAGTTTATCAGCACTTTCAAATAGTGATGTGGCACATGTTATGTTGCAATCAGAAATATCTAAGATTCTTATATATCCGTTGGAAAAACAATCAAGAAGCAGGAATGCATTTTCAGATTGCTCACTTAAATCAAGTTCGCCAGAGATTATTATGTTAGATGTTTCATTTTTATCGAATTTAATACCATTTAATGTTATCGTTTGTAGATATGGAAACAATGGAAAAAGTTCATCAATGAAAACACATGAGTTGTTTTTATTATTAAAATCAATATGAGTGAGCTTCGTTGAGGACTCCGGCAAATCAGTTGGGAAATCAACATACTCGCTATACTTTTCATATAATGCTTGTACATATAGTGAAGGAACTAAAGTGTGACTAAAGGATTTAAGATAATTAATTCGTTCTTCCTTTGTGATTTCAGTATTGATATCCGAAAGAATATCAGCAACCTGGAACCAGTAAAACATATTGTGTAAGAATGTGTATGTTGAAGGTCCGTTATTATCTAAATTGCTTTCAGAAATTTGAAGTAAGCGACGAGTTGTGTTAAGAAGTTTTTCAGTATAGTCTGCAGATTTTTCTGATAATCCATTATAATTGACTGTACAATTAGCTGTTGCGTTGCTTTTAAGCATTTCAAGTGCAACTGAACGGATGAATAATTTGCCTTCATTTGTGTAGTCGTCTATTGATGTAGTTTGACTTCTCTTGCTGTGAACTTTATTCAAAACATTATGCTCACGCTCGAGAGCTTTGTTGATTATAGTGTCAAGAATGCTATACATATTTTGCTTGCTGAATTGTTTATCATTCTTTATTTCCGATAACAAATCAGGAGCCCATTCCATAATAAATGGAAATGAAAATACGCAATCTATATCTTTACTATTATCAAAAATGGTTTCCAAACGCATAAGATTTGCTTTACGAACAGCTTTTGTTTCGTTATTTTGTTCGGAAAAATTTTTGTACATGTTTAAGGCTTGTTCTTTGTTTAATTTATTAACTTCATATATGAGTTTATCACAGTTGTAATCATCTAATTGGAACATTCCTTTAGTAAAGATTTCTGGACGAAGAGAAATAATTATTTTTTTAATTTTATTTGATGACAAATCCTGATTAAGTAGACGTGTAACCGAACTCATCAGGTTTTCAAAGACTTTTTCAGCATCATCGAACAACAAATCGTAGGTTTCGTCAAAACCATCTAGTAAAATTGTTACATCAGATACGTCTGAATGTTCTAAGTCACTTCTAATAAGTTCAAAAAGTGTTGATATACTGCTATGCGAGTCGTTTCGTTCATTCGTTTGTTGTGAATTAAATTGCCTGTAAATTATGTCATAATCAAGGAGTCCTTTTGCCTTGTTTTTTAATCTGTTACCCTTATATTTATAGGCAAGTTGTTGCATTAAGGTGGATTTGCCTATGCCGGATGAACCAAGAATAAAAACACATTTGGTTGATGACCCATTGATATCCTTATAAAAATTCTTAAACGGTAAAACACGACCATCTTTTATATTTCTGATGGTGTGAGGTGTATAGTTCTTGAATTTTTTATAATTTTCATTAAATCTTATTTTATCTTTTTTGTTTTTGATTTCTTTTATCTGAAAAATTGATTTATAGAGAGTTTTATAGAATGGCTTAGGCAGATTATTATAAAGCACATATATGAAAGCAAGTATAATAGATGAAACCGTAATAATAGCACCAATTATTTCTCCAAATGATGCAATATATTCAAGAAATTCCCACATAATTATATCCTCCAATTCCAAATCATCATTATAATGATATCAAATAAGATTTGTACGGTCAATAGTGTGGTTAAGAATGCAAGTTTATTATTGTAACTTGTTGTAGATTATGGTATTATTTACTTGTAAATAAAAGAATGTTGGAAAGGGAATGTAGAAATGGGAAAAATTAGAAATTTAATGACAAATATAGCTCAGGTACTTTTAGTTTGTATACTGTTACCGGTTGTTGCTGTCATATTTTACATAACATCGCAGAATAATGCAGTAACATCCTTATATAGTTTTTGTTTGTCATTGGTAGAAGCAATTCCGCTTTGCGAATTATCATGTGGACTTTTGTCTCAATATGTGTCGGGTTCTGTGGAGGTTGATGTTGCAGAAATCACATTAACAGTAATTTTAAAGGCTTTTCCTGAAACAATAATGGTTTCAGTTTTTGTCCATTTTTTTAATCAACTTTTCAAAAAGGGATGGGATTTAACAAGAAGTAGCATGGGTTTTTCTGGTAAATTCTTTAAGCCATTACCGATTTTTCCAACCTTTCTTGGGTTGATTTGTGCAACAATTATATTTAAATGTTTTGATTTATTCAAAAACGACTTGATTACGATTGTTGCTGAATTTGGTGTTATTGTTATAGTTATAATTGGTATAAAGATTATGTTTGCAGCACGGCTTCCAAGAGGGATTTTTTCGTTTAAAAAGATTCTTATATTTATGATTGATGGTATATATGGTGTTATAGTGTCTGTGTATGTTGCTTCAATGCTTCTGGTTTCATTAGGAGGTTCTTTTAGTACTACAAATGAAATGTTAGGATTTGTTGCTACTATAGTTGGAGTAACAATGATGGCGACAATAATTGTGTGGGTCGTCAGATGTGTGGATGATAGCATATAATTGTTTTATAAAAATGATATTAAGACTATATGGGCGCATAACAATTGCCTATGCTAAGGGTGGGAAGTATAATGGGATATTGTAAGGATATTTTTATTTCATACAAAAATGATGGAGAAGGCAACAATTTTGCTGCAAGATTGTGTGAGAATCTCGAAAAATTAGGATATGATGTATATTATAACCCTAACGAACAGCATGCAGGTAGTTTTCCTGAGAGACTAAGAAAAAGCGTAGGAAGTTGTCAGGATTTCTTGTTGATTGTAACCCAATCCTGTCTTGATCAGTTAATAAAAAATGAAAAAGTTGATTGGGTGCGAGAAGAACTTTTGACAGCTCATGAAAATAATAAGAATATTATTCCGCTTCTTATGCCTGGTGTGACAATGCCAAAAGACAAGGCAATTATGCCTGAGGAATTACAATTTTTACCGGATGCTGATGCGATCAATATGACAGAGTCATACGATAGATCCCCATTGTCCTTCCTGATTGATTGGATGGAATCACAGCCATCCAACCACGGGGACTATAAACATGTGTATCAAAGCAATGATGAATATGATGTTAACGATGATTTTAAAAGAACATTAGAGCTAGCCCGAAATGGAGACCCCAAAGCTATGTACGAAATCGGTAACATGTATTTTTACGGTATTGCTGATGATAATAAACAGTCGCAAAGGGATTTTTCTAAAGCCTTTGAGTGGTTTAAAAAAGCATCTGAAACAGAAGGTGAATATGGTGAGTTGGCCTTTGTAATGCTTGGGAAATTATATTATAGAGGTGTTGTGCCAAGGGAAAAACAGTCGTATGCTAAGGCATATGAGTGTTATAAAAAAGCATCAAATGTGAGTGGATATGCAAAACATCAGTTATCGTTTATGTCGTCTTTAGGTTTGGGATGCGAATATGATTACGGGATAGCAGAAGAATGTTATTTATCAATTATTGAATCAGGAGATAATCTTGCAATAAATGGTTTGGCCGGTTTTTATATTCGGTATGGTGAATATGAAAAGGCAGCTGCGTTATATAATAAAATACTTAATAGTTTTCCAAGAGGTGCATATGAATTAGGTAAACTGTATATGCAAGGTGTACTTAACAAAATGAAACAACCAGACTATTTTAAAGCGGCATTTTATTTCCAACACGCAATCAATGCTGGCTATTGTGAAGCGGATGTGTATTATCAGTTGGGATTACTTTACTTCAGAGGCTCTAATGGGTTTATGGTGGATTATAGAATAGCCCAAGAAAATTTTAAAATAGCATCTGATATAGGACATTCGGGAGCTCAATATATGTTGGGATACATGTATGAGCATGGCCATGTTGAAATGGATTTGGATAAAGCAATAAAATATCATACCTTAGCTGCAGAGCAGGGACATGTTTTGTCGCCGGTTCATCTTGCGGTGTTACATCAAATGCCAAAGTTTCAAAATTATCAGAAAGCCTTTGCCTATGCTAAGAATGCAGCGGAAAATGGTGATAAAGAAGGGGAATATGTTTATGCAACCTTTTTGCTTCTTGGAAGAGGCTGCAATGCAGATGTGGACAAGGCATATGAATATTTTTCAAGATCCTATAATCATGGATTTGAACAAGCAAAATTGATGATTGAAAAAATAGATAGAATAAAAAAGCAATGAATAATTTTGTTCCATGAGTGATTGGTGAAACCGACAACACGATATGATAAAATATTTTAAATACACCTAAGTAAAAAAATAATTTTAAACAAATGCAAAAACTCTGTATAAAAACTATATTGCATTGTTTATGGGAGAGTATGAAATGGCAATGATAAAAGTTAACACCAAAAATCAATTAGACATCAATGAAAAGCCAAGAGTGTATTTCACATGTCATCCTGAGGATTTTGAAAAACACTTTAAAAAGGTTTGTGATGACATTTTTAAAACCCATGACTGTGCGATTTACTACACTGAAGATATGAATGAGATAATTGCCGAAGACGAAAAAACAGTTGACCTTGGGAGAAACAACTTGTTTGTTGTGCCTGTTACATATAAGCTTCTTTCGACGCCTAATCGTGCTATGAACGATGATATCCCTTATGCTCTAAAGGAACATATTCCTGTTTTACCTGTTATGATGGAGTTAGATATTGATGAGCTATATTCAAAGCGTGATAAGTTTGGTGATTTGCAATATCTCAATCCTTATAGTACAAATATTACTGAGGTTTCTTATGAAGAAAAACTAAAAAAGTATTTAGAGTCTGTTCTTATCAGTGATGAAAAAGCGGTACAGGTTCGCACAGCTTTTAATACGCATGTTTTTTTAAGTTATCGTAAAAAAGATCGTAAATATGCCAACGACTTGATGCGACTTATTCATAGTAATCCCCAATGTCGTGATATTGCCATCTGGTTCGATGAGTTTTTGACTCCTGGTGAAAATTTCAAAAAAAATATTGACAGAGTTTTGAGGGATAGCAAACTTTTTACATTGTTGGTTACTCCAAATCTTTTAGAAGAATTCGATGGAAAACCTAATTTTGTTATGGGTGAAGAGTATCCTGCGGCATACAAATTAGGGACAACTATTCTTCCAATTGAAATGGTTGAAACAGATAAAAAAGCTTTAAATGAAAAATTTATGGATGTTCCAGATTGCATTAAGCCGGATGACGCAAGCTTTCATACACAACTTCTTAATCTGATTACAGGAGTTTCTTTTAAGCCCCATAATCTTCCTGCTCACAACTTCCTTATGGGTCTTGCCTATCTTGATGGTATTGATGTTGAGGTGAATCGTGAGTTTGCTCTTGAATACATCACATCAGCAGCTGAAGCAGGTTTGCCTGAAGCAATGGAACAATTATATAGAATGTACTTTGATGGTATTGGTGTTGAGTTAGATTATAGAAAAGCTGTAGTTTGGGCAAAAAAATATGCTGCTTATATGATTGCTGAATTTGGTGAGGAGGATGTTGATACACTTGTATCAATAAGTAATCTTGCACACTGTTATTTTAAAATTGAACAATACGAAGAATCTTTTGAACATTTTGAAAAAGTGTATACACTTTCTAAGAAAGTATGGGGGGGAGAACATTATAATACAATTCTACCATTATCTAATCTTGTTATGGCATATAGTGGGTTGGGTAGAAATGAAAAAGCACGGGAACTATGTGTAGAAGCTTTTTTTCTTAGCTGTAAAGTATTAGGTAAAGAGCATCCTACTACACTCTTATTGTTAAATAATCTTGCACATATTTATGATGAATTGGGTGATAATGGAAAAGCATTGAAATGTTATGAGAATGCGTACACCCTTTATTGTAAGGTTTTTGGTGAAGAACATTCTGACACACTTGTGGTATTAAATAATCTTGCGAATATATGTAATAAAATGCAAAACTTAAAACAATCATTGGAATATACGGAAAGGTTATACAATCTTCGTTGTAAAATATTAGGTGAGGAACATTTTGATACACTTGTGGTATTAAATGATCTTGCACATATTTGTAAGAATTTGAATAATTATAAAAAGTCGTTGGAGTTTACGGAAAGATTATATATCCTTCGTTGTAAAGTATTTGGTGAAGAGCATCCTAGTACTCTTGCTACGTTGTTCAATCTTGCGTATATTTATGAGAAAGAAAACAATGAAAAAAAATCATTGGAACTTTATGAAAAAGTATATACTCTTCAGTGCAAAGTTTTAGGTGAAGAACATCCTTATACACTCACTTCGTTACGTGAACTTGCCTTAAAACATGGTGAAACGAGTGCCTATAATGACGTTTTTCAATTTCATGAAAAGGTGCACATCTGTTGTCAGGCGTTGGGAGAAAAGCATCCTGCTACACTTGTAACATTAAGTAATCTTGCGTATGCTTATAGAAAATTGGGAAACTATAAAAAATCGTTGGAACTTTATGAAAAGACATATACACTTCAGTGTAAGGTGTTGGGTGAAGAGCATTCTGCTACACTTAAGGTGTTGAGTAATCTTATATATGCTTATGAAAAAATGGGCGAATACAAAAAAATGTTGGAAACTCATGAAAAGGTGTACACTCTTCAATGTAAAGTGTTGGGAGAGGAACATCCCGATACACTTTGGGAATTAGAAAATATGGCAATGTCCTACGGTAATGTAGGTAATCTTAAAAAAGAATTAGAACTCCATGAAAAAGTATATCTTCTTCGGTGTAAGGTATTGGGCGAAGAACACGTAGATACACTCAAATCGCTAAACAACACTGCCTTTTGTTATAAGGAACTTGGTGATATGGTTACGGCACTTGCACTAAACGAAAAAGTGTATGCAGGCAGAGTCAAAGTTTTAGGCAAAAATCATCACCTCACCATTAAAACACGGGACAGAATTATTGAAATAAAAAAGTTACTTGCTGAAGAATAAAAAACAAGGAATAATAGAGGGTTGGATGTATTATGATTGATTTTTTAATGAAAAATATAAACCTAGGAAACTTTACTGTAAATGATATGGAGTCAGCAATACGTATTTTGTTGGTGATTGCATTTGTTGCGATTATTATTCCATTTGTGAATAGCATAATAATTTGCATTAAGCGTCGTTTGAAAAAAGATTCTGCAATCCAGACTTTTGATTCAAAACTTGCACTCTTCACTATTTGTCTGACAATTTCAATGTGGTGTTTGCAGTTCCTTTCTGAATGGTACGGTGCAATTACCTTAGTAATTGGAGATGACAATGCTGCAGAAAGGATTTTTGTTTGGGAAATAGTTGTAAGTAGCTTTGCTTCTACCTTAAAATCATTTGGTGCGGATGATAATTTTCTATCAGGAATGGAGAATTTTAAATTATTACTTCAGGAAGTTTTTTCAGCAAATGATTGGAAAGTATTTGTTTATAGTGGTGTTGCCTCTATTATGGCTTTCTGTGCACCAATTACAAGTGCAACAATCTTCTTTGAAGTACTTGCAAATTTTTTTCCAAAGATTAAGTTTTTCTTCTTGAAATGTTGTTTTTTAAAAGAGATATATTATTTTAGTGAGCTCAATGAACGCTCTCTTGCATTGGCAAAAAGCATCAGTAAATCAGCTAAGGCTGTTCATCCTGCCATAATATTTACCGATGCTTATGCAGACCAAACTCAGGAAAACATCTCTGAATTTCTTGCAGAAGCAAAACGAATAGGAGCTGTCTGCCTCCGCGATGATATAACTCATTTGCAAAAGCGTGGCTGGGGTCAAAGAAAGTTTTTCCTTATTGATGATAATGAAGTGAAAAATCTTCAGGCACTTACAAATCTTACAGATAAATTTAACCACAAGTCCTTAAAAAAATCAGAAGTTTATATATTCTGCCAGGATTTGATATATACAGATATTGAAAAACAGGTTCGTAAAAAATTGGAAAAAGAATACGGATATGGAGATAAGGATTTTACTATAATACCTGTAAGATGTTATCGCAACCTTATAACCAATATGATTGAAAAAACACCACTTTATGAGCCTATTGTTCACAAAATGAGTGAAAATCCTGATAAGAAAACCAAACTTAATGTCACAATTTTCGGTGTCGGTGATATTGGTAGAGAAATGTTCCTTACAACATATTGGATTGGACAAATGCTTAATTGCGAATTGAATATCAATGTGATTTCAAAAGAATCTGAAGAAGAATTTTGGGGCAAAATAGACTACATAAATCCTGAAATTCGTTACACAACTTACGAAAAACATGAGGTTTTAAGAGTTTATAAAGATAAAGATGAATTTTCTGACACATATTGTAAAGTGAAATATTTTTCGTGTGACATTCAGTCAGATGAGTTCCGCAAACTTCTTGGAAGGGAAGATGGGCGCAATACAATCTTTGATACTCACTACTTCCTTGTATCATTGGGGTCTGACCAATTAAACCTTTCAGTTGCAAATACGTTGAAAAAGCATATTATGAAATATCATATTGAGCACAAAGACCGAGATGATAAAACTATTATTAACTATGTTGTATACAATGCAGATTTAAGTTCAACACTTAATAATAGTCCATTTGTATGTTCATATAGTGAAAAACCAGATATATATATGCAAGCAGTCGGTGGAGTTGAGCAAAATTATACTGCAACCAATATTTTTATGACTGACTATTATGAAGATGCCACAGGGGCAGCTAAAAGTTATGATAATAGACAGGGTAAAAAACAGAGAAAAAAAGCATATAAAAATCGAATGAAAAGTGAATACGAGTATTGGTCTAACCTTGCATTAAGACTTCATTTCAAATACAAGGTTTTCTCCGTGTATCCATTTGAAAAATCTATATTTGACGATGAGTTAGAATATATGGACAACCGTGTTTCGACCTGTAAAAAATATATAGAAGAATTTCGCAAGAAAACTGATAATTCTAAGAGCTGCATTAAGAAAAAAGGCGAAACACAAGATGAAAATAAAGTTGTAAATAGGAAATCAACATATGACGAAAATTGTTTGCAGTGGCTTGAACACAGACGATGGAATGCTTTTTTGCGTACAATGGGTTATCGATATACTAAAGATTACAATGTATATCTTGAATATACTCATGGACATAAGCAGATGGAGGCGAAACTTCATCCTTGCCTTGTGGAGTGCAATAAAAATGGTATTCATGGTGAAATAAATGATATGGGTGATGTTGTATCGCATATTTCTCACTTTGTTTCCCAAGAACAAGCTGAAAAGATAGAAGAAAACAAACAAAAATATGATAAGGAAAAAGAAGAAAAGAAAAAAGCAGAGTTGAAAAAAATCAAGTGCAAATTTAGAAGATTTGCCAAAGAAAAAACAGATGAATTCAAACAGAAAATAGACAAAAAAGTAACGGAGTTTAAAGAAAAAAGGAAAAAGAACAATAAGGTGGAGAGAGGTATAACAGAATACGATAGGGAAAGCATTAAGAGTGAAATCGACTCTAAGTCTTTGGATTGCTTGGATGAACTATCGTATGATTTGCTTACATCAAAAGCTACAAAGTTTGAACGCTATAAAGACGAAAAATTTAGTCCATATGATTTTAAGCAATATGACTATCCAAACAATAAATATCTTGATACAGTACAATTTGGTGAAAACAACGATTTGATGAATTACATTTCAGTTAAAACTGCCTCAAGAAAATACAAGATGTCTAAGAAAATACTTTGTAAACTCTGCGAAAAAGGTATGCTTGATGGTGCGGTCAAGCTTGAAAATGCAAAAATATGGATGATTCCTAAAAAGGTAAAAATTAAATTTGCACCAAATAACGAAACTAATAAAGAAAGGTGATAACTTATGTATATACCAAAACCGATTGACACAAGCGCTGTTCAGTTGCCGGATGATTTAATCGCACTGACTGAACAAATTGCAGAAAATGTCCACGACATATGGGCACAGGGTAGAATTGCCGAGGGTTGGATATATGGTCCAACTAAGGATGAAACAAAGAAAACAACACCATGCCTCGTGCCATATTCTGAGCTTAGCGAATCCGAAAAAGAATACGACCGCAACACAGCAATGGAAACAATCAAACTTATAGTAGCTTTAGGGTATAAAGTTGGAAAATAAAAGCAAAAGTATCTGTTTTAACTAAACGGCTTAATATTGATTTGAGAATGTCTGTTAGGAGTCTGTACAGACTTTCTAAAAAGATAAGATTAAATAAACAACCTAATTTTGTATAAACAATACAAGCGGGATTATTTATTATTGTATGCAGAAAAAACACCCGATAGTGTAATAGTAAAATAAAAGTAGATACATGGGAAAACACCATGTATCTATCTTTTTTATGCTAGTTCAATTGATTAAAGATAATAAATATAATTCTGCCGACTGGCTTAATTTATTTATTTTTTAGAAAACCTCAAAAATTATTGTTTAATACTAAAAATGACATAATTAAACAAATATGTTGTATTGGGATTTGAAAATTGTTGTTAATGGATATATATATTAAAATTTTGCAATGTTGCTTTTAGATTTTTATGTGTGTGCGAAAATTATCGTATATCGAAGTTGAATGATATGATGAGCAAAAATAATGCGTAAATATATGATTTTTTTATATAATTTAGATAAAAATCTTGACTACATATGTTGAATATAGTAATATTAAAACGATAGTTTTGTTTTATGTAAAAAGCAAGGGTGGTAAAGTGTATGAGAAAATTGAGGGTTTTGGAAAAGCATATTTCTGTGTTCATTTGTGCGATATTTTTCTTATCTATGTTTGTAGTGGGAGCCTCGGCGGCGGATGTTTATAAAAGACCTCAAAAACATATTTATCTTGTAATGGATGACTCGAGTAGTATGGAGAAGGAAAACGGAGAATATGATGCTAACTATGCTCTTCAGGTTATGGTGGCGATGATGGATAAGACTGACACTATGTCAGTATATTTCCTTAATAATCAGTCGGCTCTCAGTGGGAGCATTGAGCTGAAAAGCAAAAGCAATGAGATGCTTGAAAATATTAAGGTGAATTATCCGGCTGCATCAGGCGGAACACCATATGATGCAGTAATGCAGGCTAAAAAAGATCTCAGAAAAGCAGTTAAAGCTGATGATGAGGATGAATACTGGTTAATTATAATTACTGATGGTGGATTCACTTCACCTTCTATGGATTATGAGGATGATATTGTTAATTTTGCAAAGGGAAAGAATGCCAAGGGTAAAGAGGAATATCTTCGAAATGGTAAGCTTCCTAATGTAATGTGTGTATCCATAAATTATCCAAGCATCGTGTCTGAGAAAAAGTTAAACAACCTGTATGTTATAGAAAACAAGGATACCGTACCTTCGATGACAGAGGCGGCAAGAATAATTTCAGGTCGTGTTGAGGTAAAAAACATAACTTTCTCTTCGGATAAAAAATCACTCAGTTTCAAACTTCCATATCCCACAAAAAATATAGTTATTTTTACTCAGAATACGAAAACAGAGACGGTGAGTTATACCAGTGATAGTGAACTTAATATAAGTGAAAATTATCATGTTGCACGACCTGTTCCGTCAGCAACACTCAACACCTCGACAGTGAGTTTTATTACTGAAAAGAACGGAAAAAGCATAAAATCGGGTTACGTCAGTTTCGAAATGTCTAAAAACATAGTTCCTGAAAATACGGTTGTTCTTATTGAACCCTCCATCGGTCTTCATGCGGAGTTTTATAATCAGGACGGAGATAAATGTAATCCTACTGATCTTAAAATAGGTGAGGCTGCTGAAGTAAGATATTCTCTTTGGGATCCGGAAAACAATACTGTTATTCTTGACAGCATGCTCGATGGTGGGGTGGAGTATACTGTGGATATCAATGGAGAAACAAAACTGGAAAACACTCAAAAAAGTGATCCCTCAAAGGGTGAGCATGTTGTTGATTTTGTTGTTTCAGACAGTACATTAGAGTTGGGGGTGATAGCACAGTTTTCTGATCTTTTTGTTCTGAATGTAGAAAAAAAGTACACCGGCATTACTCAGCATATTCTCCCCGATCTTACATTATCAGGTGGAGGAGTCTTCACTGCAGATATCAATGAGATTGATGATACACGTTTTGTGACAGCAACCCCAAGCTACAACGGACGTACTCTTACTGAGGGGGAAATGAAAGGGGCTACCCTTAAAATTAAGGGTGGAAATATTTTCACCTCCCGATTCAAGGTGGTAAAAGACGAGGCGACGAGTGAGTTCAGGATTATACCTAAGGGTGGTTTACTCAAGGTTTTCACTCCTGTAAATTCAGAGGTTGAGGTAATATTTGTCTCAGAAAGAGGAGAGCAGGTCGTTGAAAAACTTACAGTGGAGTTGACCGGCGAACGCAACTGGTGGCCGTTTATAATTGCCTTGATTATAACGGCTATAACTATTTATCTCATAGTGGTGTATTCAATTAAACCTAAGTTTCCGTTGGATTTGATGCTTATTAATTATAAGGTTACAGACCCTAAAAAACCGATTGAAGTCAAGCGTGATCAGAGTGATCCGAAAACAATTTTCCACCCAGGAGTTTTGGATTTTTGGTCATTGATGCCTTGGGTGAATCCTGTGAAAATACGACTTAGTGCCGTTAACAGTTCATATGGGGATATGAAGCTGGTGGCGATGGGGAATGGAAATGCTTTAGTAACAGGTGTTTCAAAGTTGACTCTTGCATCTGGTGATACAGCAATTTCTGGAAAAATGGTGAAAAAAGGCAAAGAAATTCCTGAATACTGGATAATAGATGAAAATCAGAACCTTAAAAACAAGAAAGGATTTGCTAATAAGAATGACCTTGCAGATGGTACTGCAATTCCGGATAAGATCCTAAAAAAATACGGTGACATACTTTTGATAAAGGATGGACAATTTATGAGACAGAGTCCGAAATCAACAGGACTTCCCAAAAAGCAACTCGGATATATTAGAAGAAAAACATTCAAAAAATTAACCAGAAGATAAAGGAGAAATTATTATGGCAACACAGCAACAGTCACAATCAAATATTTATAGACCTAAGCAGCTTCTTTTAATTGGACTTGGTGGTGTAGGTGGCAGAGTAGTAAACAGAATTATGGAAAAAGTGCCTGACTCACACAAATCATATGTTCAGGCTGTTTCAATTGATACGGACATCGGTGAAATTCAGAAACTTGGCAATATTCCTGTTGAGAACCATATCGTGCTCGGTGACAACACCACCATAGGTGGATTTATGAAAAAGAATCCTGACACAAAGGATTGGATGGTAAAGGGCGATGCTCTAGATCTTATTAAGAGCTTAAATACAAAGAATGGTGCAAAGCAGATACGAATGATTTCACGTATCGCACTTCGTGCCACCAATGATCAGGGCAATCTAGGCAAGAAAATTGAACAAGCTATAAATAAGGTAAATGCCGTTGACGGAAAAATGCAGAATAGCGGTCTTAAGGTTATTGTTATTTGTTCAATTGCAGGTGGTACCGGCGCAGGTACGGTTCTTCAGGTACCTATGTATCTTGAAGATGCTATAAGAAACACCTACGATCAAAGCAGTGTTGAGTTTGAGTGCGCCATGCTGATGCCTAATACCTTTTCAACTACACTTTCCCGAGAAAATTATATTAATGCTAAGGTAAATGGTTACGCAGTTATTCGTGAGCTTATGTCACTCAACAAGGGTAAAATGAGAAGATATGAATATTTTGATGCTCACGAGGTTGATACAACAGATAAGAGAATTGCTCCATACGGACGTATAATGCTTTTCGACAGCACAAACGGCAAGGGTGAAGCGATCACTGGCGCAGTTGATACCACTCACGTTCCTCTTATGGCAGATGCGCTGGTTGAATATCTTTTTGGACCAGCAAGTATAAGAATAACAAGTGCTCTCGACAATACTCTTAAAAAAGTTTATGATACGGATGGTGCAGGTATATTTGGTGCTGTGGGTAGGGGTTCTCTCGTTTATCCAAAGAGACTTTACCAGCAGTATTCTGTGGCAAAGTGGATAGATTCTTCTATTTCCAATACATGGCTTTATGCTGATGAAAAGGCGGAAAAGGCTTTTAATGATGAGCAACGTGAAGCGAGAAAGAACGGCAAGGCAAGCCTTGATAAAAAAAATAAGTATGCTCATTACACTGATGCAGTTTATGGTAGTGATTCAGGCTTCTTTAAAAATATCCAAAATCAGCTTATGGATGTCGGCACAGGAGAAGATTCAGGGGAAGAAGTAGAGATAGCGGGTAACGAATCACTTGCAGAGAAATATTGGTCAATCGTTTGTGATGAATTGGAGGATACTCTCATTTATAAAAACGAAGGTTTGGCAATAGCAAGCGACGGTGTGACGCTTGACAAAGATTTTACATATCGTAAGCGCAGAGGTCTTGCTGCAGCAAAGGATGGTTTCCGAAATTATTATATTGCACTCGACAGTCTTCCAAGCAAAGTCAATTCATTTGCCAGAGAGTTTATGTGTCCTACAGAAGCAAAGGAGCCGAACTTTTACAGTGAGGATAGAAAAGAGACTCACATAAACCACTTCATCAGGGAAAAAAATCTTCATCCTGTTGCTTTGCGTTGTTTCCTTTATGAACTTTATTGGTTGATGCAAGAAAATGTTTCTGATATGGAAATTGAGAGTCCCGATCAGATGAGTGATTCCTTCTGGGACGCAATGCTTGAAAAGAAGAAAAATCGAGATATTGAAGTAAGTGATTATCGCAACAAGCTTCTTAATGATACAAAAATAGTTCTTAAATCAAATCTTGCCAAGGCTATGCTTATATATCTTGAAGAAATGATTGAGGAAGTGGAGGATCTTTTCAACTCAGTAAAGAAGGTTAAGGCATTTTTTACCAATGATGCTAAAAATTCACTTGAGGGAATAGATAAGCTTAGTAATTCTCCTGATACAGTTGTTGCTGGCAGTACACTTTCTGCTGTAAATTGCTGGAATACTCTTGAAGGTGTTATTCATGGTGGCGAAGAGGGCTCTAGTGAGGTTATTGACGATGACCTTTCAAAGAAACTCAATGAAATGATATATAAGGGATACTTCAAGCATATGGATTCAAGACTTGGTGTATCGGGTAAAAAACAAAAATACAATTTTAGAATCCCAACTGATTATAATGTAATTCTTGTAAAAGAGCTTCAGAACTATTATTATGATAAAGTTTCTATAACATATAACAGATTGTTCCCGGAAAATGTTGTTGATGCTGTAAGATATGATTGCGGTGTTAAAAATTACTGGAATATTATCAACGATAATGCAGTGGTAAAGATTCCTATGGAAGATTTCTTTTGTGAGGATCCTTATGATGAAGATCTTTATACAACTGCTAAGAATAAGAAGCTTTCAGCATTTGATCTTGTAGATACTCTGAATAATCTTCTTTCATTAGCATTGGGTAAATCTGAACCTAGATGTGGCAGAGTTAACGAAGGTGGATATACAAATCGATATATGATTATGAATAGAAGCATTCTGTCTGAAGAATCAGATCAATCAGATCTCGAAAGTGGTGGAGTAAGTAAAATTACTTATGATGAAACCCGAATAATTCCTGGTGTAAGAACTGACTCCATTCAGGGTCAAGGTGTTAATGCCTGCTTTGACGGCAAATCTGAAAATATAATTACTTTTGCAACCGTTTATGCTGCCCTTGAACCATCAGATTTCCATGGTTTTCTTGCTCCTACATCCGATGTGGATGATCCACAGGATGCAATGAATTACTATAAAGAATACAGAAAGTATATGAATGAGGTTGCGGCTAATCCTAAGATGATAACTCCTCATCTTGACAGAAACTGGCACCTTGGCGGTAAACTTTTGGATATTACAGAAGAATATACTGCTTCTTCCTGGAGATATGCTGCGAAGGCATTTGTATATGGATTCGTTTATGATACTATCAGAATTGATTCTGACGGCACCGTAACTTTTGGCGAGTACGGAAACAAGAATTTCTTCGGTATAGCACCTAATGGTGAGCGTGAGGAAGAGTTCATTACACCTGAACAGAAAGCTGATGTTTCCAGCTTAAAGTTGAGTAGCAGTGCAAAGATAGATCTTAATAATTACATTCTCTATAACATCTTTGAAAAGCTTATTTCTTATTATGAGCTTTCCACTGCCATTATTGATGATGCAGAGATGCGTATAACTGAAGAGGTACAGTCTGGCAGAAAAGAGTTTACCAAAAAGACTCTTGAAGATGAAAATGTTGCAAATATAAACTATAACTGTATTCTTGATATCATTGACGGATATTATAAGGGATCAAGTAATGCAAGATATGATCAGAAGGATTATGTGGTTGAAACTTCAACTTATATGTTTGAGGTTCTTATTACAGCAATTTTCAACCAAATAAAGGATGGATCACAGTCGATGGCAAAGATAAGAGATGTTTCAAAGAAAACAATCCAGATTCTTTATCGTAAGGCTATTTGTGATGACATAGTGAAGGATAGAGTTGTTACGGTTGATGCTGGGGAAGACCTTGGTGACGAGCTTGATCTTTTACTCGAATCACTTGACTCGGAGGAATCCGACAGTCAGAAAAATCCATTCTGCAAAAGAGGTCGTTTTTCAGAGGAAAGAGCACTTGCTCTTATTGATTTGTTATTAAGAAAGAGTGAGATGTAAATGTCACTATATGAAAGAAATCCTGTGGTGGTCATAGATGACGGCATCTATGACCTTATGGATGATTACAGAAAAATTTTTTGTAAAAAAGAATTCGGATGTAATCCAGAAAAGGTTAGTTATATAAAGCTTTCGGAGGTAAGGAATTTTATTACAACCGAAAATGTTGATAGTCGCAGTGTGTATTTTTATGTATTTGAGAAAATTGACACTGCTGAAGAATATGCGAGGGCTTGTGAGCTTGTTGTCACAAGCCCCAATGTTGATATTGTTATGCTTTTTGGTCAGTATAGCCGAAGCTTTGATGTGTGCGGTTATGCAGCTACAGATAAGTTTTGTAAAATCCATAATATTGGTGTGCATTACAAATTTGATTTTGATCAGAACCCGTTGGAGGATATGGCTGAAAAGCATAGAAACTGCTTGCATCTTATGGCGATGTTTTTATATCTCCTTTCCCTTGAAGTGGGTGCTTACGATGATTTTTCTGTAACGCTTAAGCTGAATTATCCTTCTATGTACTGTGCGGTGCAGTGTAGTTTGTTTGAACTAAAGGATAAAATAAATAAAGTCAAAACTTTGGAGGAAGAAGAAAAAGAAAAAATAGAATGTCTTGAAAGAGAAAAGTCATACCGCTACAAAATGAACTTTAGTCATGAGCGTAATGATATAACAAGTCAATTTGTTCCCCAAATAGATAAAGATTATGACAAATCACTCAGTCAGCTTTCAGCTTATTATTTAGCAAGCGAAGAGGCGTTTGAGGAAAATGTTTCTGCAGATGTCAACTTTACAAGATATACCATGGCTGAAATGGATGAGTTTGCTAAGGGTGGTCCAGCACCGGATGTTTATCAAAGTAGAAGTGAAGCAACGAAAAAAATTACTACTGGTGATGATCTTCTCAGAAGAGTTTCCTCAGAAAATGAGAAGAAAATTAACATAAAACTTGCAATTAATCTTGCCAAAAATCTTGTAGCAACAAAAAAACCTGAATTAATTCCATTTGTTATAGCGACAGCTGTGGCTATTCTTGTTTTTTTGCTTACGATTGTTACAACTTACGGAACATATATAATCAAAAATACGGCTTCATCCGTGGATATGAAACTGCTTGCAATCTGTATTGGAGTGCCGGTGGCTATAATAGTATTTTCGGCTCTAATCGGTTTTGTGGCGAATCTCGTTGCTTTTTCCTCTGTACGAAAAATTATTAATGATATATATGAGATTGTAAGCCAAATAGCGAATGGTTTTTTGAGTGTTTCTGAAAAAATTCGTGAATATCTTAATGACTTCATAACTGTGTTTTGCAATTATCATATTAAAGATTCGATTATTTTTCAGTGTAAGAGAAGGCTTGAATCAATCGAAAAGGACAAGGAACTGATTCTCAGGGGAACGATTCCTCTGAATGCAGAAGCTGATTTTTTGAGAATGCTCTATGAATATGAGAAAGAAAAAGATGATTCAGGACATAATGAGAAATATGTTGACGGTGTATACAGTAACGAGGATTCTTATGTGGCCTATGATGAGTCATTTAGTTTTCAGTCCGATAATCTAAACCTTTCTAATGACATGGCTCATGAGCAGGAGCTTTCCGAAATGAAGAATTATATTGATGTAAAGACCTGTATAGATGCTGTGAGAGATAATGCTCAGACTGTTGTGAAGGGAACGGAAAATGATTCATTTATCAACAGTAAAAGTCCGTGGATTTTACAAGCGGATATTTCGCAATGTGTGAATGGAGGTGTATTATGAGTCCGTTTATTATTTTGGTGGTTATTATAATTGCGGAGCTTGCACTTTCTCCAGAAAAGAAGAAAAGATATCAGAATGCGGAAGCACTGATAACAGCTACAGTTTTTTGTTTGATCAATATTGTGGTTACGGTCTCGGTTTCCTTGTTTGATCCAACATTACTCAAGACTACCGGTTGGATTATGATATTGTTTCAGGCTGTGCTGATACTCGGTTGTAAGCTTGTTGTAAGAGCGAGAAACCGCAAAAGCAATCTTCCAGTTAAGGCTCAGTATACGCAGGGTATAGTCGGTAATCTTGTAAAAGTCTTTTATCAGAAAAATGAGGTAGGTCCGGAGCTAGTTGCGAAGTTTTATTCGGTGTATATTGGTGTGGCTGCTTTTTGTGCCGCAGCACTTCTTTATATTTTCTTTATAATACAGGATAACTATATAGGCACTTTGAATGGTGGTTTGTTTCCCGCACAGACAGGAACTGCGCTTATTTCTTTTCTTGTGGAGACCGGAGTCTTTGTGTCCGGAAATTCTCTGTTTAAAGAAATGCTCGAACGCTATAACAGCCGCAAAAGCTGTCTTTCTGCACGGGAACTTGCTCGTGCGAGATACGAAAATGATGATGATTATCAACGCATTTTTGTGGATAATTATGTCAATGAAAATAAGCACATTATAGCTGCTACAAAGCATAATTATGTTGACAAGGAACCTGAATCCAGAATAAGTTTTTATGATTTTGAGACTAAAAAGAATTACATTTATGAGCCTTCAAAGGTAAATACTGCATTGATGGATTTCATAAAAGAAAACGGATACGAGGTTAATCCTCTTTATTGTGCGGCATATAATCTTATTGAAGAAAATAAAAATGTTCTTATAAAAAGTCCGTCATATGTTGATTTTGAACCTTATTTTGCTGCAATAATAAAGCAGAAAATTTCAAAGACTGAAAAAATCGTATTTATTGTTAACAGTGCTGAGAATCAGTCCTCTGTGCTAAAAAGCATACAAAGAGTTTTCAAAGAAAATTTCGGATTTGAAGTGGTACCTCTGTTCAGGACAATAAGTCAATGGCACCACGATCTTAAAGAATCGGAGCAGTTAAGCAAGAGAATGAGAAATGATCATTTCCGACATATTGAAGTTGATTTTGAGAAAGAATCTGCCGGTGATTATGTGATTAAAACACCGGATGTTATCATTGCTTCTCCCGATGAGGTCTGTAATCCTGAGTATACACAGATGATTCGTTCTCTGATTGAGCGTCTCGGTTTGATAGTTTATTACAATTTCAATGATTGTATTCAGGAGGAACCTTTATATGCAAAGATAGTTCACTCTATTCTTGACAGTTGTGATTCGGTAAGTTCATTGTATATGACCGACGGCTTCTTTGATTTTGAGCAGTCATTGGACAATTTCTTCTCAAAGAGAGCTATTTATCAGATAAGCATTCCTAGAAAAGCTCCCACAACCAGTTACGATATGGTGTGGAAGAGTGAGAATTCTCATGAGTTACAGACAAGAGAAATAACTGATGCGTCCAGAGATTTTGGCATGCATATTGCAATATTGTATTATTCTCTTGGATTTGTCAAAAATGATGCTATGATAGTTGCTGATGAAAAGGATACTTATTCTGAGGTTATGCTTAATTATAGTGACAACAATGTGCTTGGGCGTATTGACCACAATGTGGGGTGGTCTGATATCATGGGCGGTAAAAATGTTATGTGTACGGTTTCGGATACATACAACAATATAGCACACACATATCTGTCTATTAGAGGTATAGGTACAAGGTCTGAATATGTTAACATAATTTCACGTCCTTACTTGCTGAGAAATTATCTGGCAAAGCACCTCAAATATTTTTCAAATGAGCCGAGATCGGTTTCAACATTCTCATCGGGTATAATACGCTCTGAAAGAGCGATGGCATTGCAGGTTGTTATCAAGGCGTTTATCATCGGTTACGATACAGCACAGGTGCGTGAACTTTCAGCACGCTTCAATTTTACTGACGGGCTCAATGAAACAGAGATTCTCAGCAAAATCGCTTGTATTGCCTGTGACCATGAGGTTGATGCTGTGGTTGTATGTGACAGAACGAAGGCAGACAGATACTTCTTCGACAGAGATACATATGAGAATGTTCTTAAGGAAAGCGAACTTCTCAGTAAGGTTTATTTCCATATAAACGATCAGATCGTAGAAAGGCCCAAGAGAAAATTCCCATATCTCATACCCCTTCAAAAAATCGTTGTCAACGGTATTAAATATACTGTTCTCAAGGTTGATGGTGATCATGTGAAACTGACGAATTCCAACAACCGTGATCCTATTTGTGCAACAAGAATAATCAGAAATAACAGCGCAACTATAAAATCCTCAGGAAACTATGGAAAGCGCTATCAGTATGGAAACGATTCGTACATTGATTTCACTCATTTGGTGTGTGATCTTGACGTAAGTCCTCTTGGTAGGATTTCCTTTAAGGATCATTATTCACTCCTCAGTGGGAAAGAGAATTTCGTTTACGAAAAGTTTGAAAACATCGCAGAAAAACATTATAAAAATTCAAATGTTTTTAAAATCAGAATCGGTTGCGAAAAAATCAACAGCAGCAATAAGGATGAGCTTGCTCATATGATGGCATTGCTGTTTAATGAAATGATGCCTACCTTTTTTCCAAAGTATTCGGAAAAAATAATGATTTCCTGTTCAGGTTGGGGTATTTGCAGAGATCTCGAGGATAAGGATGTCAATACCCGTTACATTGTAACCCCTCTGGACATTGACGATCCCGAGCCTGCAAAGGATAACGAAATCTGTATTTATATTGCAGAGGATTCTGTTGTTGAAACAGGTACAATCAACGTGTTCTGGCAGGATGAGGAATTCAGATATATGCTCAAAATTCTTGAGGATTATCTTTATTTCGTGGAATATATTGATCTTGATGAAAGAGACGTTATGTTCGGCTCGGGCAATGACGATATTATTCATCAACTTCGAAAAATTCTTCTTCTTGTCATCAATGATCATCCCGATTCCGATCCCGGAAACGAAAAGAAATGTATAAACTCCATCAGACGTTCCAGAAACAAATTCTATATGCTTGATTTGGCAAAGAAATATAATCTGTATTGTGATTTTTGTGGAAAACCGATTGTTGATGTCCCCGGAATGACAAACAATTATCATTATTACAGCTATTCGGGCAGAATCAGCTGTCCGTCCTGTTACGGAAAGTCTGTTTGCAGTAAAAAGTATAGCATCAGTGATATCAGATTGATCGAAAATAAGGTGCGTAAGTGGCTGGATAAAAAATATGGTGCTACTATTGATGGAAACTTCTACAACTATCTTGAGGACGCATTGTTTGTCAATCGCTCCAACAGAAAGGAAGTTATCATCACTGATGATGTGGATATCGGTCTCAGAGCTCTTGGTTATGCAAGTACAGGCTATGAGTTTGATGAAGAACTTGGCTTCGATGTCAATGAGGAGGCCATCGGCTGTAATACTATGATGAAGGAAGATCCTGACATTTATGATATAGAGAGAACAGGATTCCATATAACAAGAAACGATATCAGACATATTCTTATCAGTGAGGGTTATAGCAAAGATGTTTATGTTGGATGTCAGAGCCACGAGCTTACCCATCAGTGGCAGTTTGAAAAACTTGACACATATAAGATGCATGAGAATATACCTTCAGGTGGATTTGATGAATTCGGGTTGCCGATTGATCTCACCTCATTTAGATATGAAGGTCACGCGGTATGGGCGGAGCTCGAATATCTCAAAAAGAACGGATACGGTAGTCTTGCATCGAAACGAAAGAAGCAGTTCCTTGAGAAAAATGATGCCTACGGTTTCGGCTATCGCTGGATAAGAAGACTTATGGTTCCCGGTGCAAGAGATCCTTATGCTCCCGAAGGAATTCATACCTTTGGATTCTGTATCAGACTTTTATTCCAGCAGCTTAAGAGTAATGCTTTCGGTGTAATGGAACTTTACTATGGCGGTGCTGGTTATGAGAGACGCAAAAAGGAAAATGACTTAGATGATCGTTCTGCTGAAGAAGAGCCCTTTGAAAAAGAGCTCGGCACCGAGGATAACAGTCAGACCGATTTAACCGATACAGAGAGCCGTGATGATACCACTTTTGCTGAAGGTGACAGTCCTCCATTTGATACAAGTCTTCTCGGAGAAACCTCCGGGGATGGCAGTGCCTTTATAGACATTGAAACAGATCCGTGATCCGGTAAAAAAACTCACCCAGATGTAAAAGGGTGAGTTTTTGTTTTATTAATGGTTAACGTGTGTTCTGTATGGTTATTATCAGACCTGATTTACTTACTGTATAGGTTATGGATCCTGCCACTTGCGGTATACGGTATACTTTTTGATTATCGATGAGATCATTTATGGCACGATTAGCTTCTGCCTTTGAAGAAAATTTTACTGTAAACTTATCTGTGATCCTAAGCTGCTCTGAGGCAATTCTGCTGACCTCACTAAAACTGTAGGTGGGAAGAAAATAGCCTTTATATATATGGTAATTGTACTTGCTGCCGTTACAGACAGGATAATTTTTTGGGTTTGATATGATGTGTGTGTGTGAAATATCACGTTCGGATATACAGAAATAGTTGCGCGTTTTGTTATCGTAGTTGTAATTTCCAATTTCAACTGTTGGATCGTCCCAGGTTGTGTCGACAAAATAGTACTCGCCTTCTATTTTTATGTAGTTCCATGCATGGGAGGAATGAATAGTGCCTTTTTCTTTGTCTGCACCGCATACATATCCGCATTCATATCCCATTTCTTCCATAACAAGCTGAAAAGCTTTTGCATAACCGGCACATACAGCTTGATGCAATACAAGACATCCATAGGCATTATAGCACATAGGGGCATCACTGACATATGTTGTGGTGTCGACTATGTAGTCGTGAACATACAGTATTTTTTCAAAATGGCTTTTTTTTTGGTTCGCGTGAATGATAATATCTCTTACTGTGTTTTTCAGTTTTGTATTCATAACATCGAGCATCTCAGTTGTTATTCCAGGGACAAGAACAGCCTTGCAGGATATATCGGCGATTGTATTGCCTCTTTCTGTCCATTTGTATTTTGTATCTCCGGTAAGCCAAAAAAAACGAGGGTTATCGTCAAGAAGAGCATTAAAAATGCGGGAAAGCGTATTGTGAGACAGTCCATTGAAGTGAAATGTGTGTTGATGCTTTGTCAGTGCAGAAAACATTTCGTTATATGTCTTTTTTTCAGCCGGAGAAAGCATTGAGTAGCAACGTTTTTTCAAAATAGTACACTCCTTGTAAAGCATTCTAATTATGATTATACATTTTTTTGAGAAAATTACAATAGGGCTTATACTTGCCATCTAAATATCATTTCTAGAATGTTTATATAAAAAGCCGAAAAAAGTTAGACAAGTTATTTTAATAAAACTTGTCTAACTTTAATGCTAAGGAGTTAAAATGGCTTGATATCTGCGCATAGAAGGTGATTAGACTTTTGGTTTGATTATCAATTCTAAATTCTTACGCAAACTAATTTCTATTTGTGTATTTTATCTCAATATTGGTTATTTATGTTTAAATATTTTTTTGCTTATTGTTTTTTATGATAGTATAGATTTTAATATCCATATTATGAAAAATCCATAAATCAATAGATAGAGACCTATACCTATTGCAGAAGAAATGGAATTAGAAAAATAAGACGAAATAACATCTCTGTACTGATAAAGGCATATAATGGAAATAATAACGACAAGAACAAGAAAAACAATTACATATCTCAAAAATCTTTTGAAAAGCATAATATCACTCCTTACCAAAACCAGCGTCTTCTTCGTCTACTTCTGATTGATAAAATAATACCACCGATTATCGTTACGACAACACCGACAAAAGCAACTATTTTGGAGCCGACATAAATAATAGGGAATAGTATATGCTGAAAAAGGGCTTCACTGATTGTTGTCCAGTTACAGATAACAACTATTACAAAAAATATAAGAAAAGAACAACAGACAATGTCAATCCAGTTTTCAGGTGATATGCTTCTCAAAAAATCCACTATAGGATTTTTGTTAATGTTATCACACTCATTTTTGATTTTAGTCTTTTTAGCACTTTGTTTTCCTCTGTTTTCATTTGAACCGAAAGAGCCGGATAAATCACTCATATTAATTTCTCCTCTTCAAAAAATCATATATTGTTCATTAAGTTTTCAACGATAATGATATTAGCATTACTTCCGTAGGTAATGACGGCCTCTTTACCGTATTCCTCCTGAAGGAGGATACGATCTTGCGTATAAGACTGTGCGCTTTCTCCCTCTCCTCTTTCAAGTGTCATAAGCACTCTAGGAGGAGTAGTTCGGTTTTTCATTACCTTCATATGTGTATACTGGCCAAAAGAACTAAGAATTTTCTGTAAGTCCTGCTGAGGAGCATTACCATTAAGAAAAATAAGGTTGCAATTAAAGTTGTCTGTCAGATTTTTGTCGCAATTATCAAATGCAACGATGTTGTCACAAGAACAAACCACATCAATATGAGTGCCCTTTTTCATCATGCCTACAACGGTCTGCATTGCTTCGGTATCCAGCATAAGTGAATCGTCAAATATACACAGGAAATCTTTATCAATAAGTGAACGAAGTTCAGCAGCAAAGTATACAGAAAGAATTTCACAATTGACAGCAGGTACCTTAACGAGGAAGATAAGTCCGTTATTAACACAGTTTTTTACAGTCAAAGCTTCATCCTCTGAATCCATATAATTACTGTCTTTATTTCTGATGTTTTGAGTTTCATCAGCAAATATCTGTAGCATACTTCTGAGAAGTATACCACCTTTCGGAGAACCCTCTATCACAGTCGCATTCAAAGAATTTTTTGTTGCTTGTATTATTTCTTTATCACTCATACCGGCACTTTCTAGCATAATGTTGAGGTCAGGACCCCTGTGACTGTTAAGTCTGGAAAGTGTTTCTCTCATTATTGCAAGAAGTGCATTTGTGTAGTTTTGTGCTTCTGTGGTATCAAGACAACCTCTTGCAGAAGCAATACGAGTCATGCATTCGCTGATGAATCTGTTTTGCAAGCCACAGAAAAAATCATATTTACTACGTTTTTCGCTGCATACCTTCAAACAACCGAGATTGCCGTTTGTAGCAAGATTGATAAGTTCCTCTTCCAGTATGTCATCATCGCTGAAAATAACAATTGGTCGAGTAGTTGTAGCACTCATATATGAAATATATTCAAGCAAGCAAATTCTTCTCTTTTCTTTGGAACCGCCGTTAATAAGCACGTTACCTCTTATTCTTTCCAGAAAATTGCTGAATTTATAAGAATATTCGTAACATACATTACGCATATCATCGTTATGTCTTTCTGCCTGTCTTGAAACTTTGTTCATATTACTTTTCTCCTTTTGTTACATCCTTGAACTGAAATTTGAATATAGGTGTGTGTTTAAGATCAATAAATGCCTGTCCACATTTGAGATTCTGCAAATCGGAATCTCTTATCGTAAAGGATTCATGTGTTACATATTCTGCACCAAATTCATATCCTTCAAAGGTTTCACCACTTCTCTGTTTGACATATTCACGAGAAGAATAGTCTGTATTGTGGAAAGCCATAAGATTACAGAATCCTGCAGCAAGAGATTCAGCATATGCCTCATCATAATTATTCTTTAATTGAGCAAAAGACTGTAATCCAAATATTGTTTTGCAGCCAAATGAACGACCTACATTAAGAAGATCTTGGAGTGAAGTTATGTACGGGACAAGATTTGCCTCGTCACATATAAACCACTTGTTGCCGCCTGGACAAGAAAGAGCTTCTTTTATAGCCAGATTATACAATAAAGAAAATACAACTGAAAGAGTTTCTTTGTAACGATGATCATACTCAAGGAAAAGAATCTTGCCACCCTTTCTTCTTATAAAATCTCTTACACCGAATGCTCTTTTCAGGCTTTGTTCGGCAAATCTACTGATAAAAGTTCTTTGCCTAGCAGACGAAAGATAAGCGTAAATACCCAACGCCTGATTAGAGGAACCATCTCCGACATAGGTTTTGAGATATCTGTAGCGTTCAAACTTTCCTGTTATTTCAAGCAATTTTTTATTATCACATGCAGATAAAAGTCTGTTAAGCTCGTAGTTGTTTGCCTTTTGAAAAGCAAGCTTACAGTTTTTGTCATTCAAAGCATCAATCATCATCGAACTCATTATCTTAGATAAAAAATCAGCTGCACTGAGATTAAATACAGGCTGCATTTTCGACTCTATTCCCTCAAATAGCATTGATGCAATTTCACGGCAATTTATTTCAATGGTGCCTGTACTCAAAACATTTGAACCATCACTTATCTCCATGAAAATATTCCAAATGACACTTCTGTTTTTATCTTTCTCATCAAGACTCAAAAGCAGGTGGTTGGGATTGTTTTCATCATAATAACGGTCACGGAAATCATGCTTTGAATCGAATATTATCATTGTATCATCGGAACTAAGCTTATTTTCAAGGATAATCTTATCAAGGAGTTGGGTGAGGCTAGTTGTCTTTCCGCAGCCCGTAGATCCAAGAAGCAAAAGTCCCATACTCAGCATATCGTCTGTCAGATAAAACTCACTACCATTCTCTCCCGAAAACTTGTATTTTCCTGTTTTTATCTCGTCGGGTGGAGAAAACAAGAAATCTTTTCCTGAAATAACGGTTCTTTCATTACTATCTTTTGTTTCATGTCCAAATATATTATTGTTGCTCATATGAACCCTCCTGAGAGCTATCAGCCCATATCTTCTCCGCTGTCACTGGCTTCTCCGCCACCACTGCTTTCACCGCTGCTACTGCTTTCTCCACTATCAGAGCCTTCTCCTGTCCCTACATCATTCCCATATGAAGCATCGTTAGCTGCAGAATTATCAAAAGAAGGAGCTGAGCCCTGAAAATCATTTGCATCGTTATCAAAAATGCCTGAGCTTTCTGTGGAATCAAAAGAAGGAGCGGAGCCCTGAAAATCATTTGTATCGTTATCAAGAACACCTGTGGGAGCGCTTTCTTCGATACTTGGTTGTTCATTGCCAAAATATACAGTATAGGAGTTATCCATATCGTATTCGTCTTTGATAGAACCAAGCTGATCCTGGGTTTCTTCCATAATTTGGTCGTATTCCTCGGGAGTCGTACCTTCAGGTATAGGTGAGGTAGAAGTGGGGTCATCAATATCCATATTATCAATAGTCTGATTTATCTCATCCATCTCATCTTCACTCAAATTGGTAAAAGATAAATTTACTGTATGAGTCCTTCCGTCGGGAGCGGTAATTGTATCATTGATCATATATGCACTTGGTTTTTCACCTGTATGGGGCACATATGCTATCTTTTCTGTTTCAACTTTATATCCTTCGTTGGCCAATCTTATCTCAGCATTTTCAACGACTTTGTATGCACCTCTGTTAAGACCTCGGTCCTGTGAACTGACATTATAATCAGCGGCAACACCACCCTCACGAGCAGCAATAAGATGACCTTTGTCATCTACTTTGCTGTCATAACCGTCAGGAGTAATTTTTTCCATACCCTTTCTGGAGGCTGGATTTTCTGAAACAATTCCTTTTGCTGTAACAGTACCATTATCTGAAACCGTGTATGTATAACCATTTTCAGTGTAAACTTTATCCGCCATTTTGTATTCTCCTTTACTCAGTTTTTATTCCATCAATATATGAATCCGAGTTATTTCCATCGTTTGCATCCATTTGTCACCAATTGATGTTTTAACATAAGATATTGCTATTTCCCATATATAAACTATTTTTTGTATTTTATTTCGCAGTTTTTGTATAAAATATTTGTTTATATTTAGAAATAGTTTATTATAGATGCATATTCTCGTTTGCAATTTTAATAAATTGCTTGCTAAATTAAAATAACCGTAACGAAAGGGTATTGAGATTTCGCCTAATTTTAATGACTTTTTGTATGAAAACATTGTAACCAATGACATTATAATATAACACATTACATCTTTCAATATTTTTTGACAAAATAATCTTTTGTGCGGTTTTTAATAGCTGATAATAGAAGTTTTGAGAATATCTTAGCGGATTTGTTGTTTCCTGTTTTATAGAATCCACCAATTTGGATAGATGTTATCTTTATTGTGCTATCATAAGCGTGAATAAAAAAGTAAATTTTCAACTTTTATATTTCGAGTATTATCTTTACCACAAGATTAGATGATACGAGGATTATAAAAACATCTGTCACAATTCTTTGTCGCACCTAAATTTAATTTTATAAGGTATGTCATAAAATCTTGACACCTTAAATTTTGACATTATAATGTAATTAAGTATTTTATTGGAGCAAGGCACTTTTTATGGTAATGCTTATTTGGTTCATTTTATCTCTTTTCAATGTCTGTGAATTTACTTGGTTACCTGTTTTTATCGATGCTTTATTGTGCACATTCCTTTTTGCTGCAAGTAGTGATAATAACAATGTGTCTAGCGTCTCAGCTACCATGTCTTTGGGTATCGCTACATTTGCCTTTTATAAGTACTTTTTCAAATTGGCTATATCAGCATGGTGGATTTTGCTTTCGCCAGCAGCAACACTTGTTATGACATTTTTCCCAGGAGGCCACACCATTACAAACATTTTGTTCGATAAATTTAATTTGATGACTTTACCAACATGGGGATTGGTTATTGGAATTATATTAGATGTTTTCTATTTGGGTGTTTTGGGTTACCTTCTGATTGACGCAATTAAAAGCAAAAAAATAATAATAAACAAAACAGTATTAAAAAATAACGATGTTTTGCGCATAATTCCAGTAAAAACGGATAATAGAAAGAAATAGCCTCCTATGGTAGAATTAAAGAAACTATCATAGGAGGTTTTGCTATGTCCAGAAAATACAGTCATGTATAAGAATTGCAACTAAAAACAAAACTGACTTCGTTAGAAAACCGAAATCAGTTTGTTGCTTAAAATTTAATATTCCCATCTAGGGGATTGATACGGCTCTCCTATAAGGAAGAAGGCAATTATGCCCTACCATTTCCCATTTAGGGGATTGATACTGAACAGTCTGGTCACCTTCTACTGTCTGATTTTCCTATACTTATTCCCGTCTAAGGGAATGATACGATTCCGTTGCGAATGCTACTGTTGAGCATCCAAACACCATTCTCTATATTAGGAATAGATATAGTTGACACAGACAACTGCATATGGGCAAAACAAAAACCAGCGTACAGAGTTTGTTCTGTATGCTGGTTTGCTAATATCTGTCTATTTAATTTTTATTAAAATGTGGGAATAACTATAATTTCTATTCCAAATTATTTAAGTAAGTCAAACATACCAAAGCCTTGTGAATTTTTTGAGCCAAGACCTGTGTTGTAGAGAAAATCCAATACTTCAGGGTTACCATTCAATGAAAATCCACCGTGCCAAGCTGTAATATATGACCTTTTATAATTTGTAACCTCTTTTCTTATGGGCATATCATCAATCCTTTTAAAAGACAGTTCAAAATCATTTTCATTTTTGCCTGCACTAATCCATTTGCGTCTGGCATTGTTAACAATAAGCTGCTCAAAGCCTTCATCTTTAGGAGAGAAATATACGCGATTTGTACCATCAGGAGTATAATAAGTTACTATAGGAGAAACTGTCTTTATATCAATCTGTGGCTTGTAAATGGTTTGGTTTCTCAAAATGCATTTGTCAATAGTCAGTATATTTTGTCCTATATTAATTTCGTTGCCTTTTTTTAGAGAATAAATCAGATGCTGAATTATCGCGGGTTCAAACGACCTGATTTCTAACGAAACAGTATCAGAAAATGTTATGGTTTTATTATTGATAGAATAGTTCCCGTTTAGTGGAGAGAAAGTAAAAAGTTTAAATTTCTTATCTTCATTAATGTAACCACTGTCGTGAAGAAAGTGTGAAAAACCGGGATTTGTTTCTAATGCACTGTAGTAAATCATGCTTTGTACAAAATATCTGTATGCAATAGGCAAAACAGTTTTTTGATTTTTTAATATCAGGTTGAGTTGCATTTAATCACCTCAGCATTAAATAAAAGTCCTTGTTCTGTATATGAACAGGGACTTATTTTTTTTATAAAGTCAGATATCAAAATCCCCTAGATGGGAATAGGTAGACATTATGAAACAGACATCAAAAGGTTACAGAAAAAGTATCAATCCCCTAGATGGGAATAGGTAGAACAACATTTTGTGTTGACTACATTATATCACCATAAATTTATTCTATCAAGTGTATTTATAAAAAATTCTTTTATCTTTAATCTACTGTAAGTGTTGTATTTGAATGTTATTCTATATTCACGATTCTAAAACACATCCTTTCTTGACAATAAGAAAACTAGGTGTTAAAATGATTGTAAATAAAACAATATTGCCTAACCCCATCTAGGGGATTGATACACAACGCCTAGACTGACCTCCTCTAGGTTTACCTACCTTTTTCCAATATAGGGGATTGATACCTTCGTCTATTGCATCAATCCAGAAATTGTATGTATCCCTACCTTTTCCCATCTAGGGGATTGATACAGTCGCTTGATAGCTTCAAGCATAGGGTCTTTCTACCTATTCCCATATAGGGGATTGATACATATTAAGCCAGTAAATGGTGTCATATGCAACTGTGTCTACCTATTCCCATCTAGGAGATTGATACTTTAATACTTCATACGAATTCGTGCAAACTTTGACGTCTACCTATTCCCATATAGGGGATTGATACATATACATCAGCTTTTTAGGTCTCTTTTCAAGAGGCATACCCTACCTATTCCCATCTAGGGGATTGATACTTTATTGCCATTTCAAAGGCTTTTCCTTGAATAATGTTACCATTTCTCATCTAGGGGACTAGTCTGCTTGAATGTCGTTGTTTAGTGATAGCAAAATCAAAAGCACCCTTTTCGGGTGCTTAATTTTAAAATATTTAATATAAACTCTATTAAGAAATATTCATCAAATCTCAGGAGGTATAACGATGCCAAAGGTTTCTACAAGAGCAAACAAATCTGTTTATCAGCTTGCGCGAGAGGAATTACATCTTTCACGAGAAAAGGCGACATCAGAAAATGATAGGCAGATGATGGT
>RHMF01000086.1_pt1 | contig 77751 bp, 55 predicted proteins | sample 5365151 | NCBI WGS metagenome assembly RHMF01 (sample SAMN10266501, study PRJNA497801) | feces metagenome | isolation source: feces | host: Bos taurus | place: China: Prairie of Fairy Mountain | collected 2017-08-14 | reverse complement strand
GGCTTGCCATTGCTCGCCACGTTTTATTTTTACTTAAGCTATTTTATTCCCCCGGTAGAACCGGGGGTTTTGTCTTTGCTAAAGAGACAATAAAAAAGAAGTCAGATTTTCATCGGACTTCTTTTTTTACATTGTGCTAACAATATAGTTGCTTTACGTTGATATTCCTATTTCCTTTTACATTTATAACATTTTAATATTATCTCGCTTATGAACAAAGACATTTTCAGATGCTTTTATGTCACATAATCTTTCTCCACAAACATGGCAATGCACCTTTTTAACATCTTCCTGAAAAGTTTTTTATAAAATTACATTTTTCATTCATTCTTTTTTATTTCTTTTGTTTTTGCTAAAAAGATTAAAATTCCTTCTAAAATCAAGCTCATGCAACATGGATAAATGGATAAATTAAGGCATTGATTTTAAAACACAGGGATAAGCATATAATAGTTAAAATTATAAGTAAAATTATCCACGATTTTTTACGAAAATACTTCTTTTCTTTTGTAGTCAGTGGCTTTTCAGGAGTATCAAGCGGACACAGAAGAAAGATTAAAACGGCAGCAACTATCGTTAAAATAATTATTACTATCTTAAGATTATAAAGGTCACATAGTTTTACAATCCCAAGACATGAAAATAATGATAAGGTAGTTACTACCTCGCATTTCAATTCACTTGATGCGTGTATCCCACCAGCACTTGTTCTTATAAATTGAAATACAATATAAAAAATAACACTTTCAAGAAATATACCTAATAAAATTCCAAATATTATTGTTAAAATGAAATATAGTATCTGTGATGATAATATAAAGAGTCCATATATATATAGTTCTCTTTCAGTGTCATTAATTATTGATATATCAATCAATCTACTGACTATTTTTGATGATAAGTTACTAATCATTCTTTATTATTTTTACTGAATTTTTTTAATTCTACGGGTGCTTTGGGTTGATAAATTGAAACACAAGTAGTAGTATTAGCATCTCTTTTCAATGATTTTTCTGCTATATTTTTTATAACTTTTGCAAAAACAGTTTTTTTCTTTTCCATTTTATATCCTCCTTTTTTTAATTTTAACATAGTGACAAAACCTTTTCAATTTTGTTGTTCAAAATACAAAAAAATAATGATAAATTGCAAGAAATAATACAATTACAGAATTTTCATAGAATTTTCGTGATTTATCATTGTTTTACAGATTTATTCTGTATCGCTTTGTTTATTTTTCTCTTTTCTAATGTTAGCATATATATGGAGTGGTGATAATTGTGGAATTAGATAATAAACGAATTGGAATTCGAATAATGCAACGAAGAAAAGAAAAGGGTTTAAATCAAGAGCAGTTTTCGGAACTTGTTGGATACTCTAAAAATCATATTTCAAGCATTGAAAGAGGATTATATATCCCTACAACTCTTTTTATATTTAAGACATGTGATGTACTTGGTGGTACACCTGATTATTACCTAATAGGTAAAATATCAGAAGAAGTAGAAGACGCAGTTAAACTTTTAAGACAACTTCCTGATGATAAACAAAAAATAATATATAAATTATTGCTCACATACATATCAGAAACAAATAACGAGTAAACTCAAAATATAAAAATATGCATCACAGAATACTGTGATGCATATTTTTATATTTATTGCAATTTGACATAAATAATCTGCAATTTGACATTTCACTTGCTTATAACATACTCTTTTGATACAATTATAATGTAGAATTGGGTAGAAGTTTTGTTAAAAGGAGCGATTATATATGCGAATACTTATTTGCGATGACGAAGTAAAATATGTAAATGAGTTAAAGATTCATGTGCAGGAATATATGAAAAACCATTTTATTCAGTGTAGCATCGAAACATATTTATCCCCGAAAGACATTTTAAAAATGAACAAAACTTATGATTTAGTATTTTTAGATATTCAAATGCCCGAGATTAACGGATTGGAAATAGCTCATAAACTAAAGGAACGAAATAGTAAAGTCGTTATTTTTTTTGTAACAGCGTACAATAAATATCAAGACGACGCTATGGACTTACAAATATTTCGATTCTTTGAAAAGCCTTTTGATGTAAAGCGTCTATATTCAAGTCTTGACAAAGCAATGGAATATATAGATGGTTCATATGTTGATGTATTTGTTCAGAATAATACAGAGCATACAAGAATTTTAGTTGATGACATAATTTATTTAAAAAGAGATAATAGAAAAAACTATCTTTTCACAAAAGATGGTGCATATGTCATACGTGAATCTATTATGGAGTGGAATAATAGATTACCCACAACATTTTTTTATTTAGTACATAAATCATTTCTTGTTAATTTGCATTATGTTACAAAGTACAACTATACAGAATTATTTTTGAACGAAACCGTTAGAGTTCCAATTGCATCAAGAAAACAAGCAGAATTTCATAGATTTTGGTTTGATTACTTAATGAGGAGATAATTATGATTTATAGTGGAGTATTGTTAGTCGTATATATTGTAGAAATGCTTACAGCATACATTTTCTTTTCACAAACGGGTACCAAAAAATATAAACCCATTTACTGCTACTTAATTGGAACCGCATTGTTCATCACAGCGTTACTTATAAATGTTTTAGGTGGAAATATAATATGGATAAATCTAATATACTTTGCTTTAGTGAATATTGCATTTGGATATTTTTGTTTTGATATAAAGATTCAAAAAATTGTTGTGTATTCTATTATATTAGTTACCATTTCTATAATATGGGAATATACAACTGAATTTGTTTTAGGAGTATTGATTAAAATACCAATTACATCTTATTTAGATAGTAATATAATATTGATATTAATGGCCACGATTAGCAAAGGATTGTATTTTATCAGCGTGTTTATATTATCAAAATTTATTGTAAAAGATAAATCCGTTAAAATACCATTTTCACTCTATATTTATCCGTTTACAATTTTTATAGGAACAACTGTAACGTGGTATGTATGTGTCTATTGTGGGATAAACACAACTGGCCAACTTGCATTAGCTGTAATGTGTTTGATACTTCTTTTACCAACAGTAATTTTATTCTTAACATACCAGAGAACTATTGAAAAAGAAAATGAGTTTTTTCAATTAAAAAATGAAATAAATAAGATTGAAATTGAAAAAAACTATTACGATATTCTTGAAAAACAAAATCAGGACTTAATGATTTATGCACACGATACAAAAAAGCACCTAACTGCAATTAAAAATCTCAACGACAATCCAACAATTGAAGAATACATTAACATTATGGCTGAAAATCTTAATACATATAGCCAAGCTAGTCAAAGTGGGAATCGAACATTAGATGTAATATTAAACAAATACATAACTGAATGTAAAATGAAAAATATTAAACTTTCGTTTGACATACGTCTGAAAAACTTTGATTATGTTAAAGATTACGACCTTGTAGCAATTTTAGGTAATCTTCTTGATAACGCCTTGGAATCTGCAGAAAAATCAGAAAAACGAGAAATCTCACTATCAACCGATTACAGAAATACCTATGACGTCTTAATAATCACAAACAGTTGTGATAACGCACCAAAAACATCAAACAATCACCTATTAACTACTAAAAGCGATAAGAAGATTCATGGAATTGGTCTGAAAAGTGTTATAAAGACACTCAAAAAATATAACGGTGATTATGATTGGAGATATGATTCTCTAAATAAAACATTTACCTCAATCATAATGCTTTCCAACACCAAATAACTACCCTTATCACATTAGTGATGTGCCCCCTGTCAAGTAGACAGACGAAATAACAAAAATAGTAGTTAATGCATCCATTCCCCATCCCTCCTGTACAGGAGGGATGGGGAGTTTTCACGCCGCATAAGCTGCGTGGTATTCCATCGGTGTCATACAATGAAGTTTTAATTGGTATCTTCTTGTATTGTAAAATTCTATATAATTCTCAATTGCTTCAGTTAGTTCCTTTTCTGAATAGAACTTTTTAAGGTAATACATCTCTGATTTAAGCAGTCCCCAATAGCCTTCCATTGGTCCGTTATCTATACATCTTCCGACTCTTGACATACTCTGTCTCATGCCGGCTTCAACTAATTTGTTATGGAAGGTTTTGTTTGTGTATTGAAATCCTCTGTCGCTGTGAAACAACGGATGTGCATCAGGGTTCTTTTGTACGGCTTCATCAAAGGTTTCAAATACTAACGGATTGTTGTTACTTGCTCCTATCTTGTATGCAACTATTCTTCTGTCATAAAGGTCAAGGATTGCACTCAGATACACTTTTTTAGTCTCTGTTCCCACATAATACTTAAACTCTGTTACATCTGTAAGCCATTTCTCATTAGGTGCATCTGCATAGAATTCTCTGTTCAATACATTCTCTGCAACCATTTCAGGCTTTGAATATATGTAATTGTATTTCTTCTTTCTGCATACTGATTTCAGATGTAATATCTGCATTAATCTTCGTATTCTTTTCTTGTTGTAGTGAGTTTCTTTCACTCTGTTCAGGGTTATTGTCATTTGTCTGTATCTGAGTATTCCGTTCTGTTTCTCATATAGTTCCTTTATCCATTCTATTATCTGCTCATTTTCCAACTGTCTTGAGCTTGGTGTTCTCTTTAGCCATTTGTAGTATGATGAACGGTTTATGTGAAGCTTTGAACATAACTTTTCTATTGAATATTTTTCTGTTTTGTTAAGATGCTGTATCGCTATGTATTCATCTTCTTGCCTTACTCCGCTTACCAACCGCCTCCTCTCAATTCCCTCAATTTTTTTAACAGTGCTATCTCCATTTCCTGATCTTTTATCTTTGCCTGTAATATCTTGTTTTCCTGACGAAGACGGTCTGCTTCCGTAAGTTCATTTTCAGGTTTTGCTTTTCCTCGTCTGTCGGTTAAGCCTTCTACTCCCTTTTCTTCATATTTCTTTACCCATGCATATATCTGCTGATATGACACTTTGTATGTTTCTACTGTTAACCCGTAATCTTTTCCGTGTTCTATGCAGAATGCGACTATCTCTGCTCTTTCTTCCTGTGTGGTCTTTCTTCCCTTGGTCATATATATTTCTCCTTTGGCGGAGCTTCGCTCCTTGCATACTTTATGGCCATTATACCACTTTATCCAGTCTCGTAAAGCTTTTTCATCTCTTATTCCATATTTGCTGCATATTGCCCTTAGACTTCCTTTGCCTGAAAGATATTCTTGTACTGCTTGCATTTTTAATTCTTTCGAATATCTCCTTAGTTTGTTAGACTTTTTGAGTCCCTCTGCACCTTCTGTTTTGAATCTTATTATCCAATTTTGAAATGTAGTCAATGAAACATCATTTTTATTTGCTCCTTCCATTTGGCTGATATTTCCGTTTATATATTGCAATACGGTTTCCAGCTTTTGCTCATAACTTGCTTTTGTTTTTGACATAGAAAAATCCCCCCAAAGTAGTCTTGAAACTTTTTTTATTTCAAGTGTCTACTTTAAGGGGATTATATCATAGCGCCTCTCTATGAGGTGCTTTTTTTCTTGCAATTTGACATGAATATTCTGCATTTTGACATTAACTATTTTTTAGAAGTGTTAAAAGCACTATAATTACGTCGAAATATAGTATCTGCATATTGGAGGTGTAAGATAACAGTCGAATTAATAGTTAAATGGCATATACACAAAACATCAAATTAAGTAAAGGAGAAAAAATATGAAAAATAAAACTATGTGTAAAGCTTTATCAGTATTTCTTGCATTCCTGATTGTTGTACAGATATTACCATTACAGGTTTTAGCAGAAAATATTACTGATGCTATTGCTCATAAAGAATTTATTGAAGATGTTTTGAATAATCCAACATCTGAAGACAACGCTTCTGATGCAGAGATACTTTATGAAGTTGAAGAAAAAAGAGATGAATACACCAAAGTATATAAAAAGAGTGATGGTACATATACTGCAATCATGACAGAAGAGCCATTGCATTATCTTAATGACGGTGTATGGGAAGAAATCAACAACTCAATGTCTCTTAATGGAAATCTTTATACAAACTTAGACAACTTGTTTAATGTAGAATTTCCAGAAAGTATTGATAGTAATGAAAACTTAACCGTTGAAAAAGACGGATATGAACTTTCATTTAGTGTTGATAATATTGAAGAAAGTTCTGCTGTTGTTGAAAATGACATTGTTGTTAGTGATACTAATATCCCTGTGGCAGACGAGGCAATTGCACAAACCCAGTCATCTGTTACATATAACGATGTTGCTGAAGATACAGATTTACAATATATCGTTACTCCAAACTCTATTAAAGAAAATATCATTGTTTCAGACAAAGAGAGTGTGAAAGACACATACACATTTACGTTTGAAACAAACGGATTAGATGCTGAAAAACTTGATGATGGTAGTGTTATTTTCAAAGATGAAAATAATGAAATCAAATTTAGAATTCCCCGTCCAGTAATGACAGATGCAAACTTTACATTTTCTTATGACATTGATGTTGTTTTAATTGAAAATGCTGACGGAACTATTTCTCTTGAATATTCACCATCAAGTGATTGGACAAGTAGTTCTGACCGTGCATATCCAATCACCATTGACCCTGCAATCGTGGTTGAAAACAAGGAAGTTTCTTGGGTTGAAGATACTTATGTTATGTATGACAGTTCCAGAAGCGATACACCAGATATGAATGGTTATAACGATTATATGGGTGCTGTCATCGATGCAACATCTACTGATAATGATGGTAATGAGCAATATGTTAATGCTGAAATATATACAAAATTTAATATTGATGCACTCAAATCATTAGGTGATAACATTGTGTTTACAGAAGTTCAATATCTTTTTATTGGTGCTTCTGCAGACGGTAAAGCTCTTGCAAAAAAGATTGCCACACCAATTGATTTAACAACAGTGACGTATGCAACAAAGCCATCACTTGAAGCTGAAGTTATTGATTACTATACCTCACCTTTCACTGGAGATGATGAAGTTGAAGCAACCTATATACACTTCAACATAACTAAACCATTAAATGAATGGTTCAATGGTGTAGAAAATAATGGCTTTGCAATTGTTGCTGGAAACGAAGATTATACTGGTTTGTTCTACATGAACGGCATGCAAACAACAACTTCATCATCAGGAACTACAACAAAAACTTATACAACCGCTATAACTTTGGATTATGTTGATGTAGGTGGTTACAACGAATCACTTAATTACCATAGTCAGTCAGTAGGCAGAGCAGGTACAGGATATGTAAATGATTTTACACAGATTGTTTCTGTCCTTCGTGACGACCTTTCAATTGATGGTAATATCATGCCTGCAACTGTAGGTATGATTTATGACTCTGCTACTTATGATAAAATGAAATCATTGAATTATGATACTATGATGGCATATGGTAATGGTTGGGCACCTAATTATTTGCGTGGTTTTGTAAGAATGTCAGACAACCAGCTCACATACTATACAGAAACCGGAGCTGCAATTGATTATACTTACACCATAGAAAATGATGCAGTGACATTTGAAGAAACTTATTCAGATGTTCATGGTGAACACGGTTATGAAATCGAATATATTGCAGCAACCGACACCGAAGCAGAGCATATTGTCATAACTCGTCCTGATGGTTACGAAGAACGCTTTAACAATATGGGATTATTAGCATCTGTTACTAATCCTGATTATCCATCACAGAAAATAAACATCGTGTATGATTCTATGTATAGAATTGACTATATTACAGATGGTGTTGGCAGAGAGTATGACTACATTTATGACGATGCAACTAATTTGTTATGTAAGGTGAAATGTTATACCGCAGATGGAACATCTATAACTGCAGGTTCTACTACCTCCCCTCTTGAAGTAAATTACACATATGATGAAAATAAAAATCTTACATCTGTTATGTTCCCTGATGGCAAATCTACAACATATACATATGACGCAAATGGAAATATTACATCAATTGCAAACATTGATGGTTATCGCATTGTATATGATTATGATGCTAACGGAAAAGTTACAAAAGTTACTGAACAAGCATTAGATGGCACTAATTATGTTAATGGTAACTTCATCACATATGACCGTTTGAGTCCTACACAGATTAAACTTACAGATGGAAATGGTAACTATGAAATCTATCAATTTAATACCAGTGGAACTCTTCTTTATACAACTGATAGATTTGGCAACTATACACTAAACAATGATGTTGGCTCAAATAATAATACATATTTCATTTCATCTAATGATTATCACACAAATGCTGAAAACTTATTGCTCAATTCAAGTTTTGAAGACAGTGACACTTTAACATCACGTGCAAAGCATTGGGAAAACTCAAGTTCTGCATTTGAAAGAACAACATCTGATAACGCATATTTTGGTGACTATGTATATACTGCTTCAAAAACAAATAACACAACCGTTTATCAAAAACAAACAGTTGAAGTTTTGTCAGGTGGTGAATACACATTCTCAGCATATGTTAAATCAGATGAAACAAATAGTGGCAAACTATATTTGAACATTTCATCATATAACAGCTCAAATTCAAAAACAGAAACTGAATCAATCCCTGTTGAATCTACTGGTGGAGAATGGCAGAGATATTCAGTAACACTCGATGCACCAAGCAACACAAAGAAAATCGTTGTTGAATTTGGCTTTAAAAACTCTCAGGGTACTTTTTATGTTGATAATGTTCAACTCGAACAAGCAAGTTCTGCAAACGAATATAATTACATTGAAAATGGTAGTTTTAGAGAAAGTTTTGAAGGTTGGGAAGATGAACCAACTTATTCAATTGTTGATACAGAAATTAATGATTCAAATGAAAAGGCAGTTTTGTTTGATGGAAATACCGATGGTGAAAACACAGTCTATCAAATCGTAAAAATTTATGGTGAAAAAGATGATGTATTCACAATTGGTGGTTGGTTAAAAGGATTATTTGTTAACTCATCAACAAATAATGCATGGATTCTCAACAATATAAATGAATCCACAAATACAAATATATTCAACTTTACAAACGACCATTTTGCACAAATTGAATTATCATATCAATATATCGAAAAGAAAGATGATGGAACCGAAGAAACAATAACCGAAACAATCACAGTTCCTTTCTGCGAAAACATTGATGACTGGCAGTTTGCAGCAAAAGATTTTGCTCTTAAAGGTGATTGTCAGGAAGTATTAGTTGTTATCCGTTATTCTAAAAATGCTAACTCTGCATTAGTCTCAAATATTGAACTTACAAAAGATAAAGATGCAGTTGTGTTTAGTGATGAAGAAGCTACTACTGAAGAAACTAGAACTTGTAATTGTGATAATTGTGAAGAACCAAACTGCACATGCGCTTGTGAAAGTGAATCATCTTGCGACCGAACACAATGCAACTGCAGAGGTACTATTATTGAAAGAGATAATTTTGGAAACATCACATCAATTACTACTTTCGATGGAATAAAAACTATTCAGACATTATCACAGTATTCCGAAGATGGTAACTATCTTGTTTCAGAGACAGATGAAAACGGAAACACTTTCACATACGATTACAGTTTGCTTAATGGTATTCTCAATGCCATTACAGATGCCAGAAATAACAACACAACATACACTTATGATGCTATAGGAAACTTAACACAAGTTTCATCAGGTGACAGTTCAGCGAATTATAAATATGAAAACGATAAATTGATAGCCATAACTCATAATGGATTCTCATACAACCTTTCATATGACCTTTGGGGACAGTTAACTCAGGTATCGGTAGGTACACAGCCTATTATCACTTATGTGTATGGTGAAAATGAATATCGTGACAGAGTTGTTTCCTCAACATATCATAATGATGAATCCGCAACAACCACAACAGAGTATCAATATGACGAACTTGGTAATATTACGGAAATAATCATAAATGGTGAAACAAAGTTCCTTTATACATATGATTCATTCGGTGTTCTTACCGAAATTTCTGCAACTGATAGTAGAATTATTCGATATACAGATGACAGAACTGATATTCTTGATTTTAACGATAACTATATCTATTCATCATATACAAATGACGATGGTGATTTCATTGAGAAAATCGGTGGTGTAACATATACTACAAAGTCTTATGACAGCACTTATGATATCGTTGAAGGTATTACTACCGAAAAGAGTGATGTCACAGCTACAAATGGTAAAATTATAGGTACTGTTGATAAACAAGATTGGTTTGGCAGATATACAGAAAGTGTTATTAAAACAGAGAGTGCAAATGACACAAATTCTGAAAACTCATTCGCAGCAATCAAGACAGAGTACACCTATTTTGAATATGATGATAATAAAACATCAAATCGTGTTGAAACTTATGTCAACAAAGTGTATAATGGAACAAGCACAGAAGGTAACAACTATAATTCATACAATGGTTACTCCTATGACTATGACGCAAATGGAAACATAATTGCAGAATACAGCTTGAATGCAAGTGGTACTGAGGCTTTACGTTATAGTTATGTATATGACGGACTTAATCAGCTTGTTCGTGTAAATGATGCAGTTGCACAGAAAACCTACACTTATACTTATGATGGTGCAGGAAATATTCTTAACGAAAGAACATATCCTTATACTACCGGTGAGTTAGGTACTGAAACTGAAACATTGAATTACACTTATGATTCGACTTGGACAGATAAATTGATATCATATGGAACAATAAACATCAAGTATGATAGTATTGGAAACCCTACGGAATTTAAAGATTCTAAAACAAATGTTACTGAGCAGTTCACTTGGAGTGGTCGCCAGCTCGAAACCTATGTTGATGGTAATAAAGCGATTGAATTTGAATATGATGAAAATGGTCTTCGCCATAGAAAAACTGTCAAAGAAAATAATATCATTACTGAACAATATGATTATGTCTGGTCAGATGGCTCTCTCATATCACAAACCTATACAACATATTCAAATGGTGCAGTAAATTCATCTAATACAGCTAAATTCATTTATGATGCTTGGGGAACACTTCAGGGATTTGTTCTTAATGATACAGCAACATATCTTTACACAAAGAATTTACAGGGCGATATTCTTTCTATTGTAAACGAAAATGGTCAGACAATTCTCACTTATGAATATGATTCATGGGGTGCAGTTAATTTCTCAGCAACATCAATGCAGAATATGTTTTTGGCTTACACCCTTTCGTTTGTCAGCCCATTCACTTATCGTGGTTATTGCTATGATTATGATATAGAACTATATTATCTCCAAAGTCGTTACTATTCTCCAGAAATTGGCAGATTTATTAATACTGATGATACTCAAATTGCAATTGCAACTCAAGGAACTGTGTTAGGAGCAAATTTATTCGCATATTGTGAAAATAATCCGGTGAACAATGTTGATTATACTGGATATTTATCATCAGAACAAATTGAATCTTGTTTGAAATATATCTTTAATACGATATCCAAAACGATTAATAATTTTGTAAAAAATAATGTTGGATATGTTTCTAAAGGTTATTTATATGTTACCGCTCAGGCAATTGCCAACATTATAGATGGTTCTATAATGATTGGAAGTGTCTTAAAAGCTACTGTCAAAAGTTTTGTTTTTAAAAGTTTATTTAAAATGTTACAAGACTATGCAAGAAAAAATTCTGTAAAATTTGCAAATTTAATGAAAACAAAACTTTTAAAAACATTGTCAGGACTTTTTCTCGGTTCATTTGAGATATCATTTAAAGCATTTTCAAAAATTTTTAAAACAAAACTTGTCTTGGAAATAAGCAAAAGTAAAGCACAAAACTTGCTAACAAGCTCGTTTAATATCAATGGTTGGCTATCAAAACTAACATCAATTGGAAATGTAGTTTCATACATTTTTAGTCTGATTGATGGATATAACAATGATAAATATATTAGGGTAAAGGTTAAATAAACAATATGAAAATACATATATTAAACAATTCTTCATACTCAAATATTTTTCTTTACTGCGAGGGGAAAGAATATAATCTGTTAGAAAATGGATTTACGGATGTAAATACTATAAATAATTATGCATCTTTATCATTTATAATAAATGATAAAAACACTGTATATCCTAATTTAACTGATTTATTATGTGGGATTATCAATCCTTATAGTTTGGCTTGCAACTTAAAGTGCAACTACACGTGTAATATTCTTTGTTCAGAAAATATTTGTAATGTTTGTGTAACGGATATTATGGCACAAGAAGATAATATAGTATTTGAATCTATTTTTTTAAGTAGCCCAAACGCAAAAATTGAGTCAACTAATTACAAGTTAACTAATGTCAGCTCAGTCATAAAAAAACATACAATGTTACAATTATTACTATTTTCTGCATTACCCATAACTTTGTTATTAATTGCTTTTTGTTTGAAAAATTTTTCCTGGAGCTTATTTGAGCTAATTATTGTTGATTTACTGATTTTGGTTTTTCCGGGAATAAAGCGCATAAAACAATTCAATGATTCTTGTAACGATACATTAGCAAAAGAATTATTATCTATAATTGAGTTCAAAAAAAGAAATGATACTTTAGAAGACTCACAAACTGAGACAAAGATTGAAAGGTTTGTGTTCAAAATATTTGATAAATTATTTAAATAATTGCAATTATTAGGGTATTGCTACAAGTAAAAATTGAATAAGTATAAACAACAATATTTTTTGACTCTTTTAATCATTAATTGTTTTTCTATTTTACCTATTAAAACTTAATACTACAAAAAACACCGATGGGATAAAACTCATCGGTGTTTTTTTGTAATTAATTTCTTGCAATTTGACATAAATAATCTGCATTTTGACATCCCATATTGTGTTTCAATTAATTACTAAATAAAATATAGTTGCGAATATTATATTTATGTTTTTATACAAGGAGGAATCTATTATGAAAAAGAAAGCAACAAAAATTATTAGCATCATCCTATCGGTGCTACTGATTTTTTCAGTAATGCCAATGACAGTTCTTGCATTAGATTCAGTTGCATCTGTCACAACATCAACAGGTGAAGTTACCGATTATACTGACCTGACAGAAGCATTTTATGCTGCTGCAGGAAGTTCGGGTTCAACAGTTACTTTATTAAATGATGTTGATTTAAATGGGAATGGCATTGAAATTTCTAATTACACAGGGTTTACTTCGGGTGACTTTACTCTCGAATTGAATGGTAAAACTATTTTAAGTAAGAAAGCAAGTTCTGTTTTATGTATAGGCCCTGATATTTGCTTTACAATTAAAGACAGTATTGGTAGCGGAGGAATAACTAATGCAGGTAGCACTGCATCAACTGCTATACTTGCTATGGGTGATATTACAATAGAAAGTGGTATTTTCACATCAGAAAATGAAGCTATTGCCATTTATGATGGTAGTACTACAATTAATGGAGGTATATTTAATAGCCCTCATTTTGCTGTATCTGTTTATGGTGGTTTCTTAACTGTAAATAATGGTGATTTTAGTGGTGATACTTGTGGATTGTATTTCACAGAAGAAAATATGTTCTATAAAACACAAGGTAAAGGAGTTGTTTATGGTGGCACATTTAATGGTGGCATTGGAATTAATTATGCCGATGACAATTTCTGTCTTATAAATGCAATTGCTGATGGATATGGTGTTTTTGGTAAAGATGGGAATGAAATTGTCCTTACTGAAATGCAAAGATTTGTTAGTGGAAATGTTACTGTAAAAAAATCTGTTAGTGAGAGAGAATATGTAGCATCATTAACAAATGCTGATGGTACTGTAAAGGAATTCATTTCTTTTGACGAAGCATATAATGTAGCATTAGCAACTAAAAATTCAATTTTAACTTTGTATGCTGATGTTGAGGTAGCAGGAAAATTCACACCATCAAAATATGTAAGACCCGATTTTATATTTAATTTGAATGGATTTACTGTTTCAGGTAGTTCAGACAGCTATATTTTTGGATTAACAAAAAACTCAAAAATTGTTATTAAAGATAGTGTTGGAACAGGAAAAATTATAAATACACACAAATCGTTTGGTTCTGTTTTTGCTAATACTGGTACATTGATTATTGAAAATGGTAGTATTATCAGTACTGCAAAAACTGCTATTACAAGTGATGATACGCTCATTGTATATGGTGGTTCAATAAGTGGTAAAGAGTACGGTATAAATAGCTCAGGTAATATAACTGTTTATGATGGTGAAATCTCAGGCGAAAAGTTTGGATTATATGTAAGTGTAAAGAATGGTTCAGTTGGCACTCTTTATGGTGGTACATTCAACGAAGGCATAGACCTTTATGATTCATCAGCAAACTACACACTTGCAAATCTTATTGCAGAAGGTCATTTCTATTATGACAACGAAGATAACAACATCAATGATTTTGGTGAATTCCAAGCAATCAACGAAACAGTAATTGTTAAAAACAAATTTCCAGTATCAGTAAGCAAACCTGACGGCACAACCGAATATTTCCCAAGTGTTGATGAAGGATTAAATTCAGCAAATAAAGACATTGATAGCATAATTAAACTGCTTACTGATATTCTTTTAAATTCTACCCTTACATTTGACGGTATAACAACTCTTGACCTTAACGGTAAGAATCTTGAGGTTGATGATGAAAATTCAATTTTAGTTGGTAATGGTGGATTGCTTAACATCGCAGATTCCCTTGGTAATGGCACAATTGATGGTGGTACAGTTTTAGTTGATGGTGGTACTCTTAACCTTAACAACGGTACAATCATGAGTGAAACAAATGGTATTACAAATTCAGGTGGTACTGTTAATGTTAATGGTGGTGAAATCATCTCTGAAAACGGATATGTAGATATTTTTGTTGAGGGAAATAACACTACAAAAGTTTATGGTGGTACTTATGAAGATGGCTTTACAACATCAGGAACAACTGTAAATGATGTTCTCGCAGATGGTTATGTATTCTATAATGGTGAAGGTGCTGTTGAAATTACAGACAATCAAAAAGAAGTAAGTGACAATGTTGTAGTTTATGAAAAGACTATCGTAACTGCTATGTCATCACAAATCAGATTCAATAGAAATGATGATGGTTCTTATGCAGGAACATTTGATGTAAGAACAAGGGCAAAGATTTCTGATGCAGACTTCAATAAATACATCGCAGGTTCAAATGAAGATGCAATTAACAAAATCTCAAAAGTAGGATTTGTTTATGCTAAAGCTACAACTGAATTTGATATTAATGTAGCAAAAACGGTTGCGCAAGGTAGTAAAGTTGATGGTTTCATTGACAAACCTATAAGCTATATTCAGGATAATGACGGATACTATATGTTCACCTGCCTTGTAACAGGAATTCCTGAAGAAGATGTTGATAATGGACTTACAGCTTATGCATATATCTGTGTTGATGGTACTTGGTATTTCTTCCCTGTTGAAGTAACAACAGTGTTCGGAGAAATGTACAGCACATACTATCCAATCGCTGCAGAACAGTATGGATGGACTCCCCTATTTATCATTAAACTAACTTTACTTTTTTTCGAATAAAAGTCGTCATTTTAAACTCATCACTTCATATAACATAACACCAAACAACTCGTTTAAGGTGGCGACTTTTATATATAGAAAGGATATACCATGAAAAAATATGAAACTCCTGATTTTGATGTAACAATCTATGAAGTTGAAGATGTAATCACAGCATCATCACCGGGTAATCTTGAATTTGGTAATGACGACCCAAACGGTGATGAAGGTTGGTTTGGATAATCTATATCTAAAATTAAACAAAACTGATACAAAGCACCGATAAATTTATATCGGTGCTTCAAAAAATATTTTTATTTGTCACAAAATGTTGATTTTTTACGATTAATATATAAAAAGAGAATATTTTAATAAATCTTTTCAAAGTTTTCTCAAGCAGAAATAGCAGTTATTTGTTTCTGTTTGAAAAAGTTTTGAGAAAACAAAACTAATAACTTACAATAACCTCTTATTATTGCAAGTAAAAAATTGATAGGCGTATCCCCTATCGATAACATAGTCAAAAGATTCTTAACATAAATTTAACAATATATAATAAAAACAAAAAACTTACAATAACTATTGATTATTGTAAAATTAAATTCTTATAGTATTGCTTAAATGTACTATCATACATAGGAGACGTTAAAATGTTAGAAGTTGAAAAATTGTTCTATAATGATACAAATATTTTTACAATTTTTGTTGTTGAACAAAGATTTGTTGTTGGACGTGGACATGAATATTTAAATAATTTTATAAACAAAAAAAATTTTTTTGATTCTGAAAAAAAGATAAAGCAATTTTATAATAGAATTTTAGATAAAATAGAAACCAGCATTACACCAGTTTCTAGTAGTATTTCGAATATAATAACAGGAAATTACATCGCTTCTATTGCAGACATTATTACTTCTTTATGTAAATTATTTACTGTTACTGAACATCAAGCTGCTGGACCTAGTATTATTGACCCAATCATAATACAGGAAGGAAAAATCACTAAAAAATCATTAACCAAAATTATAAATATTCATAAAGACAGTATTTTAAGACCCTCTATTATAGTTTTACTAAAAGATAATAACTTTGAAAGAGCAAAAGAATTGTTATCAGAGTGTCCACATGGAATAAATGTAAAAATGATACGTAACAGTGGCGAAGAGATTACCTATAAAGTAATCAATTGTGGTGCTAACAATATATCATCATTTATTGAATCTTTTTCTGAACAATGCTATAGTACTTGTTCTAATACTAAATTAGAAATTTTAACTAATACTGAATGGATGAAAAATCCTGTTGTTTCTGAATTTAGTCCTTTGCTATTTAGGTTTCGTTCTAACCTATTAATGGACCAAAAAGAAGAAATCTGCTCATCATTAAACAAAACACTGTACGATATAATTGAATATAGACCGATTAACGACAATGACAATATTCTTTTAAGAAACATTGAATGTGTCACACGCTTGTACAAGGTTTTTTGCAATGATAATGGTGGAGACGATATTGTTCAAGCACATAAACTAGCGAGTCATTTAAATAACGATATTCTTTTAGCACAAGTTTACAAATGTGCAGATCTACTGCCTAATTGTTCACAAACCGAAAAAATGAGTTTGTATGGTCAGGCATATAATATTTTTAAAAATAATAATATGGAAGACCATGCCATATATTGTAAAAACAATATGTTAATAGAACAGTTTTATTCAGACAGTGTATCTACAGAAGAGTTTAAAGACTTGTCAGTTGAGGCTATTAATAATGTTCCAGGCATGGTTGGATTAACTCATATCTTTAACAATGTTGGAGTTGCCTATTTGTATTGTGGGCGTCCAACTGAAGCTATTGAAATATTTAACCGTGGGTTGGAATATGCTAAATATCAAAATAGAATAGTGCAAAAACTTGCATTAGAAAGTAACAAACTAATTGCCGAAAGCTATTCGTTTCAAACCATAGACGAAAATCGTATCCGATTACTTATAAGACAAATATTTGATGCTATGGGTATAAGAAAACTTCCTTTTTTATCTGCTGATTACTTATTGAACATACTTTCAGTTGCATATCATCAAAATCCCAATTTTGGTATGGAACTAATTTATGAGTATCCGATTAAAGAGTTAATCAACGAATCATTTAGGCGTAATTTGCTTTGTGCATCTGAAAGAATATTACAGATGCAATATTTAGCAGCAAATTATGGTAAAAAATTCCCTTTGCTTCATATGTGCTCCATACCATCAATTCCCAATGCGGCTAGAGGTAAGCGCAAAGAATTTATAGTCAAATACGGGTTTAATCCTTTTGATTTTAGTACTTGGATGTAGAAAGTGCTAGCATAGAAGAAGCTAAAAGGAATCCATTGATTGTTGGGTTCTTTATATGATTAATATACTCTTTTACACATTCGTAAAAACTATGTGTTTTATTTGTGAGTACTGATTTGAACGCTAAATCAAACCCGTCATGCTGCTCTATTGTGGGCATTGAATTTATTTCAAGAAAATAGCAATTATCAAACGAAAATGGTTTTTTTACTTCATTTCCCGATAATGTTTTTTCACATTTCATACGTGCATCTATTCGACCATATGTTTTTATATCAAATATTTTAAACAACTCAATAAGTTCTTGTTTTGTTTTATCTTCAATTTCTAAGAACTGTAATCTTGTCAGGTTTTTGTCTTTTTCTTTTGTCTGTTCATCATAGACCCAATTATTGTCTAATGAATTTGGATAATACAATGTTGGAGGCAAAACATCTATACATTGAGATTTAAAATTATAGGCAATTGGAATAGTAATATCATATCCAGGTATGAATTCTTGATATATCCCATTTGAGTCAAAATCAAGGAAAGTCCCTTTTTGAATTCCGATACTATTACCTAGATTTATCGGTCTATAAATTCCTGTTTTGTTTTTCTCATTTAAAAATTTAGGCGTTTGTATCTTATTACCTATTGCAATATAATTAGATATTTTTTTGTTTTCTGTTGAAAGAATTGAATTAGCGTCACAAGGTATGCAAGGTATCTTTAAAAAACTGCAAACTGATGGTATCAAACCCATTGTAGACAATTCTGAGCAACCACTATTAAGATTTATAACATAATCAATATGTGGCAAGGAATAATTACTAGCTTTTTGTAGAAAAGTTCGAACATCTATTATGTATGGCACACAGTCTAGCTCATATATTGCATTTAACCAGCCTGTTAATATTTTATCTTTCCAAACTAAAAAATGTTCGAAGCCTTTTGCATTTTCTTTTTCAAAAATGTATACGATTGCTATTGTTTTACCTCTTAAGGAATCTAAAATCAGACTCTTCTTATTCATAAAAATACTCCTTTTAATATTTACAATAATCAATAGTTATTGTAAGAAAACTAACAAAACACCTCATAATTTGATAAAATAGGTTGTATCTTATCAAATTATGAGGTGTTTTTTATATGGAAAATTTGAATTTATATGCAGAAGAGTGTCTTTCTGTTATGAAATCCACCAAGAACATATCAGAGCATAGCAAACTTGCGTATAGCTCTGATTTGAAGGATTTCATTAGGTTTTGTAATGGTAAAATTAACAATAATATCCTTGTCGAATATGTTTCTCATCTATCACAAGAACGACATCTATGTGATACTACTATTAGTAGAAAACTAATAACTCTTAAAATGTTTTTTGAATATTTGTATGAAAAGAATCTAATAGAAGAAAACTACTATCAAAATTGTCACTTTAAGTTTCGCAAAGAACGAAGGCTACCAAAAACTTTAACAAAAAATGAAATATCCAAGTTTCTTGTAACTGCAACAGCAGAAAGAAACTCAGCTAAAAGTTATTCAGAAATATTAAGAACATCAAGAAATTTGGCACTTATTGATATTTTAATAAGTACGGGAATCAGGATTGGTGAAGCATCAGCAATTTCAATAGATGACATTATTGAGTCTGAAAAAACTTTGCTTATTCACGGTAAAGGTCGTAAGCAGCGTTTAATTTACATTTCTTGTCCAGAAACTTGGGATAATCTTAACAAGTGGTTAAATATTAGAAAAGAAATAAATGTCTCAACAAATAAAATTTTTATTAATCGTAGTGGGAATCAGCTTGGTATCCATGGTATTGAATATATATATAAAAGAATTAAAGAAAATGCTGGGATTAACCCCTCCTCTACCCCACACTATTTGCGTCATACATTTGCAACCAACCTATTATCAAATGGTGCAGATTTGCGTTCAGTACAAGAATTATTAGGACATAGTAGTGTAGCAATTACTGAAATATATACCGAAATTACTGCACAGAGAAAAAAGGCCATCCTAGATAAATACAATTTTAGAAATGAACTATAAAATTAACTTTATATATTACATTTTCTAATATAAAAAGCAAAAACAATGCAAATATTTATATATGTATTACCACGGACAATAAACTACCACATAACAATGTAAAATAATGTACATTTTTGTAAAAATTTGATACATTTTTGTTTTCGTCATTGTGTCTTCTCTGTTTTCAATATATATTTAAAAATAATATAATTATTAAGAAAAGAATTTTCTAAGGAGATTTCAACTATGTATGAAGGCAAAAAAAAATATTTTGTAAAAGATGAATCGTTACAGAACTCTGATGGTGATATGTTCAACTATACTGATATTGCTAAGGTTTTAAATGATATTATAATTACAAATACCCCACCCTATAATGTAGCCATTATAGGAAAATGGGGGCTTGGAAAATCCTCTTTAATCAATTTAGTTACAAGCAAGTATGAGAATAACCCTGATTATATTATACAAGAAATAAACGCTTGGAAATATGAAAAAGAATCCTTACGCAAGGTCTTTTTAAAGCATCTTTGGCAAGGTATGGACGACAAAAAAACTTATAGCTTTGAAACAATAAAGAGAAATTTTTCAGATATTATTAATAGTGATTGTAATGAAAAAATGCCAGAAGAAAAAAAGAAAAACAATTTAATGTTTTTGGGTATCTTGCTTGCCTTTATTGTTTTTTCTATAATTGTATTTGTTATTTATAAATGTGTTCATGCAAATATTTATGATATTAATACGTGTAATAGTGCATTTTGGGGGAAGGTCTTTTTAAGTTATTGTAAAAATATTGGGACCATCCTATTTGCACCACTAATATTAGCATTGTTGAAAATTTTAATTGATGATTTTCATACAAAACAAACAAAAAAGATTGAACTTAATTTTCCTGTAGAAACTACCGATGACTATGAGATGTTTTTAGAAACAAGAATATCGGAAAGAATAAAGACTAATCCAAATTTAAAAGTAATTACAATAATCGATGATTTGGATAGATTGAGTATTGACAAAATAGTGGAAGCATTAGATGCTTTGAAGGCATTTGTTGGTTTCGAACACTGTATTTTTATTGTTCCTTTTGATGATGAAATAATAAAAAGAGCGCTTGACAAAAAACGTACCAATGTAATCAATGACCAGGTTGAGATTATTGAAAGTGAGTTTATTCTGGATAAACTTTTTCAGTTTAGAATATATTTACCACCCATATTAGATTTTGATATTAATAAATACGCATTTGATTTAGTGCAACAAGAAGTAAATGATTTCATAAGTGATTATTGCGATGAGTCACTTATGAAAAAGGTAGTAGAAAGAGTACTTATTCATTCTGGAGTAACAACTCCAAGGCAAGTAAAAAAACTAATAAATTCATTTATTAATAACTATATGATAGCCTATGAACGAGAATCGTCAAAAAAAATAAAACAAGGACTATTAACTGGTGAATCTGGTGCAATGCAAATCGCTGTTATATCCGTATTACAATCCGATTTTAATTATTTTTATGACCTTCTCTTTAAAGATTATTCAAGTATTGAAAGGATAATATCTGCACATCAAGGACAAAGTGACTGTTCTACTTTACCACCTTATTTAAAGAGTTATTTTGAAGAGATAAAGGAAAATAATAGTATAAGTTATAAATTAAAAAATGAATATGAATCATTATTAAATTTTCTAATTACAACAGAAAAATATATGACTTCAAATATTGCTCCGGTTCTATTTTTAGCACAAGATAATATTTGTATAAAATTGGGTGATGAAATACAACGACGCACGATAAATGCATTAAGAAGTGGAAATATAAATACAGTAAAAGACTTGTTAAATGAACATAAAGACATTATAGAAGCAATAATATATCATTTGAATGTAGAAGATCGTGAAATCGAAAATGTTATAAGAGTTTGCATTTCTATATTTGATGTGGTGGATGAAATAAATCAGAGTTGTTTTGCTCAAAGAATTATAGAGCGTGTTTTGGAACAGCCTTATGGTATAAGTTTACTACGTGGAGTTTCAGCCAAAAATGTTTTATCAATATATGATTATGGGGAAAATCAAAATTTTAATTCTAGATTTATGTCCACATATATTTCATCACTGTATAATCCAGTAGATTTAAAATATAAGGATTTACTTGAACAACTTGAAGTTATAATTGATAATGAAGATAAACTTGATTCTACTTCTACTGGTATTTTAAAAGATGTAATAGGGCAATACATACATTCCAACAAAGTGAAAGCTATCGAGTTGTTTGAGTGTGTAGGGTATATACCGAATGATTTCTTTGTTGAATATTATGGTATGCCTTGGTTAGTAAAACTTTGCAATTACATAGATAATGATAACGATTTTTCAGAAAGTGTTCTTTATCATTTGATGCAAAGTTTTAAGGTGTTAATAAACCATAATGGTGCGGATGAGATGATTGGTAAAATCACAGAACTTTTTAAGTATCCAAAACTGTTTGAAACAATTGATGAAATATTCCAAATGCCTGTAGAAGATAAAATGTTCAAAGAGACACTATCGACAGAACAGTCTACAACAATACTAAACACTCTTGTTTTAAATGATTATGATAAATATGGAGAAGTCATATGTAATATCTTGAACAAGATGTGCTTTGAAGTTACAAGTGAAAATAGTGAAATAATTGATCAATTTACTTCGAATTTTACTGTAAGTTATGCGCTAGATGATTTATTAATCTATTTTGCAAAAAGTAATTATTTAGTATACCTTAAAAATACTATAACAAAACTAATCGATAGTGTTTTCATAGAAGATGTAAACGATGAGCTGTTTGCTCAACTTGTTTTATATTTTACAACTGAACAAAAAGAATATCTTTTAAAAAAATTAAGTGAGGCATCAAAATATAAAGATAAAAAATCATATGAAAGAGAATTAACAATATTTAAATCACTAGGATTGTTGGAACACTATTCTGATATTTTGAATAGTGTAGTGACAACAGTGTTTATTTCGCAATTAAATTCATACTATAACAAACAAAACTATTTTGAATTTGTGTATACAACAATGGGTCTTATTTATAAGTTGATGTCAACAGAAACTATGGATTCATATGTTAATACTCTAATAGGAAAGTTTAGTGTTTCAAGACAATTATGCCTTAAAGCATTATCTTTAATACCTATGGCTATGTCAAAAGATATGTTTAAAAATGTTTTTAACAAACTTGTTGCAGAGACACAACAGTCAGAATTAGATACGGCTTTTGAAATAATGCTTAATCACAGCACTTATATTGAAGAAAACAATTCTGTTTTATTAGGCTTCTTAATAAAATGCCTTCTGACGACAAAACAGCCAGAAAGTGTTTTAAATCTTCTATGTAATAAATTTACCACTTTCTCAAATTTGGATGTAATTGTTGAAAACGCATTAGAAAATCCTAGTTGTGATAGTTACTTAATTGAGAATGCATTAGGCCGTATATTTACTAATACTGCATCAGTAGAAAAGATTGCGGATTTAATACTTGAGATATCAAGCATTAATGAAACATCCAATTTATTATCAAACACATTGTCAAAAATTAAAGATATAAATACAAGTGAACTATTCACACATATATGCAATAAAGTCGACACGTCATCATCGAATGTTACACTAATTAATATTGTTAAATTGTCCTGTATTTATACACAATGTGATTCAGCAAAAGAAACCGTACTAAACTGTCTGGATTTGTCTTTGCAACATATTAACAAGGTAGAAACAAGCAAATCAATAATGAGAATAATAAATGATAATAAAGATGCTTTCAAACAAAATAAATCGGAACTTGCTAGTGTATTAAGAAAAGGATTTGTTTCTTCCAGTAGTGATTCTCAAAAAGAGTTAATTTTACAAATTGTAACTTCAATGAAAATGAAACCTCAATTCAAGAAGAACTTATCCGGAGAAGCACTAAATTTATATAACAAATGGATTCATTAATAAAATATTTATATAATAAATTCTAATAATATCACAACTGATTTATTTCAACCATTAATCTTATTAAATGTTTTTCTTTTAAAATAATTATATTGGTGAATTCAGATAATTTTCCCATTAGAAATAAGTATATACTGATTTCTAATGGGAATTTTTTTGTGAATTTTAAAGATTTCGCATCCTTCTGCTTGCTTATTAAATAAATTTGTTAATTTTTAAAATATTTTATATAAGTAAATACTTTAAAAGTATACAATTCTGCCTATTATTCTGTAATGCTCGAACCAAGAAAAAATTATTGTATGACAAAAATGTTGCTGTTGTGCAACACAATTAATAAACACATTTATTAAATCTTTAGAATATTCCCTCTTTCAAGATAAGACAATAATAATTAACATCTCTCAAAAACAACAAAGTACGAACGGTGTCATAGCTAGAACAAAATAAACTCCCCATTTGCATCAAGATTGAATCCTAATATAGTGCTTGTTTTTGGAATATTTATTGTCAAAAAAATACGTTTTTGTCGAAAATGGGTATATTTTTGTAAAGCAAATTGAAATTATAGTGAAATTAAGATACGATAAATATGTTATATGTGAAAATATATGTACTATTTTATTAAAGTTTCTTGTGTAAACATTTTACCATTGAAATTATAAAACATGTTTTATAAAGAAGACAAAATAAGGAGAAAAAATGAGTGTTATAAATGAAAAAGTAGAATCTATTTGTGAAAAATTAAATAACGTGTATAAACAAGATACGAACAATATGGATATCTTTGACAATGAAGATATTGCGTATCAAAAAGAGTTTTCTATAGAAGAAGCTAAGGTTGTAGATGATTGGTCGTATCAAGACACTGACAATCCAACCATTATGAGTAGTCAAGAGCCATTTAATAATAGTGCTTGTGTCGCAGAACACAAGATTTATTATGATATTTACTATAATGAACTAAAATTGTTTTATCAAAAAACTACAATTTTTACAACAATCCAGTTGGGTATGTTTACAGGAGTCATATTAAAATATACTGATTTAAAAGCTACTCCATGGATATTAGCAATTTGCTTGTTGTTTTTAGTGTCTTTTTCCATTTTAGAGTTATTAGTATCAATAAGGGGAAATCATGTAAACAATGCAGTTATAGAAACAATATCTAAATTTGAACGAGATACCGGATTTGTTTTCTTAAATGAATTCGAAAAGAATGTACATAAGGGAAGTAGAATTAAAACTATGAATTTTCCTTCTCTCATGATTATTGCAATTAACATACTGTTTTTATTAATATGGGGAGGATTGACTTTGAATTTTATTTTATCATTAATTAAAACTTATTCTATAGATATATATTTACAAGAAATATCATATTTCTACAATAAAACGGATATTATCTTCATTCCCCTCTTATCAATTGTTTTTTCAGTAACTATGAAAGTTGCGGATTTATTGGATGAGCATGGATTGCATCTATTTAAATATGCTGACATTTTATTTGGTGTGATTTGGGGCATTTCAGGAGCACTTCTTGTACTATCGAACACTGTTATTGCAAACATTTTGCTTGCAATGATTATTGGGTTTGTCATTAGGAGAAGGTTGGATTATCCAAATCACATTATTGCTTTTTGCATTATTATTTCTACTTTTTTTCTTTTCTCGGATTTAAACAAATTGATATTCTTTTCTTTTTTAATTGCTATCGTGTTATTAGGCTTGTTAAAAGATATGAAGTATAACAAAACAAAAGGAAAAGTTTTTTCATATATTGAAAAAATCTATCTTTACATTCCACTAATTTATGCTTTTCCCTCTTTTGTATATAGCTTACTCAATAAGGATTGGATTGTTTTTACTACATTCTTTTTCTATGATTTAACTTATAATATAACAAGAATTATTGCAAAAAAGAAAAAATGGTATAAAGAATAGATATAATATGCAATACTTAAAATTAAGTCTACTACTATTTTTATTATACATATATTCAACTTTAAACACTTCAACATAAATACCCACTTTCCAATAATCTCACCCTCACCTTCTCCACTTTCTTTCTATAAATCAGGTCGAGTATTGCAAATGATTAAAACATATGGTCAACTAGTTATTGTTATTAATAATTTGTCTTTTCATATTTTTAATATAAATTTGCCTTTCTAATCTAGTTCTTTCGACAAAATGGCAATCCATACAGGAACCAAAACATGTAAACAGTATTTCTACTAAATTAATATATTCATAGTCAGTCAAAAAATAGTATCTACACAAACAGTCGACAGATTTTCTGCACAAAACATATTTGAAACGTTATAGTCCTTGGGATACTGAAGAAATAAAAAAATTTGAACAATTAAGTGAGTGGTGTAATTCTATGTTCTAATACATAGAAAGATTAAATAGAAAACCATTTTCATTTAACTACTGATAGCATAACTGAACGATGAGTGTATCCTCTTGTCGCATTCTTACATAATTGATTGTCAATGATATTTATAAAGCTTGTGATTAGGTTTTAATATTTTATAACAAAAGCCGATGAGATAATTACCTCATCGGCTAACATATTTATTATAGTAAAAGAACTTGAAATACTAATAATCAAAACACTAAGAAAAAATGTTTATATTTCTATGCCACTTATAAACATTAAACAGCATTTTTTACTTTATTATATTATACTTTCGTTGTAAAACTGACCACATCCTGCATTAACATCAGTACCATTACTTTTAAATATTTCCAATTTGCGAACTTTAGTAGATAATAAAGAAACAAAACGTTCATATGATTTGCTTGGTAAAAACGAACTATTGTTAACATCACACATTTCACTAATCTTCAAAGTAGCACTATTTGTTTCACACATAATATCAGCTAATTGCTCAACATCAGATAGATTATCGTTTAAATTGTTAAACGGAATGTAATTTATTTTATAAGTATCGTTTATAACATTTGATATATAGTTTAATTCAGATATTGCATCATTAATTTTTAATAATTGTGAGCAAAGATATTTTTCTCTTTCAAAATCAGTCGTAAAGTGTAAAGAATACTGAAAATGTAAAAAGTCTTTATATTTATCCCAACGTATGTTTCTTAATCTACTCTTGCCTAATTCTGGAAAAGTAGTTGAAATATTTATTCTCGTTAAATTCGTATATTTAGCACGAAGATTATCAATTGAATCAAAAACATTTATAAAATTACTTAAAGGTTCTCCTGAGCCCATATATGTTACTTCAAATTGTTTAGTTAATAACTCTTGATTATCGTTGACTATTAACCGTACCTGATCTTGTATTTCTTGTGATGATAAATTACGAATAAACTTTTTTTCTCCCGCTGCACAAAATTTACATTTTTGAGAACACCCTATTTGAGAAGACACACAAACAATATAACCATATCTTCTTAAATATAACAAACATGCTTCTATTTGTGAACAACATGAACTTTGAAAATAATATTTTTTTGTAAAATCATTGCTAATTAATACCTTGATTATTTTCATAAAAAACCTCGTAAATATTAGTAACCCTAAATTTCAGGTAAAGACAAATCAAAAACATAATCTCTTTCTAAAAAAGATTTTACTATAAAATCTACTTCATCGCAAGTTAAATGTGCAATAAAGTATGCTTTTTTCCAATTTTCCCAATCACTACTACTAAAATTTTTTTCATTCCTAAAAGTCTCAAAGATGGGTCCCTTTAGTTGCTTCATAAAGTTGATATACGAACTGTTTTTCTCTACAAATTCCGAATCCTTTTCCAAAATATTCCAAAGTTGATTCATCTTTTCATGAGAAGATATGTTTGAAATTTTTATAAGATTACAATCATAGTATTCCTTCTTAAACTCCCAACAACAATCAATAGCACTTTTTACTATCGGTTCTATTTCGAGAACAGGAATTGTTGATTTAAGAATTTTAGAATATATTGTATTACAACTGCCTTTCTCTAATCTATGCGAATTATACTGCACAAATCTTTCAATTAAGGTTGCTGTTCTCTCACTTGTTGTATTTCCAACAATTCCAGTTAATGGGTAATCTTTATTTCTGTCTTTTTTTACAATGGCGTCTAAGCATCTACTGTATCGTTGCTTTGCATCTTTATCAAAAATTCCAACAGCTTCAAAATCACTTATATCTTGAATCAGATATGCGATATTATCGGCATAATTTACAACCTGACCTTCCAATGTGAAAGCGATGTTTTTCGTTCCATGTTTTACTATACCATCGATAATTTCAGGAGAAACACAGATGTATTGTATACTTTTTCTATTTTTTAAAACTTCTAAATTATATGGAAATTTAGATATTTCTATAGTATGTATTATTTCTTCGTTTCTACTTATTGCTTTTTTTGCCTCTTCACGATACATATCTGGTATAGTCCTCATAGCAGAAACTTTTAACATTAGTGCACTGATTTCCTCATGCTTAAAATTATTGTTTGTTTTGCTTTTAAGAAAAGTATCTGCAGTTTTACCATATGTGACATTTCCAAAATCATGGGCTAAGGCAATGCCTTCAGTTAATTCTGCGTTTAACCCTAACTTATCACTAATTTCTTTAGCAATACGTACCACCTCAAAAGTGTGAATAAGTCTAGAACGTGATACGGGATCTTGAATAGAAAGTAATTGTGATTTGCGTTGCATTTTCCTAAACATATCTGAATAAATAATTATATCAATATCATGCTGATACCAACGCCTGCTACTTTTTCTTTTTTTAAAATCAGGATAATATCGCTGTTCACTTCGTTCTCTTATTACTTTTTGATAATCTTCAAATAACACTTTATAAAACCTCTCACTTATTCTTATTTATAAAAAATAACCATTTTTATATTTTCCATAATGTCATATAAATCAAAAAAAGAAAAACCACTAAACAATTTATATCTTACAAACAATGTACCAATTATAGTTTGATGTTACATGAAGGTCCACTTTAGCAAAAAATATTACCTCATTTTTATTTTACCTATTTTTTATTATTCTTTTCCAAAAGTCAAAAAAGCCTTTTTAAATCTTGAAACCTTTCTCTGCGAAGTATAAATTGAATATTGATTATTTCTATATTTCAGATACACAAAATACTTTGTAACTTCAGTCACATAATTTAGGTTTACAATGTAACTGTTGTGTGGCCTTTTGAAACATCTTGATGACAGAACATCTTCCCAATGGGATATGTTGTAATTAGTTCTGATTACTTTCTTGTCAATTAAGTAAAGAACAGATTCTCTATCTTCTATGGCAATGTGCATTATCTCATAAGGATAAACTTTGCAAATATCTTTATCGCTTGTTTCTATCATCAATGGAACATAATAGAAATCGCTCTTAAATGCTTCATTATCAAAGTTTAAATCAATGCAAATATTCTCACAATCATCGTTTTCTGTTAGGCTATATGGAATTTCATTCTTTTCAAGGAATTCCAAAACGATTGATTTCACCTTTTCTTTACTATCTATATTCTTATCAATTAATATACTCATAAAATGTCTCCGATTTTACTTTGTAAGTGCGAATGAATCACACCATCCTATACAATATAAATCGAAAATAAACAGCATTTTGTGACAAAATATTTATATATTATTTGTCACAAAATCATTTTTACATACGATTATAATAATGAAGTGATGTTGAGGTGATTTTATGGATAAAAAAGAAAAAAGAAAACTAAAAAGTCAGTTTGAGTATGAATGTTATCTTCGTGATAAGCCATATTACATTATGATAAAATACGGTTTTTACATTGCAATGCTTTTCACAATTATTACTTATGTTTATGGATTTGTATGTCTTTTCATGGAATTCTTTCTACATACATTAATTGTGAAAGAATTCATAATATTGATACTCTTATCCATTATTTTTATTGGTGCAATGATGTTTACTCTTGGGAATATTGTATTTGAGATAGAGTTTAAAAAGCAATTAAAATAACACAATATTTAAATATACAACTCTCCCCTAACTTGGATTCACGTATTAATAATTAAAAAAACAAAAAGACTCCGTTTGAAGCATACAACTAATGTCACTTCAATAACGGAGTCCTCTCTTTTTATATTATTCTTGTTTATAAAAATTTAACGCATCTACTCTTACTCCATTCTGAATAACCTCATAATGAAGATGCGGTCCCGTTGAATAACCTGTCGAACCACAATCTGCGATTACTTGTCCTTGTTTCACCTCCTGCCCTGCTGTAACATATAACACTGAACAATGAGCATAAAGTGTAGAATAAGTGTTATTGTGTTTTATTCTTACATAATAACCACTGGTGTTGTGCCAAGTTGCAGCAACGACTACACCGTCTGCAGCCGCTAGAATAGGAGTTCCAAGAGGAGCTGCTATATCTGTACCACCGTGAGTTTTAATTTCACCTGAAATCGGGTCAACACGAGTACCAAAAGGAGAAGATATATATTGGTCTTCTGCAAAAGGCCATACAAACATACCTGTACCGACATAAGAACTGTTACCTTGAATGATTTGTCCATTTGTTCCAACAAGTTCATTCCATAAATCATCATATTCAGAACTCATAAGCTCAGCCAACAAAGATTTTTGTTCGTCATTGAAATTATACAATGCAGAGATTTCATCTACGTTCAACTGAAGAATTGATACTGTAAGAACCTTCTTTGTAACATAAGTTGTTGTTTTGATAGAATTACCGTTTTCATCTGTTGTAACGGTTGTTTCTGCTACAACTTTAGGTGTCACAACACCTGTCATTTTATTCATATCCTTCATAATGCCACGAAGAAGTTCCATCTTCTCGTCATCAAGAGTTACAACCTCAAGCGGATTTTCGCCTGAGGTTGTTTTTACTGCATAAACTGCAAGAATATCCTTCCAATTTATCGAAGTGTTTCCTTGCACTTCAAGCAAATCATAAGTGCACGATGCTTTCATGGCAGTTAAGTTTGCATAATGTTCTGATGTGAGTTCAGATATTGCCTGCGACATTGTTTTCTGTGTTCCCGTTGTTTCATTGTTTGCAAGGAAAATACCAAAACAAGTACCACCAATAGCACCGATTAAACAGATAATGATAATTACAACAACCGCAGGAACACCACCTCCGGCAATAATTGCACCTATACTTTTAGCACCTGCAACAACAGCCTTTCCCGCTTCAACCATAACTTTTGCAGCAACTTTAACTGTCTTGATAGTTACTCTTACAGTTGCTTGTGCCGTTTGCTTTGTTCTCTTTGCAACTTCGGCAGTTTTCTTTGTTGTGGATGCAGTTGTTTTCACTGTATTCTTTGCAGTTTTTACCGTTTTGTCAGCCTTTTTAATACTTTTTGCAGTTGCATCATAGCTTCTCTTTGATTGCTTTATTTTATGAGCCTCGTTATTAACCGTCTTAACAGTTTGTTTTTCTGTACCAACCTTTTTAATGGTAGCTTTTCCTTTAGTTTTAGGTGCAGCTTGCTTTTTTTGTCGAGGTTTCCTAATTTCCTCAACTGTTGCTTCAGGCTGTGTCCTTGTTTTAGGCGGTGCTTGAGTTTTTTCTTTTACTGTAGGTTTATCTTGCTTTTCTTTAACAACTTTAGCATCACCTTTATCTGCTTTCGCTTGGGTAGTTTTATCAGTATTCTTTTTTGGTTCACTTTTTGTCTGTTCAGGTTTGTTTTCAGTAGCAGAGTTTTCATCAGAAGGAATTTCCTGTTCTTTCTGACTTTCATCGTTTTTCTTTGACTTTTTCTCTGCTACTTTTTCTTTTACCTTTTCTTTGCCTTTACTTGCACCCTTACGAACAGCTTTTTCTGTACCGACAGCAACAGTTTCACTGCCTGTTCGCATTGATTCGGTTACTTTATCAGTTGCATACTGTTCAGGAGAAACACTATCAGTTTGATTTATATTTTCATTAACTGCATCTTTTGTTTTTACACCGATATTTTTCATTCTGTCACCAACATTTATAGCGGTGTCGTGAACCTTAATATCTTTTACTACTTCACGAGTTTTGATTCCTCTACTCATAACTACTCACCTATTTTCGTTGTCATAAGCTTATACAATTCCGTATTCTTGGGGAACTTTCTTTCAAAGGGAACAAGAGCAGAACCAACCTTAACAAGACCATGTCCGACTTCAACATTGGTAATGTGAGTCATCTGTGTTTCACTAATCTGTAAAATATTTGCAAGGTCTTCTCTGTCAGTTGAACCCTGATTGAGCATTATAATAAACTCGGAGTTTGCGAGCATTGTTCGTGCCGTGTGGCTCTGTAAAAGGTCATCAACATTCTGTGTAATACCCGTACAATAAGCACCGTATTTACGAACTCGTTTCCAAAGAGTGAAAAGGAAGTTCGCAGAGTATTCGTGTTGGAAAAGAAGATATATCTCGTCAATGAAGATATACGTTTCTCTGCCTTCAGCTCTGTTCTTTGTGATACGATTAAGAATACTGTCAAGAACTACAAGCATACCGATAGGCATTAACTGACTACCGAGTTCAAGTATGTCATAACAGATAAGTCTGTTTTCAATATTTACATTAGTTTTCTGTGCAAAGGTGCTATGAGAACCTGATGCAAAAAGTTCCATTGCTGTTGCAAGTTCAGTAGCTTCGGGTTCAGGCTGCTTTCTCAAATCATTACAAAGGTCAACGAGTGTAGGAACCTTACCTGTATAACCTCGTTTGATATAGTTCTTATAAACATTAGTCAAACAACGGTCAACGATTGATTTCTGAATAGCATCAATACCGTCTTTACCCATAACCTGTTCAAAGAGTGAAAGCACAAACTCAGCCTTAAATGCAATAGGACTTGCACCGTCTGCATACTCCTTGTTTATATCAAGACAGTTGATATGATTTTTACTCTTTGCCGAAAGCTCGATAACCTGACCGCCCATTGCTTCAACAAGAGCAGAATACTCTCTTTCAGGGTCAATAATCATAACGTCAGCATTAGTTGAAAGAAGAAGATTTACCATCTCTTCCTTTGCAGTAAAGGATTTACCTGAACCTGAAACACCAAGAATGAAACAGTTACCGTTAAGCAGGAACTTTCTGTTTACAATAATCATATTTTTAGAGATAACATTAACGCCTTGGAATACACCACCATCGTGCTGAATTTCCTGAACCTTAAAGGGCATAAAAACAGCAAGGCTTTCGGTTGTAAGAGTACGCCTTGCTTCAATCTTATTTATTCCTATCGGCAATGTAGCATTAAAGCCATCTAACTGCTGATACTTAAGAATGCCGAGCTGACACATGTGCTTTCTGCCCGTTGCCTGAATTGCTTCTGTATCGCTGTTAAGTTCTTCAAGAGTATCTGCTGTGTGCATAACAGTAATTACAACCTTAAACATCTTTTGGTCACGGGTTGTAAGGTCATCAAGGAATTCTCTGATTTCCTTTCTCTGCTGCTCCATATCATAAGGAATAACAGAAGTGTAGTTGTTGTTTGCGTTCTGCTTTCTCTGATAATTTGCAATATTTGTTTCAATACCAAGTGCCTGTTTCTCACCAAACTTTTGTGCTTCTTCTGTTGATACCGGGATAATATCGAAGTTAAACACCATATTTCTGTTTGTATCTGTGAGTTCCCATACAACACTATCTTTGATATATGAGGGATAATCACGGATGAAGAGAACTCTGCCAAATCTATCACCGATTTTGAAGTAATCTGACTTAAACTCAAAACCGTCAGGTGTGATATAGTCTTTGAAACTCTGTCCCTTCTGCATTGTATCTCTCAAATCAAAGTGATAGTCCGCTGATTCTTTAGGTCTGCAGAAATCGTGAATAATGCGAAGTCTTTCAGTTAAATCAAGGTCGGTACATTTTGAACCGAGTCTTGAAAAGTGTGCAATTAAATCTGCACCTACACGGTTAAAGTGACTTCGTGCTTCTTCAACCGTCTTTTTCTGAATTGTGAGCGTTACATATTTATCCTGAACAATGGCATTAGCTCCGTTTGCAAACATAGTCAGCATATCATTGATTTCTTTACGGTATTTATCCTTATCATCATTTGCCCTTTCAAGAAGTGCAATTTCCTTAAGCTCTGCTTTTTTAAGTTTTCTGTTGATGATAGTAATCTGACTTGAAATACCGTTTTCAAGTGAGTTCAAAATCTCACTGTATCGAAGGAAGTTTGCTTCTTTATCTTCCTTACTAGATACTGCATAGTTTATATCGGTAAACTTGAATGTTTTTGAGTATCTGTCTTTACCTGTTAAAAAGATACCGTCTGAATAGACGGCATCAATTTTAATTACATCCTGAACAGACTTTGGGACTGACATTCCATCCCCAAATAAGTCATCGAGTCCTGTTTTCTTTTTTATGCTTCCGATTAGGTCGAACATCATCACCATTCCTTTCAATTTCGTCATAATAGTTTTTTGAAATAAACGTCAATTCCTTTGGCATAAGGATTTCACTTTTAAGGTAAGTGATTAAAACCTTTTCCGCCGTCATTCCGTGATACTTAAAAAAGCCGAGAGCTGCAAAAGGAGCCGCACCTACAATGCATACCCAACTGAGTGTTTCAATACCGAAAAACGGTTTAAGAAGAAAGTATAATCCAACTGCTATACCACATGCTAGAACAGAAAATATAAATTGACGGAGATTAAGACCGAAATATACAGCCTCGCTGTAATCTCGTATTTCACGGTTAATCTTTACTTCCATTTACTTAATCAACTCCTTTATAATCCCATCATTTCTTTAACTACTCTGTCACTCATTTTGACAGTACCAACAAGAACAATCATATTGAATATAAGCTCACCAACATAAGTCCATACCTGATTTACTGCCGCCGCTGTTTCATCAACAACGGGTGGCGAAGCTGCAAACAATGAGAAAATTATGCAACCGAGTACAATGATTGCACCTTCCAAACAAACTGCAGCATATGATTTAATAAAACTCTTACCGACACTTGAAGACGGTTCTCCTGAAAATGAAGCAAGAGGAACTGGAGCAATAGCTGTATAAAGGTAAATTTTAAAGAATCGTCCGTAAACCGTCATAATCATAATAAATGAAAGTACAGTTATGAACAGACTACCTATAAGAGTTACTGCCCATAGCGGCACGCTTTCCCAAAATCCGCTTTCTTCAATAGATTGAATAATTGAATCCGGTAAAACAGTTTGTTCAATGGATGCAAGTCCTGATGTTGCCATAATCTTTGCAACTATCCCTTGCACTATATCAAATAATGCCATCATCAATTCCAGACCATAGTCGATAGATGCTTTTGCAAGAATAAATCTGATAAACATTTTCAATGCTATTTCAGGTCTTTTCATTTCTGCAAAATTACCACAAGTTTTCATAACACCTACAACAAAAAAGAGCACTAAAAGCGAATAACCAATCGCCTGTAGTGCTCCATGAATGTTTATAATAACACTCCATATAGTACCGTCTTTAAATTCTTCGGGGCTTTGAGTTATGAGAAGCCATATTTCACTTAACTTGTCATTCCAAGTAGCAAGTGCATTTTGTAGATTTTGCACTACCCAGTTACTTGATTCTTCCATTGATTTCCCCCTTATTTATTTTTATTTTTCTTGCATTAGATAATCATTGTTGATATAATTAGTTATATCAATGGGAAAGGATTACATCTAATGACTTGGACAAACAAACCAATCAAACAAATTTTAATGCTTCTTAACCAAGCCGAAATGTCCACATCCAAAGAAAATGAAAAGGCTATTTTAGAATCTGCTCTCCCACTGACTAACTATATTGTTGATTCACATCAACGAAAAAATTATAAAGAATACATAATGAATAAACTTGCCCGTTTAAGATAAAAAAGACCGTTTTTGACGGTCTTTTTTAATTATAACTTATCAGGATTTAAAACTAATACTCTCCTGCCCTTTTTTTGTGCATATTCTACTGTATAGCTTGTCCCCGATTTCTTTCCATTCCACACAGCCATAACAATATCACTGTTGTCTACCATATACTCATTTCTTTTATACATGCAATCATTAGTATAATCTTTTTGTAATATGGTCTTTTTATCGCACTCATTAAGGATGTTATAATATCTTTGTTTAAACGATTCACTCCATCTGTCGGACTGACTTTCACATGGAATGGCACACTCTAATGTTATGTTAGCATATTCTTTTTTTAATTCTAAAACAATCTCAGCACATATCATATCCACACCGATAGCCATGCCTGATATGAAATTAATTGCAAATTCATTTTCAATCAGTTGACATATTTGTATCTTAATAATTTCCTTCATTTTTATGCATTTAGGATTTGTCTCATCAAAACCAAAGGGTAAGTTTTGAGACCTATGTCCTGTGAACATAACAGTTTTTTCAGGTTTGTTCATTTCATCACCCATTCCACATCGTGAGTGTAATTATATCATTGCTATTTCGCAAATAAAACAAACTATTATTGTACAATCACACTCCAGGTTGGAATTTTTATATATTTTTTTCTTACTATCCTACAATCAAATCAAGAATTTCTTTTGCAAAGGTAATTACAATACCACCGGCAACCGTAAGGAAGCCGTTAGCTCTCTGCGAAGGGTCATGTGATTTGAGAGAAAGACCAACCTGAACAATACCAAAGCCAAGGATAATGAGACCTACAGCTCTGATAAGACCAAAGATAAATGTGGAAAGATTGTTTACAACAGCTACTGGGTCATCTGCAGCAAAAGCAAATACACTACATACAACAATCAGTGCAAAACAAAGGATAATACCTACATAAGCCTTAAAACCTTTTCTAACCTTACCCTCCAAAGGAGCTTTATTCTTTTTGATTAAATTTTTACTCATTTTTATTCCTCCAATTCCAATAAATATTCTTCAATTTCTTCGCTTGAATAAATATCAACATCTACTTCCGATAAATCTTCGACGTTGACATCTTCAAAATCATCATAAAAAAGTTCATAGTTTGAATAATCATCAAAACCATGAACATAATTTTCACCCTGTCCGTCAGTTGTATCTTTAATATTAGGGTGTTTTAAAATATCATACTTTAAGTCTTGAACAGGTCTTTCACCTCGAATAAAAAGAAGTGCGTATTTGTTATCGAGCATTCTAACTTCATCAGGTGTTAAAAGTTCTCTACCTGCCACTTGATAGTTGGTTGAATAACTACCGTTTCTTCCTCGTGATTGCCCATAAGTGTTTGTATCAATAGTTTCTTTACCCAAGAGTTTCGAAACATATTCGTGTGTTGATTGTTCATTACCACCAAGATACAAGAACTCGTCACAGTTACCTACAATTGACTCCCATTGCTTTTCAAACAAAGCTTTAAGCTGTGCCATATTCTGAATAATGATTGATACTGATATTTCACGAGAACGCATCGTAGAAAGCAACTTATCGAAATCATCAGGCAATGCGATATTTGCAAATTCATCCATCACAAAATGCACATGAACAGGAAGTCTGCCACTGTGTACGAAGTCTGCTTGATAATACAACTGCTGAAATAATTGTGTGTAAAGCATGCCAACTATAAAGTTAAAACTTGTATCATTTTCGGGTATAAGAGCAAATACAGCTGTCTTCTTGTCCCCTATTTTATCGAGTTCAAGTTCATCCGTACAAGTCATACTTGCAAGAGAATTAAGATTAAACTTTTCAAGTCTTGCAAGTAAAGTAATTTGAATAGATTTCAATGTTTTAGCAGAGCCACTATGATATGAACGATAATATTTAAGAGCAATATGGTCAGGTTTTTCTTTTTCAAGTCTATCGAATATATCATCAAGTGGACTTGTAATAATCATATCTGTCTGTTCTTCAGGAATGTCCCCTGCTCTAATAAGGTCAAGAACCATTGAAAAGTTTTGTTCTTCAGGTGGTGCTTCATAATGAAGAAATGATACGAGTGCCTTTAATAACATACTTGCAGCTTGGTCCCAAAAAGGGTCATTACTCTGACTACCTTTAGGAGTTGTATTCTTAAAAAGATTAGTAACTAATCGCTGAATGTCATTATCATTATGAATATATACAAATGGGTTATAACAATCACTCTTATCCATATTAATAAGGTCAAGTACTTTAATGTTATAACCCTGTTTTTTCAACATATTACCTGTGTCACGAAGCAACTCACCTTTAGGGTCAAGAACAATAAAAGACGTATTCGCTTGCATAATGTTTGGTTTTGCATAAAATCGTGTCTTACCGGCACCCGAACCACCACACACCAAAACATTAAGATTTCTTCGATGTTGTCTGCCGTCAAGTCCTATTGATGTATTTTGAGTAAGAACCTTGTTTTTGGAAACTTCCTTATCCATATATTTCTTCTTTATAGTATCTGGTTTTCCCCATTTGGCTGAACCATGTTCTTCTCGTCTTCTATAATTTTTATCATTTGATATATAAATTCCAAGACCGAGAGCATACGCCATAATGAAAATGAGGACAGTTTTTAAGCTGTCCTCACAAATAGAAATATTAAATGGATTGCTAAAAGCAATTGATAAGTTCTTAATTATATCTAAAACTCCACCATCAATATACGGAGCTACCAACAAACCAAACCAAATTACAGGAATCAGACCACAAGAGTAAAGTATGAGATTTGTTTTAGAGAATTTATCTGTCCTCACGGTCAAACCTCCTTTTTCTTTGATTTGGTGCATCAAGTATTTTCATCAAAAGATTGTCAACATCTTCCGTTGGCTTTTCTTCCTCAATTAACATATTACGAAATTCGTTAATGCCATTTATCATCAAATCGTGTTCAAAGGGGTCCACCACTATTACTCTTTTATCAACTCTCATACAGAACACACCACCTTATCTGTCGTTGTGTTCTTTATTCTTTGTTTCAATAGCTTTGTTAATGGTATTTGTAATTGTGTTAGCGTGGTCACGAACTTGTGAAAGTTCTGCTCTCTTTTCTTTCACATCAAGATTAATAAACTTATCACTTACACCCATAATAGGTTTTGGCTCAAAACCAGCTCTTGAGGTTGTAATATATGAAATAGCTTGTGCTGAAAATTCAAGATTTTCTCTATTGAACTCACCCTTATCAAGTCTTGCAAATGCAATCTCTTTTGAAAGAGCACGAACGATTTCATCCCCTTCCAATCCCTGTCGAATAAAAATCTTCTTTGATTCAGATTGGTAAATTGCGTTTACATTTTCAGGAAGTTGGTTGCTGATTTCAACAGGAACAGGAGAAGTTGTAATCATTGCCTTTACCACTTTACGTGCATCAGGAACTTTTGCTTTTTGTGTTCTCGGTTTTGCATTAGTCTGTGAAATATCAAAGACTTTTTTTGCATTATATGGAACTATTGTTTTCCCTTCATCATTCGTGTATTCTTTACCGGGTTCAAGAATAACAATACCTGACTCCCCTTTTTTAATAAATGCGTGATTCTTCTGCCAAGTTTTCGAATCACAAAGTCTTGTTGCATCAGGATTTTGGTAAGCAACTAGAAGCGCATTACTTACAGAGTATCTGTTAAATCTGCTTTGCACATCAAGATATGCCATTACAGAATCCGGATTATTAAGTTCCTCTGTTGCTTTTTCAAGCATTTCATAAGCCAATGCACGATTTTCATTTCTCTGCTTTATCCAATCTTCTTTTGAAAACGGCTCCATTGTTGTTTGCTTTTCATTACCAAAAATCTCATCGATTTCTGCCATTTGTTTTAGCTCCTTTCTTTTTTGTTTTTGATTTCTGTTGAGTAATTTTTTCATTTGCTACATTTTTTCTTTCTTCCTTTATTTCATTAAGTTGTGCTCTTACTGAAGGTCGGGAAGCTTTTTCATCCCGTGTATGGCGTCGGATTTCGTTGATTCCGGAGGTAGGCTCGGACGGACGGGATTTTCCCGTCTTCGCCATAGAGGGGTTTTCAAGCTCACTCTTTTCTTTTTGTCGAGGTTTAGCAAAGAGTTCATCAATAAACTTATCCTCTACACTCTTTTCAGGTATCTGCTTTTCTTTTGGTTTCTTAATATCACCTTTAGCTTTTTCAAGACTAGCACGAACAGTTGCTTTATTATTTGCACCTAAATTAAATCTTTGGAAAATACGATTTACTTTTGGTGCATCTTCTGCACGAACCATAATGTCACATTTTTCATCTTTTGATTTTCTATCATTAAGAACATGGTACATTACGCCATATTTTTTTGCCTCTTTGCAAAATTTTAACAATTCCTTTTTATCAATCTCAAAGACTTTAATAGGCTTTTTAGACTTTAACATAGTGTTAAGTGATGCCTTACCTTTTGTCCTTTTGGTGTCTTTAAGAGAGACTAATATGAGCTTAACAAGTCGTTCTGCTCCATCCATTGACATCTTTCCTGCAACCTCAACGCCTTGTAATGTCATTCTCACTATTTGTTCTGCTGCATCGCCTGAAGCGTTCATCTACACTCATCTCCTTTCGTTCTTTATCATTCATAATTTTATTTATTTTCTCTTCAATTTTAGGTTCAGTATTCTGAATCCTATCACATATACGAATATCTTTTCTTAAGATTTTCATTCGTTCTGAAAGAGTTGAGATAGCATTCTTTATTTCAGCAATTTCTTTCTCATCACTATTTCTTATTGCAACTTTTAATTTGTTACGAAGTGCTTTTCGTCCGTCATCACACTCTTTTAATTCGCTTTCACATGCTGACTTATATTCGGTTAATTGTTCAGAAGTTTCAATATTATTGCCACACAAAAGGTTCTGTTGTTCAATGAGTTTATCGAGTTTTCTCATTTCATCAATAAGGTATTTATCTATCTCTCTGTTTGTCTTTGGATTTGTCCTTACATACTGGACAACTGTTACAAAAGATACATAAAGCTCTTTATATGTCGGTTCAATAAGTGGTACAAAAAATTCCTCAACAAGATTGTCCTGTTGAGGAATTTCAATACTATATTTTTTCCATTTTGACATAATGCGTTCTTCAATACCAGCAACCGTATAATCTTGACCAAGTGTTTTTAATCTTCTTGGCCTTTCAAAATTAGGATGTGATATTGTTGGATATTTTCGATTAAAATTAAATCTATATCCAAGTTTTTTCATTTCAAAATAAAATGCTTTTGTGCTTGTTGTCTTCAAAATACATTCATCAATATCTCTTTTAATTATTGAATCTTTTGTCCATTCACTCTTCTTTTCTGACATATACAAGTCATAACTTTCATGACTTCTATTCTTTGGTTCTTCAATTACAGATAATCCATATTCACTACAAAGGTCATCAGAGATTTTTCGAAGTTGTGCATAACTTTTATTATTGTCATAATATTTTTTTCCATCCATAAACGAGACCGAATTCAAAACAAAATGATTATGAAGACAATCCGTATTAAGATGAGTTGCAACAACAACTTCAAATCTATCACCAAAAGCTCGTCGTGCAAACTCTTTACCAAGTTCGTGAATTATTTCTGGTGTACCTTCACCGGGAGAAAAAGATTGGATAATGTGAAATCCTAAAATGCCATTAACTTTATCATACTCTTTCTTTGTTTCACTCATTCTTTTAAATGCATTTTCATATTTGCAGTTAATACCACTAACAAAAAACTTTTCTTCGGTTTTTAAATCATTCACAGTATAGTTAAGAGTATTATGCAAATCTAAAAACATTTCTTCGTAGTTTCCGTTTAATGTTTTTTTCTTGTTTCCAATATACGATATAGTTCTATCGAGCCGAGTTTGAATATCTTTTATATAAACTATTGCCACTGTTTGTCACGCTTTTTAAAATCAAATGCTTCACGCATTTCATCTTCAATACTATCAAGTTCATTCAAATGCTTTTGTAAATCAGCAGTATTTAAAATGCCATTACTTCGTGCAATAACAAGAATTTGATTAATGTTATTACCTAACATTCGTAACTCTCTGATAAGCTTTTTATAATCTACAGGTGGTGGAATTGGTGGTCTATATCCTTGAATTAAATAACGAATTAAAGTCGATTTTCCTAATCCTGTTTTCTTACATAATTCACACAGTTCCTGATATTCTTTTTCGTTATAATAGGATATTACCATAATAGGTCTTCTTCGCACTTAATCAACCCTTTCCTTTTAAATTTTTCAACCAAAATTGTAGCAGCTACATTAGAGAATAATAGCAAACTTATGACTGCTACATAAGCCAATATGTCCAATGGAATCACCTTCTTTCTTTTGGGGTGTTAGGGGTGAAACCCTTAACAAGCGAATTTGACTATTCAAATTCAGTGCTTGTTAAGACTGATGCCACGCATCCATCTTCCATATAAATGTTGTTTACCTAACAAAATCTTTACTTTTAGGATTAAACGGTATCCCTTTGATTTGGTCATTTACTTTGAAAAATTTTTCAGGATATTTGAATTGTTTTAAATACTTTTTAATTTGTTCATCACTCAAACTTTCAAAGTTTTCACCTGAACAACCACATATAAAAGCTGTACCAGCAATTATGTCAATAAGCTCTTTTTTATCATCATAAACTCCTCGATTTAAATCTAAACCAAGCATTTTTCCTTCTTCGTTTACGATTATACAAACAGGTTCTTCAAAATAATAGCCGGGTTCAATTAATCCACCGACAACAGATTGCATTCCTTCAAGAGATGCATCAATCTCAGTTTCTTTTGCCACCTTACCGGACTCAAGTAAAACCACTTTAATTTTTTCAGGCTCTTTTTCTTCACCATCAACTTCAATTCCTAGAAAATGATTTTCATCAAGAATTTCATTGCCTCTATAATAATTTTCTGTTACTTGATGTTTTGCATCTTCCAAACATTCTGCTTCTACTTCAACATACTTTTTAAATGTCTGCGTAATAGAAATTTCAAACTTCTTCATTAACAAATAACCTCCTTTTATTTGTTATCTACTGTCCCTCTCCGATTTTATTTTTGAAAGTTTGACAAGTTCGTTTGCCTTATTTTCAATACAATCACGAATTTCAATCATATGGTCACCCTCGTGTTTTTCCCAAGCAAGGAATAATTTATCAAGAGGTTTCTTTACTCTTAAAAGAGCTTTGCACTGTTTTGAATCAAGTTTATTTTCTTCAAAAGGAAAAATATATCTTCTCGAATAACAAGTTCATATGTATGCTGAATTACGTTTTCATGAGTTGAATTTTTGAGAGACTCAATAAACTCCTGTTGTTCTGCATACATCTTTTGTATTTAACTGTTCTAGTATTATTTAATCATCTCATCATAGCAAAAACTGACAGTTTTTTTGAACTATCAGTTTTTCTATTGTATTTAATTTTGTAATAAAATTCGACAAAAAGGTCAAAGGCTTTTACAAAAAAATACGTTGTCAATATTTTTTTGAAGTTTTTCACTGCATTTTTGTCGTATTTTCATTCTTTTTGGTAATTGACATTGAAAATATTAAAAACAGAAGTATAATGGTTATGTACGACTATATGATAAAATTGAATTATGATATTCTTATAGCATCTTAATTTTTTTTGGGAGATGATAAACTTTTATGAAAAAGAATAAATTAATAAAAAATATAATAAAATTAATTATGTCAGTGATAACCATATTTATCATCTTGATAGTATTAGGTATACTTCCAGATACACTTGTCATTTTCCGTGAAAATTTAAAACAAGTTTCTTTTCTTGAAAATTTATTTGTTGATATAATTACAGACGAAATATATGTAAAAATCATATTAGGTCCTTTGTTTAATTGCATAGCCATTTTCGTGAGCATTCTCGCATTTTACACTGCAAAATCTAATGAAAAAAATCAATTAATCAAAAAAAATGCTTCCATAATTATCGCAACTACAATTATGCAAAATTTCATACAAAAGAATATGGATACAATCTATAGGTTAAACACTAACACAGGAGATATATCAGAATTATTATTAAATGATGCTATTCAAAATGCTGCTTTTTTATATAGTGCTGAAAAAATTTCTGTAGAACAATTTAAACTTTTTAACCAACTCTCTAAAGATGTATATAAAATTAATAAACTGCATAGTCTAGGAAAAGATGAAGAAAAAAAAGAGAAAATTAAATCTTTTTGCAATACTTATTTTGAAGATGGCTCTCTCGAATTCGACCAAAAATTACGTGATTTAGAGCACACTTTAATTGATTTAACAAACGAGGTGAAATAAATGTACAGCAAGCCTAGTAACACAAATAATTCTGCATATAAAATCAAGCCACGTAATCAAATAGGAAAAAGGTTTTCTAGAATTTTCAACACATTGACAGATCCTAGTTATTATACTGGCACAAAGTATGGTAAAAATTTTAATCGTTTAAACGACGATGGAACAAGCAAAATTTATGTTTATGACCCACTAGAAGAGGAATTGAAAAAAATTCATTATTCACAAAATAATGAGTTCAAATTTTTAGTAGGTTTAACCGGAATGGGTAAAACTACTCTTTTAAGAAACTATTTTAAGATTACAGATAGAGATATAAAAATTAGTGATAGCGATATAATAATATATATATCGTTCTACTATGCCGACCTATTATCAGACAACCCCCAAAAAAGTATAGAAAAGGAAATCGTAAAGTATCTACTTAGAACGGTAAAAAAACTTTTAATAGAACATAAGGAAATATATACCAATTCAGAGAAGTTTTGGAGTGATTTTTACAATTTCATTATTTCTAACAAACCAACTCTATTAGAAAATGATAAAATAATTCCTAACTCTAGTTTTTTTGATGACGTTTTTAATCCGCTTTCATATGATAAAATACAAGAGAAACTCAAAAAAACTTGCGAAAACAACACATTAGAATACTATTCTAGTTTAATAAAATATATCTTAACTAAAATTCAAAAAGCATACAACATATTTATTATTTTCGATGACATCGAATCAAAAGAAGAGAAGTTTCATAAAACAACAGTTGAATTGGCTCGACATCTTCATTCTTGCTTTTCAGCAATTGAAAACCCTAGAATTACTATAAAAACAATTATAGCGTTAAGAGCATACACATTTAGATGTAACATTGGACGACAATCACAAGCTCGTCGCGAATCAATTCAACACGACACAATTTTAAAGAAAAACTCAGTAAATCTTCTAGATATTTTCAATAAGCGCTTTGAAGAAATAGAAGAAACGCAACTTACTAAAGTCATAACAAAAAATATTGAAAGTTATAACCAAGCAAAAACACAGTTGTATTGTGTTGCTAAATCACTTGACAGAATTGGAGGTCACCTAATCTATAATCTTTCAAATTATAACTTATGCGACGCACTATTAATATACTGCAATATAATGATTAATCTTGACTGGATCGCTGAAGATGAAGCAGAAACTTCGGGTGCCTTTCAAATTGATTCAAAAAATTACCGTATTACCACAGAAAACCTTATGTATGTTATTGCAAATATGGAAGTAGATAATTACATGGAAAAAAGTGGGTATGTCCCTAATATTTTATACAATGATAAAGAAGGAACAGATTTAATTGCTGTATATATTATCAAATATTTGTTAATAAATGGTATAGATAATATTTATGGAGAAAAATACATTACAGGTAGTGAGTTACTTCAAAAAATTCGAGATTTATTTGTCAAAAGAAATGATAGTAATATAAGGTATGAATACTGGACTGAACAAATAAATTCTGTATTAAATTATTTATACAATACTGGAATTTTATTTAGAAGTTTATATGATATAGAAGACCCTAATGATTCTCAAATAGAAAGAAAATATGATGAAAATTTCAAACTATATTTATCACCTCGTGGAAAATGTCTATATACACTACTTTCCAAAAATGCTGTCCTTTTAGAACTATATCGTGACGATATCTATACAGACATTCCTAACAATGATAAATTAACAGTCGAATTATCTACAGTTGATGTTTTTGACTACCTTTTAAAATTTCTTCAAACATGTTACAATTTAGAAAAAAATAATATTGGTTGTGCCATCCCTAATTTGGAATTATATCAAGAAAATGTTGGTAATGAATATATTACCTCTACTCTTTTGGAAGGTGTGTTAAAAAACATAAGTGCATATTTTAAAAACAAAGATGATTCATATAATAATTTGATAAAAAAAGTTTTTGAAATATACAATGATATGTGTAATTATTCCGACAGTATATATATCAAATATAATATAAGATTTAACATTTCCACTTATATTTCTGATTTTTTTAATAATACACAATAACAAAATGGAGTGTGCAATCATGCATACTCCATTTTAATTTTTATTCATTTGGACTATATTTTCATTTTACTAAATCCATACTTTTTATTCTTTTACCACATATATTTTCAATCTCTCCATCCACAATCTCATTACCATGATGGTCCATATCAAGAAGTGCATTAAGTTCTGCTAATCTCTCCATTTTCTGCGAAAGTTCTTCTTCCTGCGGGAACGGTCTTTCAACCTCGGCTTTTGCATTTTCAAGCTGAACCTTTGTATCAACAAGTCTTTCTTCGCAAGCGTTTAATTTTTCAGGCATAGAAGAAATAAGGTTATCAAGACGGGTAATGTTGCCGTAAATGTCAGCACCGAGAGATACTGAATGTCTGAGAGAACCAACAAGAGTTAATACATATTCTTTTTCAAAAGAATTGAATGACAACTCCATATTAAAACCACGATATGAACCGATTGCTTTCGGGTCAGGTGATGTCATCGCTTTACAAACCACCAAAATTGCTGAACCTGCACCTTTCTTTTCGTCATAGGTAACATCTTCAACTACCATTGGAGAGAAGTTATCTGCGTTAAGGAAGGTGTTTTCTTTTGCTCTTTGAATATCTGCATTGTACCCGGCAACTCTTTCTTCGCCTTGCTTTATCTGTTGCGGATAAAACTTAATAATTCTGTCTTCAAGGCTGTATCTCTGACTCAAATGGTTCTGCTTAAATAGTTTGAGCTTTGACACTGCAACATCTAAATCCATTTTTTCTTTGATATACGGATTACCCGTTGCAAGAGCTTTGATTTCGGCATAAGATAACGCCTGCTCGTCAACATCTTCTGCTGAACGCACAGGCGATTTAGAAGTCATAATCTGACCTATAAACTTTTGCTTATTCTCAACGAGCTGATAAAGATATGCATCAAATGTCTGCTCCGTAACATAACTATAAATCTCAACTTCGGGGTTCTCATTACCTTGTCGAACTATTCGTCCTTCTCGTTGCTGAAGGTCTGCAGGACGCCAAGGACAATCCGTATGATGAATTGCTATGAGCTTCTGCTGAACATTAGTACCTGCACCCATTTTAGCGGTTGAACCTATAAGGACACGAACCTGACCTGCTCGGACTTTTCCGAAAAGGTCTTTTTTCTTTGCTTCACTATCTGCATTATGAATAAAGGCTATTTCACTTTCCGGTACACCTTTAGCAATAAGTTTTTTCTTAATGTCATCATAAACATTAAACTTACCGTCATTATGCGGAGTAGATAAGTCGCAGAAAATAAGCTGAGTTGATTTCTGAGGAGTTGTTCGCTCCCAAATGCCATAAACATTATCAACACAAGCTGCAACCTTGCTGTTCGGGTCATCCGGTAGCATTTCATTGAAGAGTCTTTGGTCAAGTGCTAACTTTCTGCCGTCATTTGTAATGAGAAGCATATTATCAACACTTGAATCAACCATTTTGTTTCTTACCTTCTCGGCTCGTTCCGAAAGAGATTCAACAATCTGCTTCTGATGTTCTGTTGGTTTAACTGCGATATTATGAAAGTTTGCTTTAGGTACAGGGAGATTTAACATATCTGCCGTCTGTATATCTGCAACCTGCCTGAACATCATCATAAGTTCGGGGAGGTTATAGAACTTTGCAAATCGTGTTTTTGCTCGGTATCCCGTACCTTCGGGAGCAAGTTCAATAGCAGTAACAGTTTCACCAAAGGTCGATGCCCAAGAGTCGAAATGCTGTAAATGCTTATCTTCAAGTGCATCATACTGAAGGTATCTCTGCATTGTATAAAGCTCCACCATTGAGTTTGAAACGGGAGTACCCGTTGCAAAGATAACACCTTTGTTTCCGGTGACTTCATCAAGGTATCTGCACTTCATATAAAGGTCAGAAGATTTCTGTGCTTCCGTCTGTGCGATACCGCCCACGTTTCTCATCTTTGTATATAAGAAAAGGTTCTTGAAGTTATGAGCTTCGTCAACAAAGAGTCTATCAACACCGAGTTCTTCAAAGGTAACAACATCGTCTTTTCGGCTTTGGTCATTGAGCTTATCAAGTTTAGTCTGTAATGACTTCTTCGTTTTTTCAAGCTGTTTAACGGTGATTTTCTCACCTCTGTCATACTTGATTTGTGCTACACCGAGAGTGATTTCATCAATCTGTCGCTGAAGCATTTCTCTCTGCCTTTCAATGCTTATAGGGATTTTCTCAAACTGTGAGTGACCTATGATAATAGCATCATAATCACCCGTAGCAATACGAGCACAGAACTTTTTACGGTTCTTTGTTTCAAAATCCTTTTTAGTAGCTACAAGAATATTTGCTGACGGATAAAGCTGAAGATATTCAGATGCCCACTGCTCTGTAAGGTGGTTAGGAACTACAATAAGTGATTTATTGCAGAGTCCGAGCCTTTTGCTTTCCTGTGCTGCAGCAACAATTTCAAATGTTTTACCTGCACCAACAACATGAGCAAGTAACGAATTACCACCGTACATAATACGGGCAACTGCATTTATCTGATGTGGTCGCAGAGATATTTCAGGGTTCATACCCGAAAATGTGATATGACTTCCGTCATACTCACGAGCACGCATTGAATTGAACAAATCGTTATATATTCTTACAAGTCTTTCTCTTCGGTTCGGGTCTTTCCATATCCAATCCTGAAAGGCTTGTTTTATCATTTCCTGCTTACCTTGTGCTATAGCAGTTTCTTTTTTGTTGAGAACAGGCTTTTTATTTCCGTGTTCATCTTCAACATAGTCAAAGATACGGACATCTTTCAGATTAAGAGTATCTTCAATAATCTTGTAACCGTTTATTCGGGTTGTACCGTAAGTGTTGTTAGCGACAACATTAGTACGGTCATAAGATTTGTTCGCAATAGTCCATTCTCCCGTAAGCTCGGTATATTTTACTTTAATATTCCATTGAGCATATCGAGGTGTCTGTAAAATCTCATATACAAATCTTTCGACATCTTCAGGCGGGAGCCAAGTTGCACCCAAACGAACAGAAATTTCACTTGCTGTCAAATCTTTAGGCTGAACCTTTTCAAGCATTTCCACATTGATATTATAATCATCAGGATAAAACTCTGCGGTTCTTCTTGCAAGTTCAAGTTTCTTTCTGACATTTCCTGAAAGATATTCATCCGCAGGAAGATACCTTGCATCATTACTGTGTTCAGATGTGTATTCCGGGTTTAAGAAGATAACACCTTTGAGTTCTTCAAAGAGTTCCTGTTCTGTCTTTCCCGTAAGCTCACACATAAATTCCATATCAACCTTTGCTTTTTCACCGATTGATACAGCGAGTGCTTCACTTGCAGTTGAAACAGATGTTACCTTAATATGAGGTTTGATTGTGGTAAACATATCTGCCTTGCGTTTAAGCTCACCGTTTTCACCAACGATTTCAAGAGAACACAAAAGACAATATGAACTGTCATCAGCAAATGCCAATCTGTTTGCTCTTGCATTGAGAAGTCCGTATTTCTTTGTAAAATCGTCATATAAGGTGTTTAATCTTTCCTGTGCAGAAAGAATTGCAGAATCGGGATAATCGTCCGTCTGAAGGCGTATAAGTTCACGAACACAATCACGGATTTTAATCATACCCTTAATTCTGTTTTCGGCAGTTGCAGAAACATCAACAGGGTTCATTCTGCTGTTCTGACGGTAATATATCTTATCTTCAACAACAGTAAAACTAAAGTTTTTAACATTCGGGTCTGCGGGAACTGAATTATCTTCAACCTCACCGATTTCCGAAACATCAAACTCTGTTATTTCTGCGTGAATGTTCTGTACTGCTTCACTTAAAAGGTCAGAAAGGTTTCTGTCCTCATACGGCTTACAAGTCAAGGAATGACCGAACTGCGAGGACTCCATAACCATTTCACCAAGAACCATTTCCGGATGGTCTATGAAATACTTGTTGTATTCATTTCCGTTCTCATCACGGTCAAGGTGTACCCAATCGGGTTCATCATTTACAAGACTATCTCTTTTCTGCAAGAAGAGAATATCAGATGTTACCTCTGTACCCGCATTTGCTTTAAAAGTATTGTTCGGCAAACGAATAGCGCCGAGAAGCTCGGCTCTCTGTGCAATATACTTTCTCACATTTGAATTTCTCTTGTCCATTGTTCCCGAAGAAGTAATAAAAGCAATTACACCACCGGGGCGAACCTTATCAAGTGTCTTTCCGAAAAAGTAATCGTGTATGAGCCAATTATTCTTGTCATACTTTTTATCAATTACTTTAAACTGACCAAAAGGCACGTTACCTATGGCTACATCAAAGAAACTGTCAGGGAGAGATGCGTTTTCATAACCCTGTACTGTGATGCCGGACTTCTGATATAACTGCTGTGCAATACGACCTGTTAAACTATCAAGCTCAACACCGAAGAATTTACTCTTTTGCATATTGTCAGGAAGCATACCGATAAAGTTACCTGTACCGCAAGAAGGTTCAAGAATATTACCTTCACTAAATCCCATATTGCTGAGTGCTTCATACATAGCACGGATAACTACGGGAGGTGTATAGAAAGCAGTAAGTGTGCTTTCTCTTGCTGCAGCATATTCTTCGGGAGAGAGTGTTACAATAAGTTCTTTGTATTCATCTGCCCAACTTTTTTTGCTTTCATCAAAAGCATCAGCAAGACCGCCGAAGCCTACATACTTTGAAAGTATTTCCTGTTCTTCAGGAGTTGCAAGACGGTTTTCAAATTCAAGCTCGTGCAAGAGATTGATAGCAGCCATATTATTACGGAATTTCTCTTTCGGTCCGCCAACACCTAAATTATCATCCGTTATTCTGAAATTGTGCTTTTCACTATCGGGTATAGTAGGATGAAGTGTTGTTACCTTCTCTTTCTTTTCTTCCCAAGTGGGTGGAGTAAGCGTAGGTTCTTCCGTCTTAATTGTTTCTACAACAATATCATAAGGAAGTCCGCTTTCTTCGGCAGGATATTCAGCAACCTTTTCAGTTGTATATTCTTGCTTAACAGGAACCAAATGCTCACGAACAAAACCTATCTTTTCAACTCTGTTTATAGGGTAAATGGATGTTGTATCCCTCATTGAAACATCGCCAAATACAGGGTCTATCTTTTCGATGATATATTTATCACCGTCAATTATGACCTCTTTGCCGATAAGTTCAGAATCAGGAATATATGAGATTCGTTCTTTTTCATCCTGTAACGCAGCAATTAAAGTTTTAGCAAGTGCAATATCCTTCTCATCAGTTCCTTCTTCGGCTATGATGTTTTCCAACTCTTTTATAGCCAAATCTATTGATTCAGGATACTGCAAATCATTAGCAAGTTTTTCAACCGCATCTTCTTTTGTTTCTCCTACTTCAAGAGTGTCACGAAAACCGTAAAAATCAATATCTTCATAAAAATCCACAAGCTTTTCATAAAGGGATTTTTCAAGATAAGGGCTTGGAACTATTTCCAAACCATGTGGAGGTGGGTCAAGTTCTCGAACAAAGTCAAGTGGTATTGTAACACCCTCCTTATCTGCATAAACGGCGATAAACATCGGTGTTCCGTAATAAGTTTCTTCCTTAATATCTTTTATAAACTGATATTCGCTTGTATATTCAATACTTTCCCTAACCTTACCGTCAGTATGGAAATAATCAATACGTCCAACAACTTTACTTTCAACAGGGTCTTCCTTGTTCTGAGAAACAATCGTATAGGTTTTTCTCTCACCGTTTTCAAGAGAACACACGGCAACATCAAAGCCTCTGTCAGTAAGCATATCAAGATATGCTTCAAGTCTGTGTTTTGGAAAGCCTGCCATCGGTACTCTTTCATCTCTGCCTATTGCTCTTGAAGTAAGCACAAGTTCGAGAGAATCAGCCATAGTTTTTGCATCGTCATTAAAAGACTCAAAAAAGTCACCAACCTGATAAAGAACAATCTTATCAGCATTTTCTGCTTTTTCGGTCAGATAACCACGATATAACGGAGAGTATCTGTTATCAATAAACTCAACTTTATTCTCGTTACAAAGTCCGATAAATTCATTGAGAAGAGTATCGTCAATTCCGAGAACAGTGCCATCATCCTGAAATACAAATACTTCATCGACAAGGAAGGCGTATATTTCATTACCACTCCACATATTCTCATTATCTCTTGCAACAAGAATACCGCCTTCATAAGTCAGGTCAATATCATCAATCTTCAAAGAAGAAAGAACCTTGTATAATACTTCTGTTTCTTTAGTTTCCGGCTGAACAAAAGTCAATACAGGCTGTTCGTTTGGCTCATCTATTGTAGGAATAGAATATCTTTCAACGACACCTTTATCTACTTCCATTACAACAATATCAATGTTGTTTTCGTTTAGTTCCTTTACGCAATAGCTAAGATTAAAATCAATAACTTCACAACAAGGAGTAAAAACATTTCCGTAAAGATTCTTTCCTGTTGCCTTATAGTGTGTATGCTTTGAAATTGTTTGAGCATCTTTGCCAAATGCAATATAAAAACCACCTGTGTGCATAAAAATAACACTGTTAGAATTTTCCCTTTTCACCTGCTCATATTGAAGCAAGAAATCAGGCTTATTACTTTCATCAACTTCTATTTCAGTTTCGTCATTAACAATAGGTCTTTCAACTTCAATTTCAACTCTTAAATGATTATTTGCAGGGTTTTCTTTTACCTTTTGCTCAAAGTCTGCTTTTGAAAACTCCTTATTAAACAACGGATATTGACTATCATTAAGAATTACTGGGTCTTCAAGAGAAAGAATAGTGAATTCATCTGCACCGATATATACAGTATCACCGAGATTATATTCATACCTATATTCTTTAGGTGTTTCTTTTTCATCAGGAGCATCACGAATTAACTGACGAATTTCAGATTCCTTTTTCCATGCTACTTCTTTCGCGATTGTATTTTCAAGCCATTCAGGATATTTCTCTTTTTCCTTTGGACTTAAATATCTGTCATATTTTATTAGCTCGGAAATACGCTTTTCAACGTAACTCCATTTTAAGAGATTTCTTCTCTTTGGTTCACTGTAGTGGTCATAAATCTCAATGCCCTTTGCATCATGATTATCCCAAAATCCTGTACCGGGAATTGCATTAGTTCCCCCACCTATACCATACTCTTTTTTCAAAAACTTAATATTTTTATCTTTTGAAAGGCTTTCAGTAAACTGACGATAAATACGCATTTTGCTTTCACTAAAATTACTTCCTGCACCAAGGACATGGTCAATAGCACCTTGTGGTAATGGAAGAAACGCATCACCTTTTGTCTTTGTTCCAATAAATTCAATTTGAGCTTGTTCACTTGGTAAAAGCAATGCAATAGGCTCTGTCCATTGTTCCATAAGAATAAGACCGAAAACATAATCTTCAACCTGAAACCATTTCTCCCAAGATTCTCTCAGTTCTGTTCCGTCATTACGCCATAACCTAATAGCATCGGAATATGCTTCAAAACCAGCATTTACACCATTTGAAAGTGTTGTTTCATAAGAAATAGAATTAAAGAAAGACTTAACAAAATCGCTACGTTCATTTGAGTCTTTATGACTCTCATAGAACATAGCGATTTCTTCTGCATATGGAGTTAAAAAAGATTTTATTAACTCACTTTTTTCTTTATCCTTATGGAAATATTCAATACCATTCCAACGGGCATTAAAGTCATGTCCACTTAACTGTAAATCAGTTCCTTCAGTACCGTTTCTTCGGCTGTTATCTTGATATTGTTCATCAAGCCTACCCATTTCATTTGGTTCGTTGCTTTCAGTTCTTCCGTCACTCCCTGTGACTTCATCATCTGTTCGGTCAACTGTTCCAGCATCTGTTGTGCTTCCATTTCCGTTACCTTCAAGGTTCTCATCAATTCGCCCTTCGCTATCAACTGAGTGAAATAGACTTTCTTGTGTTCCTGAAGGAATTTCTTCCTCAGCATACCGTACTTCCCAAGAGTAACGTTCTCCTCTGTTGGTAAGGTCAGGTTCGGAATTTGATAATCCCCCACTTGTCTGTAAGTCATCTGTGACATAATCATTGCTCCTTTCGGTTTCGTTATTTGTCTTTGCATCCTCATCATACTCTGTTTCTTTTTCTTTGACAAATGTGCGATTTTGTTTTTTCTCACTTTTTTGAATATTTTTAACTGTACTTTCGATTTCTCGAAGACCCATTTCTGCAATATCACTGACTGCAACACCCATTGCAATAACTGTTGATGGAGTATTGAAATTAAAAATATCCTCAAAATCTTCTCGGTCATAATATTCGTCAGCATTGATACCACATCTTGTCATCATCATATATCCGATACTTGAGGTAAGAGCATTTTTGAAAACAACCGAAATATTGTCATCGTCAAGTTCTTCTAAGAAACTGCCATACACACTATCCTTCAAGGTTGAGATATAGTCAAGAACATTATCTTCAGCCATATTTCTTGCAGTATCATCAATTACACTTTTGAGACCACCTTCGGCAACATCACCAAAAGCATTTGTAAGGGCTTCCGATATTTCATTGTGATAATTATCTTTAACCTCCCAACGAGGAACTTCATAACCATAAAATGAATTTGTATCGGAAACATCAAACACATAACGTAATTTTTGGTTATTGCCCGAATAGTCAAACAACGCAATGCCTTTTGCACCTCGATTGACCCAACGATTCATTTTTTCATTCCAAAAGCCTATTTCTGCACACGCAGTTGCATCAGGTCTTTGTGAATAAATTAAAAGCTGGTCATAGAAGTTATATTTAAAATTATTGGATGCAGTTCTCAAGAATGAGGTCCAGTTATCAAAACTGTTTGTCACTTTACCGACTTCATCATTGAACATAGTAGTGATAATCTGCAATTTACTTGCCATAGCTTATCACCTCATTAATCTTCTTTTTTAGCAAGGAAAGAATATACTGTATTATTTTTAACACATTCCTGTAATTCACAAACGAGAAGAATATCTGTAAAACTAATATCCTTAATGCCTGTAAGGTCACTTGGTGTAATCTTTTTAATTTGTTCTTCAGTGGTGACACCTGCAGATATAAGTTTTTCAATAATTTTAACTCTTTTCTGTGTTATGCTTATTGTTTTTGCCATTTACTTTCTCCTTCCTTTTATAAAAATTTTCATATAATTTTTTCCAACAGATATTACACACATATCCGTTTCGGAAATTACAGTTTACACAACCAAGTTTTTCTTCATTTACTTTCATCTTTGTATAACCATCATCTCCCCTATTAAAAAATTCAGAGTGACTTTAAAAGCCACCCTTCTAGTTTTTATCTGCCTACATACCAATCATCGTAAGCAGAGTCTTTGATTATAATTGTGTTTGATCTATATTCTTTCTTCATCATACCTGATGGTGTCCACATATCGCTAAGTTGTACTCTCACAATATAGTCACCGTCAGGATACCAAAGAGGCGTAAAATGAACATTTCCGTAAGAACCATTAACAGGGAATATCCACTTATCTCCTGAAAGCATAAGTGTTGTTATTTTCCCATTTTCTTTTGAATATCCATATTCAGGGAAATAGGCATAACCATACTGAGGAAGTGTATATGAATCTGCTGGTGCTGTTGAAAATCCACTTTTTGATGGATTCGTGCCATTGTTAAGTGACATTGTAATACCGTAACCTGAATTCATATACCAGGTGCTACCATTTTTGCTTGCAGTTTGAGTGTTTTTAGGTTCAATCTTTATTGTGTAATACGCAAGACCTGTATAATACTCTTTCTTTACAAATTCACCGTTTGAATAAGTCCATTCCCACCATTCACATGCTGTTCCGTAAGTTGAGGTATTAGCAGGAATTGAGAAGCCTGACGGACCCTTCTTTTCGAATTGTGTATCCGGTGTCTGTACCCGTGTATATGGTGTTGTTGAATAACTTGCTGTCTCCTTGTTGTATGAAACACCATCATCAATTATTTCACCTGTTATTTTTACATCCGCACTGTTAAGTCCTGTTGGCACTTTCCATTTGAAATATAACAAGTTGTGTCTATTTCCCGGAACTATAGCTTTTGTCTTGGTATAGGTGTATATAAGAGTTGAACCTTTATACACGCAGAATTTTACAGATACTTCTTCAGTAGGAGTATAATCATCAGAAAATGAATTTTTAAGCCAAAAGCTTGTAATAACTTCTGTATTTTCTCTATAATCAGCATTCTGTGGAATAGGCTCAAGTGTTAATGGATGATTTACTTTACAACTCAATGTTAAGGCATTATTACTTCCGTTAGATTCGTAATCTGTATTGTAAATTCCTAAACCTTCAAGGTAAACACCACCCCAAATATTGATATTTCTCTTATTTGGAACAGTAAATCGATATCCTTCAACTGTAATTGAAGACTTTGCTGGTATAACATAAACACCATTTATTTGTGTCCTATCATTCTTAAAACCTTCAACATAGACTTTGACATCTGTGTTGTTTTTGTAAGTGTATGTTACTAGAACACCCTGACCTGCCCTGAGATTATTAGGGTCAAGAATTTCATTTGTTGTGTAATCAATCAAAGTAATATTGGTTAAAGCAATATCAGATTTTACAACAGGAAAATCATACCAAGTTTCTTCAAATGTATGTGTTTTATCACTTGCCCACCAAGTTTCAAGATTAAAACGAAGCTTATTTTGACTCGTTATAGGAACCGTATATGTGCCAATTGAACTATTGAGTGTTACCGGTGAAGATTTTGAAATACCAATCTTGTTCTTCGCTGCATCATATCCGTCATTTGAGGTGTAAACGGTTGACCATTTTGAACCGTTATAATGATACATTGACCCTCTTAAATACTCAGTAGCAGACCAAGTGTTATCTGCTGAATATTTATATGCTATTTTGACACGCTGACCGGAATAAAGTCTTCCGCCTGACCCCGAACTTCCATCGTATGCTACAATATTTCCTTCGTAGTTATATGCACAGACTTCTGTTCTGTAAACAACAGGCTTTATTGGGATATAAAAGGTCTTTACAATACCACTTTTTAAGACATTACCTGAATCATCAATCCAATCTGTTTTAGCCTGTATTTCAAAGTATTGTTGGTCTGCAGTTATCTTCTTGTAATTACCCGTAAACTGTATTGTAAACCATTGTGATGATGAGTTTGAACTACTGAGGGTAACATCTCTTGTATTCCAGCTCCCACCAGAATATTTCACATATTGTCGTACTTTTATGTTATCTTCCTCTGCAGGGAAATAAACATTATACCAAACTGTATCCCCTATTGTAGGATAGTCCGTCTTATACACATAATCATCAAAGACATTGCCTGTTGTAGTACCAAAAAGTGTTGTTTTATTTCCCTTATCGCCACTATACACATAACACTCTTCTACATTTAACGAAAGGTTATATTCCCATTTTGCATAAAGAGTAATTACTGCACCATCAGTAGTTGTTAGGTCTTTAACATATTGTCCATTTGAATAATTTATTCCTGTCCCGTTTGCTTTAGTGTTCCACCTAGCAAACTTATATCCTGTTTTTGTAAAGCCATTTAATGTTAAGTTTTTTCCGACACCACAAGTCATAGTCATTGAACTCGTCGAACCACCGGTAGCTCCATTACCATCAAATTTAATGGTGTATGTTATGTCCTTTAAAGTGGAATCTTCTGTTTGACTATACGCAATACCAGCACCATAACCTTTGGCCAATAGACCATTAAATGTTTCTTTTTTAGTTGAAGCAATTTCTGTGGCACTTGACCATAGTCCTTGTCCGTCAGGAGTAAATAGTTTATTGGGCCATATACGGTTGGTATAATTCGCAATAAAACCCCAAGTAGATGATGTACCATTACTTGTACCACCTGTACTAGTACCACCTAAAACACTACGACCACAATAAGCTATTTCTGAAACTGTCAATGCCTGATATTCACCTGCAAGACAAACATCAAATAACGGTTCAATAATAACCTTGTCGCCATTATTCATATTATTTACACTACCAACACCAAGTTTTGAAAGCACCTTATTAATATTAGTTTCATAGCTCTGCCAAGTTTCTACACCACTTGGGTTTGGAAGTGATGTTATAAACTCCATCGCACTTTCTTTATAACAATTTGTTTGATTATATGTTGTTGTCAAACTCTTATTTTTGTTAGCATTTATTTGTTTTTTATTGTATTTAGTAGAAAACTTTGCAGAAGTTGAATATGCGTTGTTACCATTGGACGTATTTCTAAAAACATCAATAACTTTTGTAACTTTCATATTACCCGATGAATTAACTACCGAAAAACGATAGCCAACAACACAAGTAGAATCACTTGTAGAACGAATAACATATCCTGTTGAGCTACCATTTACAGCATCTGTACTGCCACCTGCTGAATCACCGTCCCAAGAAAGTGCAAGTGCAGAATATGGTATTACTGAAAGTAGTGTACAAAGAACGAGAAGAATTGAAATTACTTTTTTAATATCTATCATCTTCCTTTCTTAAAAAATAAAGGCTCGACCTTGAAAGTCGAGCCATATTAAATTATATATTAATGCGAATGACAGGTTTTGCCTTTTACTGATTTACCACATTCAGGGCACTTTGTATCAACTGTAAATCTAACACAAGTGTTACCAGAACCTGTACCTACCTTTTTACCACATATCTGACAATATTCACAAGGGTCATTTTTTTCTAAATAATTTTCACACCTTGTAGGGTCATAACAAGCATTTCCCCATTCATCGTAAGTGTAGAAGCTCTTACATGAATGAGAACCACAATAAGGACAACCTTTATTTTCAAGACTTAAGATAAAATTATGTGTTTCTTTACTATCACAATGATGTCCTTTTTTACCACAACTGTACTCTTTCACACTATCATTACCATTATCAATAACTTCAGTATTATTACCCTGCGATATTCCTGAAGGATTTCTCTGTGTTACAGGTTCAGCAGGTTTTACTGTATTCGTCTGTTGATTATTAGGTTTTTGAGTAGTAGGCTTTGATGTTTCAGGTTCTTTAAGTTGGATAACCTCGATACCCTTTTCCGTAGCATCTTCAGTTTCTTTGAGATTATCAATAATATTATCATCAATAATTACATCACTGATATTCTCTCCAAATTCTGTTGTTGGTTCTTGCGTAGGTTTATCTGCATTATTCTCTGCAAATCGACCCACTGTAATAGCAATAAGAATCAATATTGCAGCAATTACGACTACGAGAGTCAGAGCAACCTTTTTGTTCTTTAATTTTTTCATTTTTGTTTCCTCCTACGATTTAAAATTTTTCCGTTAGTATGGATGTTACCTCTATTGGGATATTAGCAGATGGAAACTGATTACCAGCAAACCACATTGGTATTGTTATTGTATAATTCACAACAAGTTCCAATTCATTTGCTTCACGGAAACTGAGAACAGGCTCAGTTATGTGATACAATTCATTACCATCTGTATCATAACTATATAACATCCCATCATTTATTTCCAATGTGCAAAATGAAATAAGTTCAGTACGAAATTCCTCTGTATCTAATATTTCCGTATAATCATTACCTTGTTTGATACTGTTATATATTTCAGTTGAATTTTGTGTCACAAAACTATCAAGAACTACCTTTGTGTTTTCTCTCATAACATTAACCTTTGTAATGGACGCTGAATACGTGAAGATTATAGAGAAGATTGCAACAAAAATGATTATAAGGACACAAGGAAGAATATACCCTTCTGCCTTTTTTGATTTCAATAATTTCATAAGTCAACACCTACTTCCAATACTTTTCGGAGATACCTGACCTATGACTTGTTACGGTTACTGGTATCCTGAACATACCGAGTCCTTGGATATATGTCTCTACAGAAACATATACATCCATTTGGTCACCAAGTTGAACTCTCTTATAGTGGGCATTAAAGTAGCTTTCTGCGTCAGTATCTACTTGAAAATCAAAAAACTGATTTTGTAAGCTTTCAACTCTTTCATCAAACTCACTATCAAAACACCCATTAAAAGTTGCCGTTTCAATAAGCTGACCTGATATTTCATCAAGGTCCTGTTTGAGTGTCATAAATTGAAAAATATTAAGAACAACTACAACCACCATCAATATAGCAAAAATACCAACCACAACATCAATATATCCTTCAGCTTTTTTTGAAGTAATTATCTTTTTCATATTCCACCTCCGTTAGGCAAAAAGAACACCAACAGATGAAACTATCTGAGCAAGAATAACTACGATATATATAAGCATAAAACAAAAGAGAAGACACATAGAAAGTTTCTTTACTTTCTTCGGTATCTTCTCTGCTTCAAGTTTTAATTGCTGTCTTTGAATATCTGCAAACTTCATTGAAAGTGAATTCCAATATACTGTATTTATATCACCTCTGTCAATGGAAATAAGACCTCGACACACATCACTCATAAGTGGTGAACCTACTCTTGCTTCAAGTCTTGTGATAGCAACTTCAGTATTACCGGAACGAATATCTGCAGCAGTAATATCAAGTTCGTGTTTTAGTTCAGGTCCTGCGTTACGAGCAAATGACTCAATCATTTTAAGAACATCCTTATCGTGCATAAGTGCTTTTTCAATCTTAAACACAAACCTTGGGAGTTCATATTCAATTTTTGCTCTCTTTTTCTTTATTCTAACAGATATTCCTTTTATATTCATTCGATACAGAATAAAAGCAAGAAAAAGTATAATCGGTGATAAAATTGGAAATATGAAAAGTACTGGAATAGCAAACACACCAACAATTAATGATTTGACGATTGCATTTGCCATAAACATTTCAGGTGAAATATCCATTTGTGCTGTTCTCAAATCTGATTCCAATTGACCTCTTTTATAATCATTAAGCCTTATTTTTCTTGCAAGAAATGAAGCAAATGAAGAAAGCCAAACATCAATACTGCTCGTCTTCTCTTTCTGCTGTTTTACGAGGTTATTTACTGCTTTTGATGTTCTCATATATGGGATACGGAAATAGTCTGCAAGAATCAAATAAAAGGCAATACCAAAGAGTATGCCTACGATAAATTTAATCATTGTTTTCTACCTCCCTACGCTTTGTATTCCACAGGTTTTGTGAACTTTAACATAAACAAATATGTTACTACTATCACAATACCACATACACCAAGTACGATTTTCCCCGGTGTTTCAAATATGAGTGTATGAAACCAATCTTTATTTAGAACATAAAGCAAAGGAATATTACCAACTACAAGACCTACCATTGTGTAATATTCAGTTCTTACAGCTGACATCATTGTATTAAGTTCGTTATTAACAATACGAACATCGGTAAGTTTTGAAACAATAGGTTGTAAGGTATCTTTCATTTCTTGATTGTCCTGACACTGTATAAGAGTATCTACCCATTCACGGAAGATTTCATCATCAACCTTGTTTTTCAGGTTATATAATGCCTGTTTAATACTTGAAGAAACTGCCATTGCATCACCCACAAAGGCTGTAAAACTTTCTTTAAGTGGTGGTTTGATATATGGTAAGTTTTCTTGTACTGCAGATACAATATCACCATCTCTTGAATATGAAGTAGTAATAATTGAAAGTGCAGTTTCCAGTTCTTCCTTTGTCTGTTTCTCATAAATAGAAATAATATTACGAACATAAATAAAAGGTATTAACGCAAACGCTACCGATAAAGCAGGAATGAGAAATACATTATCAATTAAAACAGCTACAACTGCACCTACAGCAAAAAGAACAAGTGCTGATGAACAGACTAATGCAAATTTACCTTCTTTACCACAAGATGCCAACGCAGATTGAAGATACATAAATTTCGCACCCAATCCATTTTTCTTTTTACCTGCTCGTAATGCTCTTGCTCTATCACGAATATTAGGTTTCTTTAAAAGAACTGAATTTATATCTTCTGTAATCTGTTGTGGTGTTAAATTTAAAAAGCAAACAATTGCTATGATAATAAAAATTGATGCAATCATTGGGAGTATCATTTATAATCAGCTCCCTTCTTTAAAAATTTATTGAGTTCCTCCTGTGGTACACCAAACTGCAGGAGTTTCTTTTTCAAACTATCGGACATTATTTCAGGTTGTTCAAAGTATCCTTCTGTTACGAATTTACCATTAACAACTTTATTTTTAGTGATGTGGAATCTAAAAAGAGTATGGTAAACCCTCTCTCCATTGGAAAGTATTTCGCACTCGGAAATATCCATAATCTTTCTTTCGTTGTTTTCCAACTTATGAGTATATACAACTATTGGAAAAGCCTGTCCTGCCTGCATAAGCGATGTTTTGAAATCAATTGGAAAACGTTTCTGACAGAGAAGTGCTATTCGCATATGCGCCGAATCGGCTGCAAATGCATGAACCGTTGATACAACAGTATGACCTGTAAGACTTGCTTCAACTGCCGAGTAACACTCTACATCTCGCATTTCACCTACGCAAACAATATCAGGATTGAAACGAAGTGATGCTACAACAAGGTCTTCTTGTGTTATATCAAACGCAGGATTATCAGAAGGTCGTGAAAGAGTATGAACAACATTATTAACTACCTTGCCATTCTTTTTTCGGACAAGAGAAAGTTCTCGTGAACCTGTTTCAATGGTGAAAACTCGTTTACCATCAGGAATAGTTGTAAGAAGAGCGTTAAGAAGTGTTGTTTTACCTGAACTTGTTGCACCTGCAACAACAGTTGAAACACCATACCTTAAACACATACAAAGAAAGTCAACCATCTTTTCTGTTGCATTACCGGAAGAGATTATCTGCTTTTTATTAACTCTCGATGGATGCAAAAGTCGTATTGAAACACTTACACCCACTTCATCGTCAACAATAGGTTCTTTAAGTGCTGTTATACGAGTATTATTAGGCAAATGACCTTGTGACATAGGAGTAGAGTTATCAATTATCATACCTGAATGATGAAGAAGTCTTTTTACAATATCAACAGCGTGAGATGGTGAATAAAAGTGTTCTTTTACCTTTACCGTTCTACCGGATGTATAAGTAATAGCAATATCATTCCAAGCATTAATATTGATTTCTTCAATATTATCTCTACCAAGATATTTGGTAAGAATTGAATACTCAGCCATTTCAGAATAGAGTTTATTACTCAACTCTATCTGTGTCATATTATCAACTATATAACCACCATCACGCAAGAATTTATCTATATATGACTTGAGCTGTGGTAATTTTTTACTATCAGATAATGCCGCCGCATAACGGGAAGAGATATGCTCTTGAATCATTGAAAGCAGCGGCACAAAATCAATGTTTTTCTGCATTTATATTTCTCCAATCAATTAAATTATTCTGTTTACAATTTTAGAGAGCACAGCACGATACTTTTTGTCTTTTGCTCTTTCATACAAAAGTCCGTCAAGCTGTTGACTTCTTACTTGCTTACTGAACGGCAATATATATTCAATGTTTTTCACATTAGTTCTTACATCATCAACAGGAGAATAAAGTTCATTCTCGTTCAAATTGAGAACTCTTATTGCTCGTTCACTATTAGTTCCAAACAATTCTTCATTAGATGCAAGATAAACCATACTTTTAAGGTCAGGTGAAAGCACCATAATAACCTCATGTGCATTTCTCAATGCAATTTGTGATATAAGGTCATTTTCTTCATCTGTACAATCAAAAAATATATAACCTGCCATATTATTAAGTACGTCAAAGAATGAATTAACCTTATCTTCTGTTAATTCTGCAAAATCGTATTTATTCTCCCCTGCTTTGTAACCAAGACAACCAAAGTTGTTCATTGATTTTACTGTTACCAAATGATTAAGGATATCCTCTTCATATATATCCGTTTTATCAAACATAGAACCAAGAGAAAAAATACTGTCAGGTGTATAGTTAGGAAACAAAACACCTAAAGCCGGAACTTTTAAGGATGGTGAAATATATATTACTGACCCATTTGTTGTGGCACAGTAAAGTTCTTGTGCCAATTTTAAAGTGACGGTTGTTTTTCCACTACCAGGAGAACCGATTACTGCAATAATTTTAGCCATTTTTATCAGCCTCACTCACATTATTTTTCGCAATAAAATCATCTTGTGCCTTAAGGAATTTATCTGCTGTTGCATCATCACCTCTGTAAACGAGAGCCACATGCATTACAGCACTTTCTTCATAATTAGCAAGTACTTTTGCCTGTTCTACTGATACAAGAACTGTAATTGTAGTTGGAAGTTCAAAACTACCATCTTCGTTTTGTACAACATCATTTTCATCAATACCACCCGATGTGGTTGTAGTGATTACTTTGACATATTTAAGAGATGATGGAATTTCTGTATTATCATCCTTATCAGTTACACAAATACTTACAATATCACCATTTTCAAGTTTACCCGAAAGACCACCCGCAAAAGAATTGATTGTAATACTCATTGCGACTTTATCACCTTTGAGTGATGATAAAACATCCTTTGATGTATTGGCATTATCTGTTACTTTATTTTCTGTTGCAAAATCGCCTTTAAAGATGTCAGCGGTTGCATATTTGCCAACAACTGTTTTTTTATCTTTAATCACATTGTCTGATAACGCTGAATTTGATATTTTAACAACTTCAATATCCGTATCTTTGATTTCTGCACCGTGAGAAACATCCGCTATAAACCTGACAACCTCTGTTTTTTTATCCGAGATATTATTCACCAGAGGTGACACAAGAAATATCACTGCCACAGAAAGAATAATACAGACAATACCTATCGCTGTTCTGTTTTTCATTGTGTAATTCCTCCTTAAATGAAGTACATAGCCATAAATCCAACCGACAAATATGGAACCAATGGAAATGCTTTTCCTTTTGTCTTGGACTTATGGCTAAAATATATGTTGCAAATAATTGCAAGAAAAAGACCAATAACAAGACCAACTATGCTCTTTTGAAAACCTAAAACAAAAGCACAGGCACCAGAGATTTTAACATCTGCTCCACCAAGTTTATTTTTACTTACCATAGCACAGATTAACAACATGCCACCGATTACAAAGCCACTCAAAAGCATCGTTGGAATATTCACAGTATTAGTACCTATAAATCCTGTGACGAAAATCAAAACGGAAATGAAATCTTTTATCTCATGAGTCTGTATGTCTGATACCGAAGCATAGAGTAAGATTTGCAAAAAGATAATACCTTTAACAAGTTCTATTGACCATCCAAAAGCCATTAGCAAACTTGACACAGCAATAATACTCAAGCAATGATATATTGGGATTTTTTTATCTTCTTTCTTATATCCCGGTGTTCTGCTTATAACCAACTTTGAAATCTTATGCATAATAAGATAAAAGAGAAAAATAGAAATGAAAATGGAAAGTGCATATATTACTTCTTGTAAATCAAAGTTTAATAATTGTTCAAATGAAACCAGTTTTATCGGTCCAATTGGTTGAATAAATTTAGTCATATTATCAGTCCTCACAAAAACAGTGAGGCAGTTAAATCTGCCCCACCAAAAATATTATTTATCCAACATAATTAAACATTGCTTCTACTCTTTCTTCAACAGCCGGAGCCATTGTTTCATTAAAGAGTGAATAGAGAAGTGTAAGGATAAGAGCACCGAGCACTACGGCAATAAGTACCTTTACACCGGTGTCCACATACGCCTCTGCTTTTGTACCGTCAAGAACTGAATGTGCTTTTGTATTCAATGCTGCTTCCTGAACTGCAAAAACGTCCTTAATCTTCTGAACTGCTGATTTTGCGAGTGATTTAATTTTTTTCATATTGTATTTCCTCCTATATTAACCTGCGTAGTTAAAGAGTCCTTCAACTCTTGTCTTGACTGTTGGCATGATTGTTTCGTTGAAAAGCGCGTAAAGAAGTGTAAGGATGAGAGCACCAAGCACCACGGCAATAAGCACCTTAACTCCGGTATCCACATAAGCCTCTGCTTTTGTACCGTCAAGAACCGAATGTGCTTTTGCATTCAATGTTGCTTCCTGAACAGCAAAAACATCCTTAACTTTCTGAACTGCTGATTTTACGAGTGATTTAATTTTTTTCATATTGTTTTACCTCCAAATTTAGATTAGTCGTTTTCTGAAATTTTTTCGTCATAAGCGTTAAACAAAGCTTCTTCCATTTGCTTTCGCACAGAAGAAGTTATTGGATGACAAACAGGTTTCTTTACTTCTTCACCCTGTTTCATCCATGAAGTCTGAGGCATTGTTATGTATCTGCCTTTTTCATTTTCACAGATACCTACACCGTGAATAACAAAGCCATCATCAATAACCACATTAGCATAAGCTTTTGTTGGTCTATCACCTTTAAAAATCTTTTTAATTTCTACCTTAATATTCATTGTTTGTCCTTTCTTTGTACTGTTAAAAAGAATATTTATCTTTAAATTTAGTACAGTAAGTTTTTAATTAAATGGTATTTTTGAGAGAGAAATTATTATCGACTACCCTTATCTTTTATTCGCTGTAAATAGCGATTGTAATATTCAAGAGCTTTAATTACATAGTCACATTGTTTTTCTTTCGGAATACTATGGGGAATATGGTTTGTTATACGATTATCTCTGAACGGAGATTTCTCCTTTTGATTAGGTTTCTCTTCATCCATTATTACATCGATAACATCTTTTGATAACTTGCCTTGTTCAGCAAATTTTCGCATTCGCAATGTTTGTGCATGTGATGGAGTTGCATCAGCATATTCAATGGCTTCAAAAACCCATCTCTGTGCATCCTCCGAAAGATATGACAGTTCTACTGCAGGTCGCATCGCAATTTGCTTTTCATCTACAAGTTTAAGTAATGGTGGTATAAGATTTGTAAGACGAATATATCTATAAATTTGATTTTTGCTATCTCCTGTTTCTTCGGCAAATAAATCAACAGATTTTTTTCCTCTTAACATATTCCCCTCTGGGGAACAAGTTAAGTCATACCTTTCACCTCGTCTATTCATGGCATCAAGTCGCATCTTATATGCAAATGCTTTTTCAGAAGGTAAAATTTCTTCTCTTTGCAAATTACTATCAACCATTGCAAGTGTTGCCTCATCTCTTGTAAGCACTTGAACTCGTGCAGATATTTTTTCTATACCTGCAATTTCAAAAGCTCTTTTTCTTCTATGACCTGAAACCATTTCATACTTTCCTTCTTCAATAGGTCTGACCAATATTGGCTGAATTAACCCTCTTGTTTTAATACTCTCAACCAGCTCATTCATACCATCATCGTCCTTTACCTTATACGGATGATTTGGAAAGTCATTAATTACAGAAATAGGAATTTCCATAATTACCTCTTGCGTAACATTCGCTTCGTCATATGTATCTGATTTTGATATGTTTTTCTTTTCTTCCACTTTTTTAATATTCCTTTTCGAAAATTATTTTGTCAGGTGAACTATTATCCAAAAATCTTCGTAATAATGTGGAATACAGGAATTACAACATTAAACGCCAAACCTTGTCCCACAGTGTACAAAATTGCCATCGGAATTTGCATCCATCTCACTTCCTTTCTTTTCTATTTGGTTAATCATTTTCACAAACATTTTGCTTGAATTAAATGATAACCATTTCAGTTTGAACTACCTAAGTGTCAGAGCAGCCTACTCTGCCTCACGGGAATTCCACCCCTCTTTCTGTTAGAGCCGTTCTCATTGCCTGCGACGGTTTTATCACGCTCGGACTGTGACTAAACGGGAGTACCATTGTCATTCCGGTCCTCATCGCCTTACTTGTGGCTAACAAATATTTTGTAGTATGGTTTTATCGCTCACTCAAATAAAAATTAAGGTCATGGCGCACTCACTACCCAAGCTCTTCCCGAAACTGAAGTACTTAGTTTGTTCTATTCAATTTTTCAGTGTAAAAAGTTGCATTTTTATAACAACTTTTTAAGAGAAATATTTTCCCCCTCAAGGGGAAGGCATTTAGAAGGCCAATTTTTGCAACTTTTTCAAAAAATTTTTTTAAAATTCGCAAAAAAATAGTAACTACCTTACTAAACAGGCAGTTACCATTACATTTTTTGATTATTTAGAGATTAAATAATATTTGTTTTGAATCTATACACAACAAAATAATATTAAGTATTAAAATTAGAAACGATAATAAATCAGAGATAAATAACTTGAAAAAGAAACAATAAAATGATATGCTTTATAAAGAATTATGATATTTATATGGGGGCTTCACTATGTCAAAAGGCTATATTTATATAATGACGAATCCATGTTTAAAGGATATGGTCAAAATCGGCTATGCTACTAATGTAGAAGAGAGAAGAAAACAATTAAGTACAACTGCTCTCCCCTACGAATATGAAATATATGCTACATATGAAACTTCTGGAAAACTCGAAGACAAAAAACTTCATAAATTGATTGATAATCTTAACCCTGACCTTCGCGTTTCAAAAAATCGTGAATTTTTTGTGATGTCTGCTGAAGAAGCTTATGACTTATTAGAAGCAATTGCAACTATTAGTGGTTCACAAGATAAACTTAAGAGAGAAAAAAATATTATAGATAAATTGAATACTGAATTAAGAAAAAAGAAACCTGCTGTTAACTTCGTTAAATGTAATATCCCTATCGGTGCAGAACTTGTGTTCATTGAAGACCCTACTGTTAAAGTAACAGTAGAAAGTGAAAGAAAGGTTTTATACAATGATGAAATCACATCACTATCTGCTGTAGCGGGTAAAATAAAAGGTGTTAAAGCAATCGCAGGTCCTTCTTATTTCACATATAACGGGAAATTAGTTTGCGACATTGCTAAAGAAACACAGTGGAAAGAATAATTTACATAATAGACCCTCTATCAAAATAAACTGCCCTATATTGTACGGACAGTAAAAAAGTACCTCTATGGTATTAAATATTAAAATTAAAGCAACAAACTGATTTCGTTATTATAGCGAAATCAGTTTTATTTTTTTTTGAATTCCTTGTTATTATAGAAGTGAATGTATTCACTTATGAGTATAGGAGCCTCTTTATAAGTTCGCAACTGTATTCGGTGATTGCATTCTGTTTTCAACCATTGCATCATCGTACGGATTACCACATCCTGACATTGCTAAATTAGAAAAAACAGAAACTAGATTAGGATTTTGTTTATCCTGCTTATCCGTACTAAATTATTTTAAACTAACGATATCGTTGAATGACCGTAGCCTTTTATACGTAACAACATTTTTTATAGCATAGTTAATTGCATTATCTATAACAACAGAGTATAATAAAAGTATTATTTCGCGTCTTCGAGCGCTAAAGATTTTGAACTAACCAAGAAGGTTTTACAATGAGATTCTTTATTTTATCCGATTTACATTTAGAAAAGCCCTTTGACGATAGTACCGCAAATCATATATTGGATAGGCTTTGTGTACAAATAAGAAAAACTACCGACTTAAGCACGCCTATTCTTTTTGTACTATTAGGTGATATCGCTTACAGGGGCACAGATTTTTCTTTTGAATACGCCAAAGATTGCTTAGAATATATACTTTCAGAACTTCGTGAGTATACTGTAAAGTTTGAATTTGTTCCCGGAAACCACGATTTGCAAGGAGATAACTTATCGGCTTTCGATGATATAGTTAAAACCTATGGCAATCATCATTCTTTTGAAACTAATTCGACTTATTCAAACGAGTACAAGGGAATCAACTTTATTTTTACAGATTCCAATCTTTCGCGTGACCATAGAGCAGCAGGCAAAATAGACATAGAGGCTGTAAAAGCTGAAGTAAAACCAGATAAAAGGAATATACTATTTTGCCATCATGCACTTTCTCATGGTCATGGTGACTCTCACGATACAATTGCAAATAGTACTATGGTTATTAATCAGTTAAGTGAAATTGGAATTGAGTTCTTTTTTCACGGGCATGTTCACCAATCTGATGTAACAATTCCTGAAAAAGGTATGATTGAAATAGGTTCAGGTTGTTTATCTGGTGACCTTTCTTATACAAGAGGAAACATACAACATCAGTTTACCGTTGGATATATACAGGACAATAATATTGTTTGTGTAGAACGCTGGATAGATAACACTGATGGAAATGAGGTTTTTGCATCTAACCAACTTTTCCCTAAGCCTAAAACTTTTTCGGACCCAAGTAAAATTGGTAGAAAGACTTATAGCTGTGTAAATGATTATATTTCACGAACTGTACTACCTTACGAATTGGCAACAGGTGACGTACTCTCTCGTTATCTTAGTAATCAAAAAAGCACAACTCTAAACGATGCATTACAAGAAAACTCAAAAATATTACTTATCTGTGATGCCGGTATGGGTAAAAGTATTGAACTTCATAATTTAGCAAACATTCTTTGCGATAAATATCATACATTTCTTTATTCTTTGAAAGATTATAATGGCGAAGAAATACTATCGCTTTTACCGCCCGAATACAAGGGTATCCATTCTAATCGTATTGTACTTCTTTTAGATGGTTATGATGAACTTTCAAACACTTCAAGAGAAACCTTCGATAAAATGCTTAGACGATATTTAAAAGACAACGAAAATGCACATATCGTCATAACCTCTCGTAGCAACTTCTGTAAGGTGGAAACAAACAATGATTCAAAAACATTTCCTAAATTCAGAATATATGTATTAGATAAATTAGACATTACCAGTATATCTGCCGAGTTGCAAAAAAAAGGTATCAATGAAAATCTATTTTGGAATGAAGCTACCGCAAAAAAAGTCGACGAACTTTTGACCAATCCGTTTTACTTAACCAAATTGACGGAATTGTATTTAAGCAGTCATTCACTTCCAAATAAATCCGAATTAATGGATGAGTTAATTTCCGAAGGCTTTGAATTGGATGAAAACAAGTACCCCGGTAGTTTAAACGACCAATATAATGAACTATTCAAAGCATTGGCGGTTATTGCTTTTTCAATGCAACTCATGCATAAATATGTTTTGGAAGACCGAAGTGAATATCAAGCTTTGTTTCAAGGTGATATTCGAACACTCGTAAAACAAAGCGGGCTTTTTAAACGTGAAAAAACCGGATGGTCTTTTTCACATAATAACTTTAGAGAATATCTTGCAGCTAAACAGCTTTCAAAATTACAGAAAGATGATGCAATATCTATTTTTACTTTTGGGCAAAATATAAAACCAAGTTGGGTCAACACCCTTGGATATTTGGTTAATTTAAATTTATCTTGGGATTTACAGGAATGGTTGTCAACAAATTGTCCCAGCGCTCTAGTAAAATTTGAGTCTGATAGATTAAGCAAAAATCAAAGAATAGAGATATTCAAACAATTATTTACACAATATGAAAATAAGCGTTTACTCTTGAATGATGATTATTGTGATGCTCTTGAATTGGCTCGTTTTGCTGATAGTAATGAAGTATTATCATTTTTATTGGAACGCATACAAAATCCACGCCACTTCACTTCTCAATATACAGCACTTAATATATTGAGACATTTTCCATCATTATATGGTAGAAAAAACGCAATAAGAGAACTGCTTCTCAATTGTTGCAAATTATATCCTAAAACAGATAAAGTAATTTGTAGATTAGCAATGCTTGTGTTGTGTCAACAAAATCTTAACAATGCCCATATAACAACACAACTTTTTGAAATATTTGGAGATTCTCAAGAAGATTATATAAGACTCGGAATGTATGAGTACCTTATACACACTAATGAACTTGATTCTTACTCAAAATATTTTATAGATGGCATTAAACATATCATTTACAAACTTAATAACGATGATATGAGAATCGGTAATGAAAGCTTTGAACTGGTTAATGGTCTCAAAAAAATGTCAACCCCAGAAAGTATTACAAATATTTTTGAGTGGTTCTCTAATAAACATGTTGATTTTCATGATTCTGATAAGGTTTTAGCAAAAGCAATTGATACTGCAATAAAACTTTATAATCAAGGATATACCAATTTGTATGATGTTGTTTTAGGATGCTACTTGTCTGCTGTAAAAGAGTACAACAGTTTTGTTGAGCAGGCTGTCGTCCGTTTCTTCAAGGAAACAAACACACAGTTTAAGGCTGCTGTTGTTGCAATTGATATTTTTGAAGAAAAGCCTCACCACATGTATTCTCTTTTAAGATGTGATGCAACAATAATGGATTATTTAAAAGAGACATATAAATGTGGTGATTTAAAAAATCATTCCGCTTTTCGAGATATCGTCGTTTGGTATATAAAAGATAAAGATACCTATATCCAATATGCAAACTTAATAAAAGAAATTGATAAAATCGATATTCCCGAATATAAGGCTCCAATAGATTATGATTTATTAAAGAAACAAGCTTCACAAGGTTATTTCGATATACTATTTGATGAAGAAAAAAGAATGGCACTTTTTAATGAGCTTGTCTCTTCATTAGACGACAACGATGCAACAACTGACAAAATTTTAGATTTGGGTAGAAATATTAAATACGACTCACCTCTTGGCAAACTGAAAACTTCAATTTATCATTATGGTTATAAGACTAAAATTTCAGATTTTTTTGACGTTATTGACTTAGATGATTTTATTATTTGGTCAGCATCAAAATATCTTGGAAAGAAATCTTTAATATGTCCTACTCCAAAGCAAAAAGCATTTTTATCAGAATTGGTTCTTAAAAAGCTTAATGAATCAACCTTCCAAAACCCAGTTAGTTATTCTAAAAATGGTTTTTCCATAAAACACAGAGTACTAAATTTCTTAACATTAATCATATATTTAGATTTGCCAGTAAATAAAAATACTATTCTACAATTTACTGAATTACCCCATGAGCTCTTCCATGAAAAATGCAATATCGATAAATATACTTATTTAGAATCCAAACTAACTCCTCCGGAGTTAAATGCTCGTCTGATAGAAAATGTTGAATCAGGCCGAGTTAAAGATATGATTTTAAAAGAGCATATAGATTATTTTGATAAAATCAAAGATGATTCTCTTGCAGAATATGCTTTGGAATTATGTAAACAAGACGATATTTATATACGCTTCTCTGCTTGGCAATATCTTTTACATCTTTTTGGTGTCGAATATATCCAAAGTGAGATATTACAAATTGCTGATGGTGAATTCCTTATAGAAATTAACAACAACTGCAAAACCATTGATAAAATCCAAATGAAAGAATTTATGGAAAAGCAATATAAAAATTCACCATCACCACAATTGCAGGCGCATCTTATCACTCTTGGAAGTAAAATAGCCCTTTCTGATTATGTTGACTATGTTGCAAAAAACAATCAAATACCTGAAGGTAGGGATGTACATACAGATGGTTTAACAAATTCTATACGTACGATATGCAATCCTGATTTTTTACCATTGCTTGAAACGGTGCTGGTTACTCTATTGGATAAAGATTTCAAAGATGGAGAATGGCATAGTTTAAGAAGTTCATTATCATATGCATTTATAAACTGCAGTAAACAAGAATTTGATTCAACAATAAAAATCATTACTACACATACTCCGAATGCCAATAATGATGAAAGAAATTTCAGATATTGCAATCAAATCATTGCGGACATCCAAAATGAACAAAGTTTACAACAAGATAATCCATTAGAATTGCAAGAAGTGAAACAAATTATAAATAACCTAATCATTCTATAATACCTTTTAAATTTCTTTATACATTAGAAACCTCCTTTGATTTGTACAATAAGTTTACAAATTTAAGGAGGTTGTTCTTAATATAACATAGCATTTAACAGAAAATACCCGTACAATGTACTTTCATTTTCTAGTCAAATCAAAGTCCATAAAGGACACTTTTTTCTTTTGATATATGCAAAATTGTAATAAATGTTAATTTTTTATATGCATGGGTTATGTCTGTACTTCTGTATTTTTGCTTCTATATCACTAAACTTTTTATGGTCTCTACTAATAATAGAAAAACAACTATCATAGTTTTTTATTGCTTTATATGAATCAAAGATATATGTTGATAGTTCTATTTTGTTACCTTTTATATGCATATATTCTTTGAAACCTACCATTGCATCAAAATTTGCTTTATGTAAGTCATTATTTTCAGAAAGAAAATCAATTAGGTCATTTTCTGTAAAGGTTGCTTCTTTCCAACAGTTCCATTGACCGACATTTGAGTATATAACCCCATTATTAATAATCATATCTAATTCCGAAATATATCTAATAGGATGGGATGAAATAGAAATACCATCAAAAAGTCTATTTCCCATTACAATACAAGTATAAATATTTCTTGTCTTATTTTCAATTCCTAGTGACTGTAAATAATTCTTTCTAAACTCACAATTCGAAAAAGCTTTTAAACTACTGGTTAATTGTTTTGCCGCCTTATTAATATGGTCACTAGTTGCTCGCATTTCAAAATTGTTGGTTGGTCCTAAAGGCGCTTTGCATTCAAATAGAAATATAGAATTTTCGGTTATTAATATAACATCTATTTCACCTTTTTGATTGTTATATTTAAAAGATTTATTAATAAACACTTTAAATTCTGGATGGTTATTTTCCAAAACATCTTTTAACCGTAAAACTAAAAACTCCTTATCTTCTTGATTAACTATTTGATTTTTCACAATATATGATTGTGCTATACAATTACGCAAAAAATTAGATTTCATTGTTAAGAACAATGGAAATGTTATGAAATCAAAGTGTTTTAATAAAGGTGTATATTGTACATCAAGTTTATAATTTTTATTGTAAGTAAATAGGGTAATTAATTCCGTAGCTTTTTGATTACTTCCAACTAATTTACCAACAATATTAACTAACTCACTTTCAGAAAAAGAAGGCAACAAAGAAGATATTATTTTGTTTTCGTTTTTTTGTGATAACAACTGACCACAGGCTACATAATTAAATACGGCAAAAACACGTTTAAACAATATTACATCCTTCAAAGTGCAATTTTCCGTAATTTTTTTATTTAATAAATCTTGTATTGGCATATTAAATTCTTTTGCAAAATGTTGTATCTCCAACATTTCTTCTTTGAAAAATGCATCTGTATTTTCAAAAGTTTTCTGAAACACAATTTCTGGAATCTCAATTCTATATCTAGAAAGATTACCATGTCCTACTTCCTTTATAAAATCAATATTATGATTATTAAATATTGTAGATAATTCACCTAACGCTTGCACATCAGAAAAATAAATATCCTTTCGTGCAAATGAAAGCTGACTTTGAATTATAGAATTAACATAACCCATTCTCATGCTTTTATCATAAATATCATTTTCAGCATATATAGTATACACTCTATCAGCATTCCTTAAACGATAGGGAAAATAGTCAAGGAGCGCTTCCCACTCTTGTAGTGCACATACTTTGCATCCTAACAAAATAACCTCCTCTATGTTTTTAGATTTTACAAATTCGGGTATAACAATAGGAATTGATAAATGCGAATAATTGATATTAGTTTGACACAAATAAATTAAATACGAAATACTTTCTGAAATTTCTTCGTGTGAATAACCATATAAATTATCTTTGTTGTTAGCCGTATTTAATGGCTGCTTATTTATAAACAACAAATCGTCATACGCTAACAATTCTTTGTACAATGTTTCCTCAAATAGTACACCAAATGAAGTAGTTTTGAACCTTTTTTTATGATGTTTCTTAATAAAATTTACTATTTTTGTCTCTGCTTCTTTATAAAAATCGAAGATCCATGATAGTTTTATTTTTGAGTCAATGTATTCAAGTGTTGAAGTAGAAAAATTTAAATTTTTGTTCTTTCTCAGTTCTTTCAATAAAAATAAAGCACTATTTTCATTAAGTCCCCATGCTTTATATCTAAATACACCTTTTTTTCTCGCAACATCAATTGCAACATCTGGTTCAACCAAAGCAAAAATAAATATACACTTAAACACATCAATAACACGAAGTTCTCTAAACCTAGAGATTTTGTTTGATAAAAGTTTAATTTCTGACTGTGATAATTTTTCTTTTTGAATATTAGATATAAACGTATCATCAAAAATAGTTTCAATATCAATTTCTTCTATCTTGCATATTATTTTTTTTATAGACATTACACTCACCTAAATTACTAGATAATATTATATCTTCACATATGAATAACAGTAAATATGTGATTTTTTTTGAACATCTTATCCTATTTTATATAATCGTTTTTAAACAACATTTTGTGACAAATAAATTCCTTTTTTATAAATTTTATCGTTTTATTTTAAAATAATAATAAGTAAAACAAATTAAAAGGGATATACCACCTACACGGGTGATATATCCCTATAATTTTATATTAGAACCACAGGTTGACTTTTATATCTTACAGTTTTTTATCGTTGAAGCATACAATAATAATTATCAGTATTATAGACATAATAGCAATTGTACTTATATTCTCATTATATAGTTATATCTCATAAAATAAATAAGAGGGCAGTATGAACTGTCCTCTTTTGCTATATCACATATTGATTTGTCGTAAAAGTGTCGTAAAACTGAATTTTTAAATTTTAATCATCTCTCAAAACCCTTGATATTACGTGGTTTTTGAGGGCTTTATTAGTCTAATGGTTTCATTGTTGGGAAGAGGATAACATCACGGATTGCCTGACTATCTGTGAGAAGCATCGTCATACGGTCGATACCGAAGCCGATACCGCCTGTTGGTGGCATACCGAGTTCAAGAGCATAGAGGAAATCCTCGTCAGTTGTGTTTGCCTCTTCATCACCGAGAGCAAGAAGCTCTTCCTGTGCCTTGAAACGTTCTCTCTGGTCAATTGGGTCTGAATAAGCGTTTGCCATTTCCCAACCGTTCATAAAGAACTCAAAACGCTCAACATAGTTAGGGTCTTCAGGCTTTTTCTTTGTAAGTGGTGAAATTTCGATTGGATGGTCCATAACGAATGTTGGCTGAACAAGATGTTCTTCAACAAATTCTTCAAAGAAGAGGTTAAGGATATCACCTTTCTTATGATGCTTTTCAAATTCAACATGGTGCTCTTTAGCAATAGCCTGTGCTTCCTCTGCTGAATGAATTTCATTAAAGTCAACACCTGAATACTTCTTAACAGCGTCAAGCATTGTAATTCTTTCAAATGGCTTACCTAAATCCATCTCGATTCCGTTGAATACGATTTTAGTTGTGCCAAGAACTTCCTGAGCAACATAACGGTAAAGATTTTCTGTCAAATCCATCATACCGTGATAGTCAGTATATGCCTGATAAAGCTCCATAAGTGTAAATTCAGGGTTATGACGAGTGTCAAGGCCTTCGTTACGGAAAACACGACCGATTTCGTAAACTCTTTCCATACCGCCAACGATAAGACGCTTTAAGTAAAGTTCAAGAGAAATACGAAGCTTAATGTCAGTATCAAGTGCATTGAAATGAGTTTCAAATGGTCTTGCTGCTGCACCACCTGCATTGTAAACAAGCATTGGTGTTTCAACTTCCATAAAG
>RHMF01000004.1_pt1 | contig 77758 bp, 137 predicted proteins | sample 5365151 | NCBI WGS metagenome assembly RHMF01 (sample SAMN10266501, study PRJNA497801) | feces metagenome | isolation source: feces | host: Bos taurus | place: China: Prairie of Fairy Mountain | collected 2017-08-14 | reverse complement strand
TTAGAAAACTAGGTTAAGAAAGAACTTACTGAACAATCTACTATACGTGCTGGTGCTACAGAAGGATTTGATCCAGGTAGTTTCTAATGGCAAAAAAGAAATCCCTACCAGAAGAACTATTAAAAATAATAGAAGAGGTAGAATAGAAATAGCATGAAGAAGACGTTCAAGAAGCTAGAGAGTTGGTACAATAGATTAGATCTGAACGTGCCAACTCTTCTGATTATTGGGACGTAAAGAAAGATGATATAATAGAATATTTTGATAAAAGATTATCTTATGAATTAACTGGTTATCGTCCTATAACTAAAGAACAGAGTTTGGATTTTGATCCTACTTGGTTTACAGAAGCCAGAGAAAATTTTCATAAAACAGGACACTATTGTTCTTATTTACCTGGTAGTAAAAGATACTAGGAGTTTTGGAAAGAGCAATATAGACGTTGTAGGGACGGGTTAACTGTTAAGGGATACACCATTACAGGAGACCATTATTTCTTTTTAAATTTTTATCAATTACCTATAACTCATTCTGCAGAAAAAGCCGGAGGTGGTCGTAGAACAGATTTCCCAGATTTTTATGTATCTCAATATGAATTTTTTCATTATTTTGAATTAGCAAAAAGATTAAGGCTACATGCTGTATTAATGAAAGCTCGTGGAATCGGTTAACAGAAAGGCCGATGTAAAATCCCGCAAAATCGGTAAACACTAAAGTGATTAATCACATAATTTAATAATATAATAACATGAATAGAGAAGAACAAATTAAATTTATTGAGGATAATTATCCCTTAACTACTAATCATACATCAAATAGACGAATTCGTCATAGTATATTTAGTAAAATAGAAACAGAATTACAAGCATATCTTTTAGGATTTTATGCTGCTGATGGCAATATAAATGAAAAGCGTAAAACTCTTAGAATACATTTACAGAAAAGAGACTCTGAATTAGTTTATTTATATAAAGATATAATTGGTCCTGATGCTAGAACATTTGTTGTGGAAGAACATAAGACTACAGGAAGGAATGGTAAAGAAATAACAGCCCACGAATCTTTTGGAGTTGATATAACGAGTTCACAACTATGCAATGATTTAGTTAATCTAGGAATTGGTTATGCTAAGAGTTATTTAGATTTACAAATTCCCAAACAAATCCCAAAAGAATTAATAAGACATTTTATAAGAGGATATTTTGACGGAGATGGTAGCTTTATTATTTGGCTAGCTATAGAAAAAGGAAAATCTGATAGAGTAAGAGGAAAATTTGAAATTTGTGCTAAATCTGCTTCTATATTAAACGAATTTATAAAATTCTTCGCACAATATGATGTTAAAATAAATTTAAATTATTTAAAAAGAGATGATATGTATAGAATAAGTACTTCTAGTAAAAAAGAAGTAACTAAAATATTTAATATTTTATATCAAGATTCTCACTTTTATCTTACTAGAAAGTTTGATAAATTTAATCATTATGTCAATACCGAGGTAACTCAACTCATCGCTGAGTACCGTAACGCGTAGGAGGTGAACGTTAACGAGAGTAATAATCCTCCCAAGAGTGTGGGACATTCGTAAGAATGAAAATGTACGCTGAACTTATAGGAAACTATAAGAAGTATAGGATAAAAAGCCTATACGATAACATATTTGTTTTCAGAGATAAACGCAGCCATAGCCGCTTGTGCTTATACTGTAATACGAGAAAGTATTACTATGGTAACTTGTTATGATAAAGGTAAGCTGGACAGAACTCTTTCTAAAGATTGGAATGCTCTAAAATTCCTAGATACACATACTGATGGAGGTATGTTTAAATTAAGACAGTTATCTGATACGGCATTAGTTAAAAAATCTGGACACTATATAAATGATCGAGGAGGTAAAATCCCAGCAGGTTGGTAGTCTATGATTGAAGGAGTTGTAGCAGATGACCCTCAAAAGATCCGTGGTGATCGTGTTGATACACTTATATTTGACGAGTTCGGAAGTTGGAAAGATTCATTAACTGCCTTTATTCAGGCAGAAGCTCTAGTAGCAATTAACGGTGTTAGATTTGGAATAAAATTGGCTGGTGGCACAGGAGGAGACTCAGGAGCTAATTTAGAAGGGTTAAAGGATATTTACTATCACCCTGAACCTTATGATGTTTTACCCTTTTACCATAATTATACACAAGATGGTACATTTGTTAAAACAGGCTACTTTATTCCAGCATTTGCTCAAGTAAATGGTTTTATAGATGCAAGAGGGTATTGTGATACCGAATTGGCTAGAAAACATTTACAGAAAGAGAGAGACAAAATGCTTAACACTCCTAAAGCTTTATTAAAGCATTCTGCGGAGTATTGTTTTAACGCTGAAGAAGCATTCGCATTAGAAGGAGATAACAAGTTTAATAAAATACGTATAGCAGAACAGCTTGCGGAAATACGTTTACATAAAAGAGGTCCTAGACCAATATCTGGTATTTTAGATTGTAACAAACAAGATATATTTAAATGGATTCCACATAAAGATGGAAAAGTTAAAATTCTAGAACACCCTGTGTGGTCAGATATTTATAAAGAAAATGTAAAAAAACTAAAATAGGAAGCAGAAGAAAACGGAAAAGATTTTGTTGTTCCAACTTATTCAGAAATGTAGAATCTTTATGTGGCAGGAGTCGACGGTATTGATATAGGAGCCAATTAGACATCATCTAACACAAAAGATCCATCTGATTTTTGTATGGTAGTTTATAGAAGGGCATTTGGTTTACAAGAACCTCAAATTGTTGCTGTATATAAAGACAGACCTGGAAATATTAGAGAGGCTTATAAAACAGCTATGTGTTTAGCTAAATATTACAATTGCATGATTAATATAGAAGCTACTCGTGTAGGATTTGTAACATGGGCAAGAGAAAATAAATGTCTATCTTATTTTATGAAACGCCCTAGAGCTACATTAACTGATATAAAATATGGAACAACTAAACAATACGGAACTCCTGCAACCAAAACTGTAATAGAATTACACACAGATTTAACAGCAGATTTTGTAGAAGATTATTGTCATACAATTTGGTTTGAAGAAGTGTTAGATCAATTAACTAGTTATAACGATGCTAACAAAACTAAATTTGATATTATCGCGGCATTAGGTATGACGATGTTAGCAGATTAGGAATTATCCGGTAGACAACCCGTTTTAATTAAACAAGAAGAAAACGCTTTTGAAGATTTTGGATATTATACAGATGAAAATGGGTATAAACGATTCGGAGTAATTCCGAACAATAAATCTGTTGCCGTTAATTTAATAGAAGAAAAATACGATGACCCATACAAATTTGAAACAAGTGATCCGAGATTATATTATGGATATTTACGGTAAACTATATGTTAGAGATATTAAAGTAGATAACTCTAATGGATATGTAGTTAAACTGTATATACACGGAAGTGAAAATCCTACGGTAATAGTATCGGATTTATCAGGAGAAGAATTTAAGAAGTTTCTTTACGAAGAATTGAAACGATTAAAATTAGATAGAGTTGAACATTTTGGGGTGTGTAAAATATAGCCCGATAATTATTCGCAATACCCTTTTTGTTAAATGAAAAAATATATTGAAAAAACTGATGAAATTATTTCTGAATTAGTTTATAATAAATATGAGCTACAAAAAGCTTATAATTACTATAATGGAAAACGTGATTCAGAATAGTTTAAATATTTAGAAGAAAACTTCGGAATCGGTAGTCCTACTTCTGTAGAATTTACACCTTTATTAAAGAAACATGTAGATGCTTTAATAGGAGAATATTTAGGAACCCCTATATTGCCAAAAATAACTTGTAAGGATTCTGATACAATTAGTAATATTACAAGAGAAAAACAATTAGCTATAACATAGGAAATAGTGAAATATTTAAAACAACATTTACACAATTCTATATTATAGTTTGCTCAAGGAAAGGACATAACCGATAAAGCAGTTAAATAGTAGATAGATACTATTGTGGAAGAATTGGATCAATCTTTTGTTTCTTCTTATGAGATTGCGGCTTAGAATATTATAGAATATTTAATGCAATCTAGAGAAACAGATATACTTACTAAACTACGTTAGTTATTAACAGATTTACTTGTAACAGGTTATACATTTTTCAGAGTTAAATCTTCTTATGGTGGAAACAATGTAGAAATAGAAGTCTTAAATCCATTAAATACATTTATAGACAGAAATCCAGAATCTCCTTATGTAAAACATTCTTATAGAGCTGTAGTAAGATATTGGTTATCTAAAAGTTAGATTCTTGCTAAATATGGAAAAGAATTAAAACAAGAAGACATAAAGAAAATAAAAGATAAATGGGAAGGTACAGCTATATACAGATAGGCTTACTTAGATTCTTGTGCAGTAATTCCTGGAGAGGATGATTAGACTACCCCTGGGTATCCAGAAACTCAATATTCACGAAATAATCTCATTCCAGTTTACGATGTAGAATGGTTAGAAACAGATAAGGATTTTGTAATGTAGAGATATAATTCTATTCGCATTGGTGAAGATATTTATATCATAAGGGGTAAAGACGAGAATGTTATACGCACAAAAGATAATCCTAATATGTGTAGTTTAACTGTAAACGGAGTATTCTTCCTAAACAGATCTCAAGAACCTTATTCTTTGATATTAAAGTGTGCACACCTTTAGGATCGTTATGACCTACTCATTTACTATCGTGATAATTTGATCGCAAATAGCGGTACAAGTGGTAGTATTATGGATATGTCTTTAATCCCAGCTAATTTAGGAGTTAATTGGCCTGAAAGAGTTCAGAAATGGTTAGCTTATAAAAAGGGTGGTATCCAATTAATTGATACTTCATAGGATGGACGTATGGAAAATGGATCTGCTCCACTTAATACTATATTTAACGGATTTGATGATACATTAAAAGCTCAAGCAGTACAAGCTATAGAATTGGCGATACAATCTGTGGAACAAACTACATCTTCTATAACTGGAGTTTTTAGGGAAAGACTAAATGGAATAGAATAGAGGGATGCTGTTAGTAATATAAAACAAGGAGTTAATAATTCATTTATAGTAACAAAGCATTACTTCCAGCAAATGGATTTAGTTACTTGTGAAATGTTATTAGCAAGTTTAAATCAGGCTAAAATAACTTATAAAAATGGTTTAACTGGAACTTTAATATTGGGTGATAAATACCAAAAAATATTTACAGCATTACCAGAACACTATACTTTGACTGATTACGATGTTCACGTAGTTGCTAGTACAGAAATAATGCAAGATTTACAAACCATTAAAGCTATGATTCCAGAGTTTGTAAAAGGACAATTACTTTCTCCAGATGTTCTTGTAGATGCTTTAACGTCAAAGAGTTTAACTGATTTGAAATATAAAGTATAGAAAGCCATGTCTAAACAAAAATCAGAAAACAACCAAATGATGTAGTTATCGCAGCAATTAGAACAAGCTAATCAATAGTTACAACAAATGCAACAAGAACTCCAAAAAGCACAATCTAAAATACAAGAATTAGATGAGGCTAAACTTAAATTGGAACAACAGAAAATACAATTAGATTACCAAGTTGATTGGTATAAAGTATAGACTGATAGAACTTACAGGACTCGTTAGATGGATATCGAAGAAGAGAGAACTAAAGTTGAAATAGCTTAGATTAGAGATGGAAATCCTTATAATGATCAAATCAAAAATCTATGAGAAAATGTCCTAGTCCAACTGGATTTTTCAAAGTTGATAATTTATTTGGAGAACTCTTAACCAATGCCCAAAAAACTATTGCTAGAAATAATTTAGGAATTAATGAATTACCTATACCAGAAGGTTGGGGAAATCAAGATATTTGGGTTGGGGATGATCCCCCTTCAAACCTTGAATAGTTATGGCTAGAACCAAGTCCCGATGAATATCTTAATAAAGAGGGTAATTTAACATCTATAAGATAGTCTATTTATATACTACAATAGCAAATGAGTAAAGTTTTATAGTTAGTTTAGTATGGAGTTATTGCCGGAAATGCTACTAGTGGAGGTAGAACACAAATTATTCAAGAAGAAAATATAAATCCTAATACTGGAGAACTTGAATTAATTGAGCCTACTAAACTAACAGGAACTGTTCCTAATTTAAGTATTAAATTTGATACTCAATCCAATTTTGCTGCAAATAAGAATAATTTAATTGATGGAGAATTAATATGGTTAACAGATAAAAATAGTTTGTGTATTTACTTAAATGGTAAATTTACCGCTATTTCTAATTCATCGACATCAAACGAAAACGAAATGACACAAGAAGATATAGAAAAACTTTATTTTAACAGTTTAGGATTAACTGATATTAATAATAACAAATATAAATTAGAGATTAATGAAAACGGAAATATAATTGTTTACAATTCAGAAATTCCTTTAGTTTCAGACGAACCTGCAGAAACTAAGTCTTATGGTTCTTTTTTTAATAGCTTATTAAAAATTAACTCTATATTTATAGGAGATACTAATTTAGATAGTTTTGCTGCTTGTTCTCATAATTTTGTAGAATTGGCAAATGCTTCCAAACAAGATTTAAATTTACACGGACTATTTTTACTGTATAAAAGACCTGGCGAATCTATTTGGGAAAAATTAGCTTTAAAAGGCAAAATTAAAGCAGGATCAACATTTTTAATTAGAGGTGCTAGATGTAGCTATGAGTCTAATCTAACATTAAATGTATCGACCTATGATATGCAATGGTACACTTCTAGTGGAGAATTAATTACATTTAGCGCTGGAGGAGGTTGTTTCTATTTAGCGCAGGGAAATCAAGACGGTAAGTTACATAACGGTACTTCTTGGGAAGATAATATTAATGGATTGGATCCTTATAAAGAGGATAATTCCGTAAAAGGGTATATTGATTTGGTAGGTATTAAATCTCCAAGTGAAACCGATTATTCTATACACGGAGAAGGTAATAAACCAATTCAAATTAAATCAAACGAATCTACTAGAACTTGTATATTTGTAAGATCTTTTCCATTAGATCCTTGTTCACAAGCACAAAAAGATAAGGCTAAAAGAGCAAGTTCTAGTTTATGGACATACGTAAATATGGAAACTAAAGGTACTGATGCGTATCCATATTATGAAATGGAAGATAAATATAAATATGTACCAAAATCTTCTGCTGAAGATAAAAATATTTTTGGAGTTAGAACCACATTCTCAAAAGAAGTTCCTAATATGGTAAATGTTACTTTCGGAATACAAGCAACAGATTCCGGTTTAGGAGCTACCAGATGTTTTAATTGGGTATCATACGGATATTATGATGAATACGTAGAGTATAAATTAAAAACTTCTAACACCTGGATTAAGAAATATTCTATTTCCGAAGATAACTACACAACTGAATATGCGGGAGATACTAATATAAGTACTTTTATAAATATTTACAATAGAATTAAATGGTTATCAACAAATAAAACTCCTGTAACTACACACAAAGCAATTATCAGAAATTTAAATGCTGGAGTGTATGAATATAGAGTTGGAAGAGAAAACCATCTAAGTGATATTTATGAATTTACTGTAAGAACTGATTCAGAAGTTAATTAGGGATTTTCTTTTGTACACACATCTGATCAGCAAGCATTTAACTATTACGAATATCAGGCTTGGACTAAATCGGCTTGGGCAATTAATGAAAATCATCCCAATATTCATTTTACTATAAATACTGGAGATATAACCTAGAATGGTAATAGAGAAAGTGAATGGTTGGATTATTACAATGGTAGAAAATATTTACGTAATAAAGAAGAAATGTATACTATTGGAAACAATGATTTATGTGGTATTATACCTTATGAGTTAGGTGACGGAAACGCAGCTACGTACAAAATTAACCATAAAAATATACAATATTACTACACTTTTGAATTAGACGTAAATAATCCTGCCGTATTTGAATATGTAAACCCAACATTAAAAGTTTATGGAGACATATTAGAGAAAACCGAAGACGGTTTTAAATATTATTTTCCATCTTTATATTCATTTAACTACGGTAAATACCATTTTATAAGTATAAATTCTGAATTTGCTGAAAATACTAAAAATGTATACAGTACCGAAGCAGTTGGATTGAAGGAACATGCTTACTACAATATGTATAAATGGGTAAAGACAGATTTAGAAAATAACATTGGTAAGAATCATATTGCTTTCATGCATGAAATTCCTTTCTGTATTATAAAAATAGACGAACAAACTGGTAATGCTGGAGATAGGGCGATTAATAATGGTTCTAAATTAAACCACAATTTTAGTTTAGGAGTTCAATATTCAAACTAGGAAGATACCACTGATTATAGTGGAGGTTGCTGTTTTTCTGAACTATTCCAAAACAACAACGTAGGTTTAGTTCTTGGAGGACATAAACATACATATAGTTTATCTTATCCAACCAAAGAAAAAATAAATGTAGTTAACGGAGTACGTACTGTAGATTATAATAATCCAATTATAGATACAACAAGTACTTCTGTAACCGCTGGGCCTATATATGCAATGACTCAAGCTACTGGATATAAATTAGTTTCTAATAAAGAGTTACCTGGATCTGGTAGTAAATGGCTAAGAAAAGTTTTTGCATCAACAGTAACTAATGGTAGTGCAACTGCTAATACTAATCAGTATAATCCAATGTATTCTATTTGTAATATAAAAGACAATGTTCTTAATTTTAAATCTTATGCCATTAATAATATTTATAATGGTAAAACCGCATTTAATATTAACAATTAGATGGTTGGATTTGAAACTACTAATATTAGTCAACTTAAAGATTCAGATGGAATTACTAATTTAGAAGTAACTATAAATTATGGGAACTCTTAAAAAATTTAACAGAGAAACTCAATAGTGGGAAATAATAAGCACTTCTGACGCTAGTGTAATTGGCGTCAGAAGTGAAAAGCTTGTTCCCGATGGTTTGGAAAAAACTAACATAGAAGAGGTATTAATTAGAATGTAGGATTCTATTGATACATTAGAAGGAAATGTTAGTTGGTTAGCTACTTATGGCGGGGGTGGATCTGGCGGTAGTGGAGGAATTATAGCAGGAGGTTCTATAACTGTAAATGGTCAGGAATCTGGCTCTACTATAGTGTTAGATGATGTTTTAAATATAATTGTTTAGTCTCCTTCTGCGGGACTTTCTTGGGAAGTTAGTGTCGTAGCTAATAATAAAGTTGTTAAAACCATAGTTGGTAATAAAATAACTATATCTAAGGAAGATTTAGAAAAATCAGGAATTAATACTACTTTTGTATTATCTATAACCGCTTTTAATGCGGATACACTAACCAATATTTATTGGAATGGTACTGTACAAATAGCTACTATATATATCCAATCATCTGATGTAGATTTTGCGTTTGCAGATAAAGATGATACAGTTATACATATTGATTATAAAATCGGAGTTTTAGGAGTATATTACTTAACCATAGATGATTAGGAGATATGGAGAGATTCACTCACAGCCAATTCGGGATTTATTCAAATACCCTTAAAAGATATACCTAATTTAGAAGTTGGAAATAATACTATAAAGCCTAAACTACATATAAATGATGAGGTATATGGAGAAAATACTTTTCAAATTGTATTAACTGCGGACATTCCAATTATTGTATGTAATACTCTAAAAGAAGAAGAAACTAATACGGTATTTATTAACATTGGTAATAATACAATTATTTTAGTTCCTTATACAGTATATTTTACATCAGGAACATATAAAGTAAGAATTTATAAAGACGGTGAATAGGTGGATTATTCTACTATTTATAATAGTTATAATGTAACCTATAACAATGCTAGTTATGCTTTATATAGTGACACCTATGGGGAAGAAATTAATTTAAATATTGAAATTTTAGATAGTAATACTAGTGTGGCTTATAAAAAGACTTATAAGTTAGTTACGGCAATTCCAGAGTATAATTTGTTAGAACAGGATTTATCTAAAAATACTATATTTGATTTTATTACTTTCAATGGGTACATAAATAATGAAAATTGGACTTCTGGAGATCATACATTGTAGATACACAATCCAAACTATTATAGTTAGGAAATCCAGACTTCTGACAAATCTTTAAGATTTCAAAACGCTTCTTATGGCACAATAAAAATTAACAAAAATCTTGTAATATCTAATTTATTGGATTTTACTTTATCCGTTTGTTATAAAGCGGATTTTCATCCGGATGACGATAGAACTATTTTACAATTCGGTTTAGCGGATTCTAACAATAATCCTAGTATGGGAATATTTATAAAAGCCCATAAACTACATATTGGAGCCAACACACTGGATTTATAGGATCGAGAACTTATGAACTTAACTATTACCTACCAACAAAAAGATTCTAATACTGGTAGAGCTTTTGTTTATATAGATTCTGTTTTAGAAGAAGCTTATAATATAAAGGTTTCTGATATTTATCCTGGAAGTAACATAGTTTATTTAGCTGCGTAGGAAGGGGATTTATTTTACACAGATGTTACTTTTTATAGAATATCTTTATGGAATAAATGTTTAAACCCATATGAGTTGCTATTTGAAGGATTGAATAATCAAGCTAGAACCCATTTAATAGATGGTTTACCAGATGTTTCTTATATAGAAAACGGTTTAAAAAGAAATTTTATTGAAAATAAATCTGGATTAAATTCATTATTGTGGAAAACAGATTATTTATTTAATAGTAATTCTGATGACTTCTCAGAAGCATTTGATTTAAGTAAATTGATAAGTATTACTGATAATGAAATAAGTTTTAGAAGCGACATTTCTGAATACGTGATTCCAATTCCTATAATGTTATTAGATGTTAGTAGGGCTTGGAGTTGGACAAATTTTATTACTCCAAATGTGAATTTAGGACAGGTCGAGGGTTGTAGGATGTAGTACTACGATCAAACTTAGAATAGTGGTAAGGTTATTACTGCTTCGGTTGCTGTAGGTTTACAAGGAACTTCCACATTGGCTGATTATATTAAAAATTTAGATTTGATGTTTGACTCAGATTGTGTGTTTATTCCAAAACCACATTGGTTGCCAGAAAAAATATATACTCTTAAAGCAGACATTGTAGATTCTTCGCATTCACTCAATCCATCAATAGGTAAGTTTGTAAATGAAGAATTTGGATGGAAGTATGCAGAAGATGGATCTATTGAAAACGTTGGTTCTTGGTATCCTTACTCAGAACAAGTATCAAAAACATTTATAGAAGCTAAATCTACCGATACAATGAAAAAGTATTTCCCAAAAGCTACTTTAAAACATGGTGTTGAAGGATTTCCTATATTTATGATATTACGTTTTAGTGATAAGATTGCGACACTAGGTATTTATCAATTCATTTTAGGACGTAATTCGTCTAAAAATTTAGGGTATGATATAATTAAAACTGTTTCTGGAATGGATGAAAATCCTACTTACCCATATTATAAAACTGGAGTGTCTATTACAACACAGCCTAATTATGGATATTGGCTAGAATTTACGGAAAATAATTCATTTCCAGATGAATTAAGTTTTCAGGAATTAAATTCTTTGGAAAATTAGAAATTAACAGGAGCTTTTTGGCAAAACGATGATAATTATTTAGATTAGGCGGTAGATATTAAATATACCAATTTAGGAAGTGATGCTGCAAGTACTCCTAGTAAATTTCCTGAATTTAAATAGTTTGTTGACAATATAATTTCATTACCTGTAACTAATAGACGAGAATCTGTAGAAGGTAATAATATTTTAAGTAAAAATACATTTGTTAACACTCAATATCCTAAATACTCTTATGTTTTTGAAAATGAAAAATATGAATGGAAATCGACTGGAACTAATAATACAATTGTTGATAATGGAGATCCTTTACAGAGTGTATTAAATTAGTTACATATAGAATCTATAAGTAAATATTTTGTAATCGGAATGTTTTTAGGACTACTTGATAATTTCCAAAAAAATATGCCGATGAAATTTTTTAAAAATGGCAATACCTGGGAAAAAGTTATTCTTGGAATATACGATACTGACTCTGGCTGTGGTGGCGATAATCAAGGAGAATTAGTTATACCGGAAAGTATGTGGATGTGCTTATTACGAAATTTTAATCAACAACTTAAAGAAGTTTCCGGAGGAGCTAACTAGTCTGTTATTGGAAATTCAAATAAATTATGGTATTTGGATAGCGAAGATTTAAATTATACTTTAACCGGCGAAAGGGGTTACAGTATATTCGCACAACAATGGAGAAGTTTAATAGAACTATTTAAAACTAAATATAATATTACTACTTTAGACGAAATTGTTGATGTATTTATGGATAAATATTTTATACCCCAAACAGAATCTTGCGGTGAGCTGTTGTTTAATCTTACTTATTTTAGTAAGTATATAAATAAATATGAATCCAATGGTTAGTTAACTAATCAACAAAATAAATTCCACGGAAGACGAAGGTATCAAATAAGGCGTTGGTTATACAATAGAGTTAAATTTTTAGATTCGATGTTTACAGCAATGGGTTAGAAAGAAGCTATTATATTATCATCTTAGAATATTAACTTCTATACAGGTAAAAATTCTGATTTTTATCTTACTACAAATTACCCTATTGTAAGTAGAGTAGACCACGAAGGTAACAAACCTAGATTTGTGTTTTGTGATAAAAATACGGAAACTAATGTATATTGGGGAGACTCATCCTTAACATCACAAGGTGTATCGCATACGGTTAGTTATTCAGACGCTATTTAGAAATTAGGTAATGATGAAATGAAATTAGCTGACATCAAATATCGTAAAATTTCCGGAGGAGCCTTACCTTATTTAACTGTTCTAGATTTAAGTAATTGTACTACATTAGATGGAATGAATAGTGAAGGCATGGGAGTATTTAAGAAAAATGGAAAATCTGAATTGCGTATTATTGACTGTAGTAATACCGCTAAAACTACTCCTATTGAATTTGTACTAGATTTATCATCAGGATTTGAAAAATTATAGGAAGTTAATGTCTATAATAGTTGTGTAAGTTAGCTATTGTTACCAATAGAACCAAATATTCCGTTAAGGAGACTAAATATTGTAGGAGCATAGTTAACTAGTCTGACTTTAGACAGCCAAAATCTTATCTCAGATTTGGACTTGACGAATTGTAACAAGTTAATCAATTTAACAATAACCAACTGTAAGTTATTAAAATCCTTAACCTTAGGGGCTTCACAAACAGAATTAAAAAATGTAGCAATAGCATCAGATGTATTTGAAACATTTTACTGTTCTGATAATAAATCTTTAACTTCTGTAGTGATCACATCGAGTAATCTTACTGATGTAACCATTACTAAATGTGCTAAATTAACTTCTGTAACGATAAGTGGTACAAATCTACAAAATTTAAATTTAAGTGAGTGTCTTAATTTAAAAACATTGAATATTACTGGAAATATTAATTCCTTAGAAACTTTAAATTTAAGTAATACTAGTATTTCCACTATTTAGTATAACGGAATTGCTAACATAGAACTATTAGATTTAAGTAATCTTGAAACTATTAACAATTTTAATATTAAAAATAATAAGTCTGTTTAGTACATTTAGTTTAAAAATGTTGAAAATGATCCAATTATATTAAATAATAATTTTTAGGGATGTGATAACTTAAAACAAATTTACGGTAATGTAGCAATTAATTGTGCTAGTACATTTTTAAGGTGTAAAAATTTTTCTATATTAGGTGATATCACTACTTATAATGGAAAAAATATAATTAGTAACAATAGAGTTTTACATCCTACAGAAATTTCTGGAGCAACTCATAATAGTAAGATGAAATTTATTCCTGGAATTAGAGTTACTAATATGAGTTTTATAGGAACATCTGCTTATCAAACTTTTATGGGAACTAATTGTAGTATATTTGATATTTATTACATGTTATATAATATAGGAAATGCTACAAATCTAGATAGTATGTTTAGGGGATTAACTAATACAAAATTTAATTGGGATGAGAATGTAGACAATTCTCCTCATAAAAACACCTTTATTAATTGCGGTAAGGTTACTACCATTAACGGATGTTTTTACTCTATTTGTTCCAACATACGAATATTCTCTCCAACGCACTACGAAAATAATGTACTTAAAAACGATGGTTTATTTAGTCCTCTAACTAATTGTACTAATATAGACGCATTATTTTATGGGGGAATTTTGAATATTGATAGATTTATATTCCGAAGAACTGAGGGAGTTTATAAATTTAGTAATTTACGTTATTTATCTAACATTAACAATGTAACTGATGATATTAATACTTTAAATTTCGCAAATTCAAAAATAATTGATATTAATATTTCTGGAAATTTCATAGATATATTTAAAGATACTACTTCTGTAACTAATATAAATGGATTTGGGATAAACAATTTGTTTATAAATTATGATAAAGCTCCTGCGATTCCGACAAATAAATTACAAACTGTTACAGGTGTTTTATGTAGTAAATATGCTTGTGGAAATTTAATTCCGGAAAATTTATTTACTAACCCAGCTAACATTACCAAAATTCACAATTCATTTATTGTATATAATGCATATGATGGTAATGTTGCTACTATGGAAATTACATCTAATATTTTCAGTAAGTTTACAAGATTACAGGAATTATCGTATGCTACATCAGGGGATTTTACAGGAACCATGGGTCCTTTTAATGGATCAGGTTTAAATAAAGTTATAACTTAGAATACTTTTCCGTATGATATATTAAATGCTTGTAAATCTACGATAACTCGAGTTACGGGGTTATTTTAGGACGTTAGTAGTAACGTTTTAACTTAGGTAGAAATTCCTGGAGATTTGTTTAAATTTACCCCAAAAATAGCTTATTGTGATTATTTATTTAAAAATTTCAAAATTCCATACACATTAACTTCTGAAAGTTTTGCTACTTGTACTAATTTAACATCCGTTTCCTATATGTTTGCTAACGATGATACCAGTAACATTATAGGATATATTCCTAAAAGGTTATTCTATCACGGAGGTAAAACAGTATCGAATACATATGAATACGCTGTAGATTTATCTTTTGATCCGACTGAACCTTTGAAAGACGCAAACGGAGATTTTGTATTAGATTCTGAAGGTAATTATACTTATCCAGAAGTTGATAATACACAAACTATAAACATTTCTTATTTTGTTCCAAACACTAAAATAGTAAATATAGAAGGGTGTTTTTAGAATTGCAACGCATCTCCATATGAAAATGTTACGTTTACTAAGGAATTAAATGAAAATTATTTCCCGGGAGATTATTATAAACAAGGGGATCTTTGGTATAAAGCTACTAAAAATTTAAATTAGTATACTTATGCTTGGGAATTTGATGGAATTAATAAACCTGATTTTGAAGGAGATAATTATGATGATTAGCATCTGGATAACGTATTTATACCAATACAAGTATTTGGAACTAGGTCTGGAACTTTGAATTTTATGTGCGCACCTGATTTATTAAGATATTGTAAAAATAATGCTAATATCACTAAATTATTTTATAATTCTGGTCATAATAGTAACGGAAATATAATTTACACAAATTATCCAGATAAACCAGATTATGGTATAAAAGGTAGAATACCTCCTTATTTATTAAAACCTGTATATAACGCGACTAGTATAAATTAGATGTTTACTAATTGTAAACAACTGTCTAGTTATAAAACTGATATTAATGTTGTTTATTTAATTCCAAAATCATTTTTAACTTATACTCCTTCATTAACTAATTATGTTGAAGCTTTTGCGGGATTAATATTTCCTCCAAACATAGATTTAAATGTATTTACCTCATTAAGTAACAAGATTTTATATGTGGAAAAAATATTTTATTTACCTCTGTTTGTAGGAGATACTAAGATAGAAAACATTTTCCCAATGACGGTGGGTTCTATGTATAGAGCTTTTAGCGTCAATAATTCCGATTCTGATGCTAATTTACCTAATAATATAGTTAGAAACCAAACAGTTACTTTTGGAGGAGTATTCAAAAAATGGGCTAATGAGATAGATAGATATGTTTTTGATGGCTATAATAGAGATACTGTTAAATTTACAGAAGATGAAAAACTAAGATTAGGATATGGTAACTATCGTCGTTAGGACGGAGCAGAATAATTAATATGAACACAATTTTTAAATTATGTAAAAAAGGAGCCTGTGGTGTTAGCATCACAGGCCTTGAAAAAGAGGATTTACAATATAAAGAAGAAAATCCGAATAATGAATTTTCATTTTATGAAACAGTAACAGTAAATATAATGATTCCTTTAGATTCTAAGGAAAATAGTGGTAAATGTGAGTACACAATAAAAGAACATTTAAATTACGATACTGATGTAGATGAAACTGTAATGGAATTCCCAAAAGATGGGTTATATAAAATAATCCATATGATTCTTCCTACCAAAAACTGGGTAAATACAGCTAATTACGATATAATTTACTACTATAATGATGGGAATTTTTATAATGCAAACGATGAAGTAATAGATATAGAAACTATAATAGAAACTAATCAGGAGGTATCTACAGCATCTTTTAGTCATCAGTTAACCTTTAGTTCTTGTAGACTGCAAGATTGTTATTATAAATATGCTAGTAAATTTTTAGAAGATTATTGCGCTACAGGAAAATGCTACACAAAGAGTTCTGTAGAATTCGACATTATTTTTGTAGGAATACATGTATTAAAATATTTACTAGATTTGAATAGATTATTTGAAGCTCAGTACGTTCTTGAAAAATTGACAGGATGTACGGGAGTGTGTCAACAACATACTAAAATAAGTATAAAAGGAAATGGATGCGGTTGTTGAAATGAAAAAATCAGTAGTGGAGGATTTCCTCCACTATATAAATCACCTAAAATTGGCGGATTATTCTACAGATACCTCTAACATGATGGCTAAAATACTATTTATAGAGTCAGCCGTTGGATTAGATAGATATCAGTATATTTTTTAGAGGTTGTTATGAGTTGTTTTGAAAATATAGAATATAAAGAAGATGATTTCTTGTTATTAAATCCACTAACAATAGAATCTGATTAGATTAATTTACTTAAAGATGAATAGGAACCAAATCTCCCTAAATTGAATACTCCGTTAGTAGATATTAATTGTGATTATTTTAAGATTAAAAATAACTTATCAGAATTAAAAACACAATTTTAGAAATCCGAAGCCCGTAAAAACCTAGGAATAGATAATAGTTTATCTAGTACTTCTAAGGTGACCTATAGTGAACTTGTTTCTTTGCGTAATAATGCAAGCCTTATTGCAGGTATGAAATATCGTATTACTGACTATACAACAACTACTGTTCAAAAATATACAAAATCAGCAAATCACCCATTTGATATTATTGTTGAGGCTGTAAGCGAGAATGAACTATCGGAACTTGCTCAGGCAACACAACATGATGGCGACACTTATTTTGATGCTAATGCCCTTGAAGCTTGGCAATTATGGTATGACCTGGATAACGATATTGACAAGTATGAATGGGCTGATACTATAGATGGAAAGGGTGTAATATATCGTATGATTGACGAGAAAAGAAATGATTGTCCTTATGATTTTAAAAATATTCTTTTTTTTACTGATAGGTATATCTCTAACACTACTTCTGATAATTACTATTACACGTTTTCTTATGTTGTAAATAGAGTATTATATGACGGAACTGTTGAAAAAGAGATAAATTACTGTTTTGATAATAGGATTGGCGATAGAATCACAGGTGTTAATAAAAAATCATTAAGCGGAAATGTATTTAGGAATGTTGTTTTTACAAACAGATGTTATTCCAATACATTTGGGAACAGATGTTATTCCAATATATTTGGGTACAATTGTTACCTTAATGTATTTGGGTACTATTGTTACCTTAATGTATTTGGAAACGATTGTTACAATAATAAATTTGGGAACACTTACTTCTCCAACACAATGTTAAACCATTGCACCTACAATAAATTTGGGAACAGCTGTTTTTCCAATATATTTTGTAACGATTTCCGCTTTAATATGTTTGAAAACGATTGCTGTTACAATAAATTTGGGGATAGTTGCAGCAACAATACATTTGGAAACAATTGCTGTTACCATAAATTTGAAGCTGGATTGCAATATAGAACTTTAAATAGTGGCAAAACCTCCATTACTTTTAATGAAGAATACTATGATGATGGTACTAATGCATTAGTTCCTATTAAGCATCCCGACTTGTCTACACAACCGAGTATTCTTCCGTATAAATTTGTGGGGCAGTATGTGTACGAGCAATTAATAGCTAATAAAGGTGAATCTTATATAAGTATTAGTATAAGTAATACTTTAGCGGTTAAAAACCCGCTAATTATTTCTATCGATGCTATCGGCACTTTATATATAAATGCTTTACTTTATAACATCAATGATGATGTCCTTACTATAGATTTAGGAGATTCCAGCATGCGCAGAAGTACACCATTTGTAAAAATTGTATACACTTCAATGCCTGAAGAAGGCGGATATTATTATAATTCTGTAAGTAAAAAGGGAATACTTATCAAAGTTAACTTATTGAATACCACTCCACTTGCCTTATACAACGGAGATGTACTGATAGAACCTGTTATACAAGGTCAAGAATATTACTATAGTATTCCTGATGATTACAAAGCCTATTCGTCTGGACTTAGTATAGAATCTACAAACGATACGAGTAATTTAACTATAGAATGCTATATTCCTGATATTGGTGAGACACGGTTTCTTGAGTGCAATAATATCGGTTTTATTGAATTGGGTGGACTCATTGATAAAGCTAAACAATATTTAGTAATAATCACTATAAAATAATATGAAAACAGCGATATGTGCTATAATTAAGGATGAGCACTTATTCTTGGAAGAGTGGGTTGAATGGCATCTTGGCTTGGGTTTTGATGCCATCCACCTTTTTGAAGATAAGGATAGTAAGTCTCATGAGGAGATATGTAAGAAGTATAGCAATGTGTATCTTAGAAGGTATGAAGAAGATGAACAAGTAAGATTATTACTTGCAGAGAATGGTAACTCTCATAGGCAACATGTGCTGTACGACTGGTTTGCTAGAGAGTACAAGAATACTTATAATTGGGTAGCCTTTATTGATTTGGATGAGTTTATATTTTTCGGAGATAGTTACGACCTTGATAAACTATGTCAGGAATTTGAGCCTTATGCTGGAGTACTATTGAATTGGAGAATGATGGGGGCTAATGGACACCTTAAGAGGCCCAGCAGTGTATTAGGTGGTTATACTAAAGAAGCGGTGATGACTCACCCATTCGAGACTAGCTGGTGGCATAAAAGTATGGTGAACTTGAATAGGTTCGTTGGATTCCATAATTTGCACAGAGTTCTTATGGCAGTGAACACCCATCATGAACCAACATATTTATTGAAGCACTACGATAAGGCTTGGATTAATCACTATTTCACTAAATCGTGGGAAGATTGGTGCGAACGGATATTCAACCGCGGTGGGACCCTTATAGGTCATAGAAAGTTGGCTGACTTCTTCGAGTGTAATGCCGATATGCTGTATATGATGGATGAACTCATTAGCTCAGTAGCAGACATGAAACCTAATGGTACATACTGGCTTGACAATAATAAAAGATTAATAGCCGGAGGTAATGTGAGAAAAATAAATGCTTTAAACAAAAAAATGATATGATTCTCGGAACACATAATTCAGCCACAGGAGGTAAATTGGTTTGGTGGTAGAGACCGTTTGCCTGGATAATTAACCTAACAAGTAAATGTTAGAATAGAACTATACCAGATTAGTTAAGTGATGGAGTAAGATTGTTTAATTTACAAGTAACTTATCACAAAAATAAATGGAAATTTAGTCACGGATTAGCTTTATATAAGGAAGATGTATTTGAAACTATTAAATAGATGAGAAAAATAGCATCTTCTAAAGATCCTATTTATTTTCAATTATATTTAGATAAAAGTTTTTGGTGTAAACAAGATTAGTTTGAATTTGCTAAATTAATTGCTGATATAAAAAAGTAGTTTTGTTGTCCTTATTTCGTAATGCTTATTGCTTGGGTAGAAGGGACTAATAAATATCCACATAAAAGTTGTAGTAAAATTTCTGTTTCTGAACATTATTGGACACTTTCTTGGTCAAAAGCATAGAGCAATTTAATAAATAAATTACCATTACCTAAATACCACGCAAAAAAATACAACAAACTATATAAAGATAGTTGCAAATCGGATTATTTAATGTTAGATTTTTATCAGATTAATTAACACTATTTAAGATATTATGTAAATATATTTGAGAAATCAAATATAAATTTTATGAAAAAATGGGAAGAAGAAAAGCCAATTACATAGCAAGACCTAGTTTGGGTAAAGGAGGAAAAGGTTGTAAAAAGTAAATACTTATATAAAGTATTTTTAAGTTTATTAAAATACACACCTTTAGTAAATTTAATAGTTGAAATTTTATTTTCTAGTTTATCGTATTTTGAAATAGATTGTTTTTGGATAGGATATATTTCAAGTACTCCTTTAATAAGTTTTGTTCTCTTATTAATTGGATCTTATGTATTTAAATTTTGTACTTTATATAGAGTGACTTTATATTGTATACTATTAGTTAACTTACTAGCGTTATACGATACTTATATGGGAATACCTTTAAATGATTTACAAATATACAGATTATATCTTATAATATTATTAATTGGATTAATTGCTTATTTAAGGTTTCATGTTAAAAATAATAAGAAATATACTGGCAAAGATAGTAGATGATATAGATACAGGTAATACTAATATAGGTTATGAGGAATAGTGTAAGATTTTACGTGTATTAAGTAACATAAATAATGAAGAAGTAGAAATGAGTAAAACTCAAGCGGCGGATTATATAGGAGTTTGTAGAGCTACTTTCGACAATTATGTTAGAGATGGATTTCTTCCGAAAGGTTAGGAAATTAATGGATTTAAAGAAAAGCGTTGGTATAAATCAGATTTAGATTTATTTCTAATGAACAAATAGTAATATATTAAATTGAATGGGTTTCAGTTTATTTACTTTAATGTGAGTTTTAGAGTAAATAGATTGAAACCCATTTCTATTTTTAGTAATACTCAAAATAAGCATTTTTTAGAAGTATACTTGATTAGTTCTAGAACAAAACTAATTATTAACTTTTTAAAATCTAAAATTTATGAGTGAAACTAAAACAACTTACATTATGCCAGACCAAAATGGTTTCGGAAATAATGACTTGACTGCATTTGCTTTAATGGGCAACGGAGGATTTGGTGGAAATGGTATGTGGAACAATCCTTTTATGTATCTCGTATGGATGTACATGATGCGTTGGATGAACGGTGGTGACTGGGGAAATAATGGTAATTGTCAAAACGCTATGGAAGCCTCAACACAGAGACAGATCCAAACTTTAGCCGATTAGATTAACGATAATCATACATCAGATATTTTAATGTCTGCTATACAAGGTAATACAAGTGCTATTAATGATGCCGCTAATCGCCTTGGCTGTGATATTAATATGATTAATTCAGCTGTTCAGGGAGTTCGCTCTGATATTGCCGCTGTAGGTAGTTAGTTAGGATTCTCTAGCGAAAGAATTATCAATGCTGTAAACCAAGGAGATTGTGGAGTTATCCAGGCTCTTAAAGATTGTTGCTGTGAAACACAGAAATCAATTTTAACTTAGAATTATGAAAATAGAATTGCCATAGGTAATGCTACTAATTCTATCAAAGATACTATTAACTATGTAGGCTTACAAGTAGAAAAAGGTTTCTCAAATTCAAACTACGAAACTCAAGCTCAAACTTGTGCGTTGTAGAATACTGTTCGTGATACAGGTACAGCTAATACTAATGCGATTATAGCTAAATTAGATGCTATGCAGAACCAAGCTTTACTCGATAAAATCGATCAGTTAAGAGAAAAGAATAGTGAGCAAGCTGTAGTAATTAATAATGCGCAACAAAGTGCTGCATTTAACCAAATGCTTAATTCTTACACAGCTCCAATAGCTTCAGCAGTTAATACACTTCAAACAGAGTTAGCTAGCGTTAAATGCAGATTGCCCGAGACCGTAACATTACCTTATTCATGTGCTACAGCCGTTCCTTCTAGTTTATTCTATAATGGAGCTGTTGGTATAAATACATTTAACAACGGATGGGCTAATTTTGCTAACAACGGTTGTGGTTGTAATAATACCTTGTGGGGTTAAGAAAGGAGGTAACGTATGATTTTACCGGCTTATATAAACGTTAATAGAACCGGAATTCCTGCATTACGTTCTATAGGTATCTCTGTTGGAACTACAGATGTTCGTTTTGATTTTAATAATCATAGAAATGTCGGAGCACCTTTTAGGGGTTTATTAATTATAAACTTAGCTCAAGCTATTCCAACGGGAACCACTACAACTTTACCAATAGTATTTACAAGTGATGGTGGTAACGCTACAGCTGTTACTACTTATAACGGAGATCCTGTTACTGTAGCTGATATAGAAGGTACTGGAATTTACTTGTTCTGGTATGATGGTAGTACATTACAATTGATGTAATTATGGCATTTTAGAATTTGAGAAATAATCACCAAATATACATATTAAAGAAAGATGTTAATCCTAGTTTAGAAATTGGTAAAGTTATAAACGTATCTTTACCAGTTCCTAAATATGGAAATGCTACTAATATGTTTAATGATCTTGTTTTAGATATAACAGTGGATATTAATGGAAGTACTACAAGCTTTCAAAAAATTCCTGCAAATCGCGAAATAGCAGACTTTGGGAATAATGTAGTGATAGCATGTACAAAAGATGCGATGAATAGCGAATTAACTTCTATTAAATAGAGAAGTATGGATATAATTAATAGTGTTGATTAGCATCAAAGTATTATTTAGGGATGTGATCAAATTCTATCCGAGTTAAATCCAGAAATAGCTGAGAAACAAAGACAAGAATAGGAGAATAAAGCTCTACGAGAAGAACTTAATTCTCTAAAAGAGATGTTTAAAGAATTTATTAAAGAAACTAAAAATTATGGCAACAATAATCGAAATTGAAGATAAGAAAGTAGAACATCTTTCTGAGTATGCTGAAAAGGTAATGCAATACGGTAAGAAAATGATGGAGTGTTTAGAAGAAATTGAAGAACACAAATACGGCAATCGTAAAAGAATGCGTATGCGTGAAGATGAATTTGAAGACTATCCTAGATACCGTTAATAATGCCCGCTTTGGATATGTATGATGATATGCCTAAATACATGCGTAAATATTTACAGCATTATGGTTGGCATTTTAACAAAGCATTGTGTTAGTATGCCGTATCTCTTATGACTAAAGGAGGTAAAAAATTGGAACCTGTTACCAAAGAATTTGTAGATAAAGTATTACAAAATAATGGTATAAAGTTACAAAATAATATAGGGCATGATTACATATTCGTAGCTAACATGTGTAAAGCTGATTACTACGGAAGTAGTATAACAGATGAAAAACACTTTGCTTTGTATATTAAAGATACAATAGATGATGAAGATGCTGCTGATGGTACAACAATGAGACGTTGGTATGCTACCATGGTAGCTAATGGTAAAATGGTAGATTGGGAGGATGTTATATGAGAAGATTTAAAATTTACTACACTAAGTATGATTGGTCTGTGGAAGTATTTATAATAATTTGTAAAGCGGATATAGATACAATACTTAGAAGTTTAGAAAAAATAGGAGGATCAGATGAAGTGCTTGATAAAGCATATGATAATTTAACAGATTCTGCTAAAAATACAGGATTTACTTATACAAACTCATCTAGGCGTAAAAGTGTGATGGTTATTAATAAAAGTACTTCTATGAAAGAATTTATTAATACTTATAATCACGAAAAGAATCATGTAGAAATGCACATATGTGAAGAATTTGACATAGATCCAGCTTCTGAACAGGCATCTTATTTAAGTGGAGAACTAGCGTCTCAACTTTATATTCCTGCCATTTGCTCTTTCTTGTTTTAAAATTTATTTTTAGGGAAGTTTTCTCATTAATTGGGAAGACTTCCCAATTTTATTTGTAAGACATCTAATTGTAAATATAATTGATACAAATTCAGAATTATGGGAAAATATTTTACATTAGAAGAACTTACTAAAAGTTCTACAGCAAAAAGAGCTGGAATAAAGAATATTCCAAATGAAAAAGAATTAAAAAATCTAAATAATTTAATAGATAATATATTAGATCCACTAAGAGAGGCTTATGGTAAACCAATCATAGTTACTAGTGGATTTAGATGTGAAGAATTAAATGATTTAGTTAATGGAGTAAGAGGTAGTTAGCACAGAACGGGTTAGGCTGCGGATATAAGATCTAAAGTCGATACTAGAAAAGAAAATAAGAAATTATTTGATTTAGTTATTGCGCTTGAACTACCTTTTGACCAATTAATTGATGAATACGATTATAATTGGATACATGTTAGTTTTTCAGATAGAAATCGTAGATAGATTTTACATATAAAATAAGATTTTATAAGTTTATATAATGAGTATGATTATGGAAGATTACGATGATGTAATTTTTGATGACGAATTTGATGAATTAGAACAAATTCCAGAACCTATTCAAGAAGAAGAACCTAAGCAACAAGAGGACGATTTAACTCAAGAGGTTCTTAGAATGAATGGTATAACAGATTTAAATAAAATTAAATTTGAAGATGAATCTGGAGCTATTGTGGAACGTTCTTGGGATTCTCTTACTAGAGAAGAGCAACTTGGTATCTTAACTGGACAAACTGCTGAAGAAGATGAACTTTCACAAGAAGAAATAGATTTATTGAATAATCTTAGACAAAGCGGTTTGAGTGTAGAAGATTGGTTGCAATCTCTTATGCCAGCACAACAACCTTCTTACAAGATTGATGATTTATCTGATGAAGATGTTTACGCTTTAGATTTACTTGAGAAAGTAGGAGAAGAAAATATCACAGATGAAGAATTAGCAGAAGCCATTGAAAATGCTAAGAAGAACGAAGCTTTGTTTAAGAAAACTGTAGAAGGACTTCGTAAAGAATATATTAAATTACAACAAGATGAGGAAGCTCGCGCAGAACAAGAATATGCTGCACAACAGCAAGAAATGTATAATAATTGGAGTGCTTCTATAATAGACCAGATACAAGGACTTAACTCTTTTGCAGGACAAGATTTGGAATTATCTGATGAAGAGAAACAGAATCTTGCTAATTATACATTACAAATAGATAATAATGGAACTAGTGCTTTCGGTAGAGATTTACAAAATCCTCAATTATTTGCGGAAGCTGCGTTCTGGTTACTTAATAAAGAGGCTATAGCAGAAGAACTTACTAAACAGATCCAAGATAGTTATAAAAGAGGTTTTGAGGCAGGTAAACGTGGTAACTCACAAGTTGTATTCACCAAACCTAAATCAACCAATACAGATGATTTTGTAGATGATGAAGATTGGTAAAAAATAAATAAAGTTTAAATTAAAATGTTAGTAGCAAGTTTTATTACGAATCGTCCCTCAATGGGCGCAACCCGTACTTATGAAGATTTCAGTAAGTTCCTTGGTGAATAAACTCGCCTGTTTATACCCTTTCGCTTTATCAAGCGGGTAACAGAAATGTTGCTAACGGCAAAGCCTAAAACTAATTAGTAATGGTAATACCGTGGGAATGTTTAAATTAAACAAGCCTCTATCGACTATCTCCGAATCGGGAGAGTAGGGTTACTATTGATACGTAACTCGAAACGGGTATAGTGCGTTTGCTACCGCATTAAGAAATAGTCAGTGCCTATAGAAATATAGGAATTAAATGGAGAAACCACATCGTCTTGGTGTAGTATCAAGACTTTATCCTGAGTTAACTGCAACCTTTTTGACAGAATCTCTCCGTAATATTTATTATGGTGATAGCAAGAAGTCAAATGTTTTCCAGGCAGTTGATTCTACTTATATTGAATGGGAGGTTGAAACCTCTTATATTAAACGTGTTCCATTCGCAGCAGCTCCTGTTGGAGACGGTGCTAATGGTTCAGAAATTGAAATGATTTTCCCTGAAAATTATTATCAGTTACATGAAATCTTCAAAATTGAGCGTACAGGTCAGCAGTGCTTTGTTGTAGCACGCCCGGTACGCCGTGCTGACAATTATTGGTCAGTAATGGTTCGTCTTATAGACGATGATTATTCTTCTATATTAGAAGATGTATATGTTGGTGATACAACAAGATTTATCGGTAATGCGAAGCCTGAATTACATGAAAATGGCTTTGTTAAATACCAGAGTAAGGTATTGCTCCTTTATACAGTAATGTATATCGAATAACCTCTCTAATTGCTGGAAGCCTAAAGTATTAACTATGGTAATCAGCAGCGAAGATTATAATTATAACAATAAAAATTAATAGTAGTAGCTATGGAAATAATTTATAAAACATCAGAAAATAAAAGTAATTTTAAATACTGTTCGGAAGTATTCCAAGGTAAAAAAGTATTAAACGGTTTTAATAAACTTGACGAAGAATTAATGTGTGAATCAATTGCGGATGATAGTTTCAATTGTCAAAATATATTTTTTGAAAAAGAAATAATCGCAGATCTATATATTTGTTATCCGCTAAGTGTGGTGGTAAAAGCAGAAATTAAATTTAATTCTTTACACGGTCTTATCTCTGAAATTAGAAAAATTTATAACAAGATATACTATTTAGAGTTTAGAAAAAATTCTAAAGAAAAATATGGAATTTGGGGACATAGTATATATGATTTAGTTATAGAAGCTATAAAAGTTGTAGAAGGAGACGGGAAACCGTTAATTGATGTTAGTATCGGTTCTTAATTATAATAACGTTCAACGACCATCGAAAGTGTATCTATAAAGAAATATTATAGAAAGTAAACGAGTAGAGTAGGAATTTATCCGAAATGGGAGGCATCTTATAAACGGTAATAGAATATAAGATGATGATATGGTCTGATCTTATAGGAAACTATAAGTTAACATAATGAATATTGAAAAAATGCGTAACTATTTGACAACTGTTCGTGTTGACGATACATATTCAAGTAAATACGCACTTATGGAGGATACATTTATCAAGATTGGTAAAGGTGATGGACAAGGTAACATGAAGGAGACCATCTATAAGTTGGATCCTATGAAGCAGAACCTTATCAAGAACTTCCTCTATGCTCGTGAAAACATGATGTTGCTTGCTAAAGGTAACGTAGGTGTTGATGGTAAAGCTACAATCAGTGATCGCGAGACAGGCAGGCCCATTACAATTGGGGACGGCTTGATTCCACAGGTAGAGCGCTTTGCTTCTAAGGCTGTGGTTAACAAAGTAACAATTAATACCTTCAATCAAATCCTCAGCACAATGGTAGAGAAGGCTGATAGTCCTACTGGTAATACATTCACATTCATCGTAAACGAGAAGATGTGGGCTATTGTTCAAAATGTATTATTGGGCTACTTAGCTGACTTCAAGACAGACGGTGCATTCCTCTGGTCTAAGGGTGGTGAAGGTAAGTATGTAAAAGTAGGAGCTACATTCGACTCTTACACATATGGAGGTAACACAATTCTGTTTAAGGTTGATAGAACTCTTAGCCGTGAGTTCACAGAGCCTTATGCTCTCTGTTTAGACCTTACTACAGGTAGTACTTCTACTACACCTCCTGTAATGATGTACTCATTGAAAGGAAAAGACTTCGTATTCAATGAAGTACTTGGCGTAGCGTCCGGTTGCGCCGCCTAATGGTGACATTAGGGCAATAATCTCTCTAACTGCTGGAAACCTAAGTCGAAAGATATGGCAATCAGCAACCAAACACTTAATAAAGTGTAGGCTCAACGACTATCGAAAGTGTAACTACAAAGAAATATTGTAGTGAGTAAACGAGTAGAGTACGCACTGCGGAAATGGGAGATAACTTATAAAGGTTAACACAATATAAGTTAGTGATATAGTCTAAACAGTATGGAAACATACTGAAATTCTTGAGGTGGACGCTCAGGAGGCGATAATGGTGTTGTTTCAACACCTGTGGCTGGCTCACGTATGGTAGCCCATGGCTATTGTGCATTAGCAGTCATGAATCCTTACAGATCATTTATTCTTCGCGTTAAGGAGTAATAAAAATATAAGATTTGGGTAGAGAGCATGGACTCTCTACCTATTTAAATAAATGATGATTATGAATTATGGCAAAAACAGTTAAAGAAGTACAGAACGGAGATATTATGAGTAACGTTGTTGTGCTTAGAAGTGTATACGGAAAAGTAGGACAGAAATATTACATTCAACCACAAAAAGACAGTAGAGGAAGATATCCTAGCTGTGTAAAAAGAGTTGACTCTCATGGAGATATTATACTTACACCAGAAGAGTTAAAATTAGAAGCAGAGGGTAAAGCAGCTTTTATTCCAGAAGATAGAATGTTTATAATAGAAGATGGAAAAACATTTGACTTAACAGATGTTCATGAAAAAGCTGAATGGGAAGCTATTAAAAATTGCGATTTGATTGCTCCCGATAGGTATGCTAAAAATTCTAATGGAGAATCTTTGATAGACGGAACAGTAGATGCAAAAACAAGAATGCCTCGTTATGGAGTTGCTGAATTGTATGTAGATAGACCAGGATTTGATGCTCAAAGACGTGTTACTAAGAAGAAACTTATTTTACAGGCTTCTAATTACATTATGAATGACGAAAGAGGTTATGATGGTAGAATTTTAGTAGCAAGAGTATTAAGTGGAAGAGATATGCGTAATCAGCCTAATGCTGATGTTGAAGACTATCTCTTGTCTATAGCTGAAAAAACTCCGGAAAAGATTATAGATTGTTACACAGGAGGAGATATGAAATTACGTATTCTTTTCATAGAAGCAAGAGAAAAAGGTATTATTTATAAAAAGAGCGGACTTTACTTATTTGGAGAAGAAGGTAAGGTAATATTAGGTGCTACAGACGATGCCGCTGTTGAATGGATGAAAGATCCAAAAAACAGTAAAACTGTTGCCTTAATTCGAAAAGACGCATTTTAGGAATTATTTGAATAATGACTGCAAGACAAGTTTATGAAGCCGTGCTTATAGAACTTAGTAAAGTATAGGCACCACCTTTAAAATTGTTTGAATTCAATTACTTATTTAATAAAGCTATAAACTAGTTTATAAACAAAGTTTATAACTTTTACGATGTTAATCAACAAACTACAGATGATTTAAGAGTACTTAAATCTACAGCATATTTAACCCCGAAAAGTTTAGAAAGCGATAAGGCAATTAAATATGTTACAACTACTCACGAAGTTATTTTACCAGAAGATTACTTACATTTGCTTAACTGTATATGTGTATTTAATGTTACATAGCAAAAGGATTGTTATGATACGGGTGATGTTATACTAGTGCCAGCAACAAAATTAACAGCTGATTCTTGGGCTACTGTAGTAAATAATTTATATACTAGACCTACTCCAATGAATCCGTACTATTATATACACAATGTTAATAACAGTATTGATTTACCAACAAATAGTATTGTTGACAATCTTATAGTTAACCCTAATGCCGATAACGGAAATCCAACCACAACATCGGAAGAAGGATTGAACGTACCTACATACTCTGAAACAATTGAAAAGAATGCTGGAACTAGAGATAGTAATGTATCTAATGTAAGATTAGAAATTAGATATGGTAAAGATACTTCTGTATTTAATTTGTAGGAAGTACAAGTTGATTATATTAAATCACCTCAATTTATTCGTTTAACTCAAAAATAGATTGATAAGACGGAGGATACATCACAAGTAATGGAATTTCCAGATTATATTAATCAACAGATTATAAATGAGTTGGTATTTTTAGTAATGGAACGCAATGGTGATCCAAGACTATCTACAACACTTTAGATTAATCAGTCTATTGCTCGCCCAACTCAGCAATAGCAACAACCACAATCAAATAATTAATAAATTATGGCAGGATTAAATTTTCAAACACAAACTATTATTAATTCAAACTACGATCCAGATTCAAGTGTAAACGGTAACGAAGTAGTTCTTTTTGAAAAAGTTACTACTAAAATTGATGGAGTAGAAGTAGCAGATGTTATCCGTATTAAACGTGATTTTACATTTGTTCCTGAATACATTAAGTCAGTTAATACTCGTACTGGATACCAAGCAGAAGCTTGTGAAGCAGAAATCGATTTTTCAGCTCTTTTAAATTCAATCAAACCAGCTGCTGGTGAGACTAAATATTGCCGTCTCGAAATATACGTGACTGTACAAGGAGCAGAACCTTTTATGTATTCTAATCCTTTTGCTCAAAAGGGTAAACCTTTCTGGATTGAATTTGCGGTAGCAGCTGACGATACTGCTGAAACTGTTGCGAAGAATGTTTATGACTTGATTAAGAAACATGACATTTTTGTTCTTGATAAGAATAGCGTAACTATTACATTAGACGGAGCTAAGATTAAGTTAGCTGGTAATATGGAATACCAACGTTTTGGTGATATTACTTTACATGTTTTCGACATGTATAGTGGTGATAACACAAAGGTAGCTAAGTTAAATAAGAATGTGGAAGAAACTACAGCAATTCAGTTGAAGAAAGAAGGCTTGAATGGTTTCGGTACTTATTCACATCTTATCAAAGACCTTCGTCTCCCAACTGCAGCAAACTACAATTGGACTGCATTACGCAATGTAGAAACTCCTATTGTTGGTGCACTTTACACACAGTTTATTGTAGAATATTGTGCTCCATCACAGCACTTTGGAATGCAAGCTGTTGGTCAGAAAATGATGTCACATACAACTCATGTATTCTGGGTTAAGAATGACATAGCTGATACATTTAAAGCTTTGTTCCCAGCTAGCAAAGTAACAGTTGTTGCTAAGGATGGTACTGTAACAGCTCCCGCTGCTGCAGCTGCTGAAGATGATGAACTTGCATCTTAATTAATATAAAGCGGGGCTAGTCTCCGCTTTAATTATATATATGTTATTAGAATGGTTATTAGCAATAATAAGTAGTGGCGGTTTAGGTGCAGCTATTACTTATATACTAACTTTTAGAAGTAAAGCTGCAATTATTAATGCGGATGCTAAAATTGCTCAAACTAAAGCGGAACATGAAAAATTAGATCTCAAACAAGATCGTTATGATTATTTACAAGAAACTCTTGATAAATACATGAAAGATTATTACGCTTTAGATGAAAAATTCAGAAATGAACTTGATTAGGTTAGAGATAAAATAAATAATATTACTAAAACTAATGCTCAAGCAATTTCTGAAAAATGTAATGAAATAGCCGCATTGAAATCACAAATTACTTATTTAAAGGGAATTAGATGTTATAACTTTACTTGTAAAGAAAGAATAAAAGAAAATCCGGACAAATGATTGTAGAAAAACTCGCAAGCGCAATAATAAACGATGTAGTATCCGGATTAAGAGGTTACCATCATAATCCTTCAATAAATTAGTTACAACTAGAAGACGAAATAGTATAGACTAGGTTAGAAATTCTAGAAACTTATTTTCTTAAAGGTATTTTACCAATAAAAGATTTATTACTTGCAATTAATTGTATAGAAATTGATTGTAAAGATTTGGAAAGATGTGCTTGTGGTAAAGTATCAAACACTACTCCAACTGCTCATTTTGAAATTCCTTAGATTATCAGCATATATGGTAAAAACTCAATTAATTATATAGGATCTATTGATAGGAAAAATTAGTTTAAGGTATATACTTCTTTGTCAGAAATAAAGGCAAACAAGTATAGAAAAATAAATTCTAATAAACCTTACGTATGGATAGATATAGCTCCTAATGAAAATGGTATGTTAGATTGTTATTTATTTAACGCACCTTTTTTAGAAAATGTTTCCGTAGTAGCAGCTTTTAAGGATCCTAGACAATTAAAAAAATATAAGTGTTGTAACACAGATAATTTAATTGGAAGTGATACAAATTTTTCTTTTATAGACCAAGCCGTAAAAGAAAAATTAACTAAAGAAAAATTACAATATTACAGATAGTTCCAACCAGCACTTAAACCTAATACTCAATCTTATGAATAATTTTAAATATGCGTTGAACTTAGCATAGATGCTTTATGATGTGGAAATAACTGATGAAGACGATGCTTTAGAAATAGGTTTAGTAGCTTATAATAAAATAGGTAATAAAAATACTAAATTAATTAAAGATTAGCTATATATAAATTCAGAAGGGTTTGCCGAATTACCTTGTAATTGTGATATTATTGAAGCAATTACTTATGATGGCGTAGAAGATTGGAATTATACAAGCAATATAAAAAATAATGGAGATTTCAATTCTTTACGCACAGAACTTTATATAGAAAATCAAAAATAGTATTTAGATCCATTTTATATAAGTGGAAAATACGTTAAATATAAAAGAGTAGGAAACAAGATATATACTAATAAAGGAATAGGAAAGATAAATATTTTATATCATGGCATAGTGCTAGACGAAGAAGGACTTCCTGAAATAAATGACAAAGAAGCTAATGCAATAGCGTTATACATAGCTTATGTTAATAAATATAAAGAAGCTATTAAAACCAATAATAAGAACCTAATGTAGATGGCTTTGGATTTAAAATAGTCTTGGCTTTTTCACTGTGACCAAGCTAGAGTCGCTGAGTATGTATCATAGGATGAAATGAATAAAATTCTTGATACTCAAACTTCTTGGAATAGAAAAGTCTATGGTAAAAGTTTTAAACCTGTAATGTAATAAAGGGAGGCAATTAGCCTCCCTGTTTTTGTTTATGAGATATGCTTTAGGACACGCGTTGAACGCAACTGATTTATTTGTTAAGTTTCCCGTTAAGAAACTTAAAATGAAACCAGATTTATGTAAAAAATTGTTTCCGGATGGAAATAAAAGAGATTTTGCAAGATCTATATTTATAACTTGTATGGAATTAGTTATAAATGATATTATAGACAACAATGTAGAATTCAGATTACCTGTTTTAGGAAGAACTGAATCATTTTTATACATGAAACGTATAAGCGGAAAACGATTTAAAGCTGCTTATAAAAAAGGTAGATGGAGAAACGTAGATTTTTTAGAAACAAATTTCTGTGGTTATCAAATTTATTTATCCATGAAAAGCAAAACGCGTCTTAGTAAAGAGAAAAGAGTTTACTTAGCTCCTATAGATCGGGATAGAATTGATAACCACGCTAATGCTGGTAAACAATACTGATGTTTGGATAATTAATATTAAATAAATATACTTATGCCAGTAGTTAAAAAAGTTTAGGATTATTATGAAAAAATGTTTGAACTTTATCCAGAAGTTGCTAAATCAGATATTAAGAGAATACTGCAGTACGGCTGGAAAAGTTATTATTTACATAATAGTTTTGGAGGAGATGTGTTAATAAGTAGAAATAAGTTTTGGATGTACACAGGAATGTTAATGAAAGATTCTCTAGAATTCTTTGCTTATTATTAGAAAAAAATGGCTAATAAAATACGAATTAAGTACAAACGAAGCAGGCCTTCTTTTGACGGATATTATTATTTTGGATTAACACAAGCTCAATACGATAATTATTTAAGTTAGAAAAATAGAAGAGGACGTCCTAAGAAAAATTTTACATTTTCTAAGATAGTTCTTTATAAAATATGGGATGAATTTAATATCATTGAACATAACGTTGTTGCTTTGTTTAGAATCCCAATAGGTGTAGATTTAGGTTTTACGTTATTCAAAGAATAGTTAGTTACTGATAAAGCAGAATTTTTACAGGAACGTAAAACATTGAAGTTTCACGATATACTATTATCTGAATATGATTACCAATTTTTAAAAGATCATTCTAGAAAAAATAAACTTAAAAGTAATGAATAATACAATTAGAAATTTTTTCAGAGATGGACTCATAATGGATTTAGCTCCGGATAATACTTAGAATTCGTAGCTTACAAATGCTCTTAATGCAACATTCGTTACTTTTAACGGTAATGAACTATCATTACAGAATGATATGGGTAACGCTAGAGTAGAAACAGCTATGCTTCCAGAAGGTTATATTCCTATCGGATCGGCAGAATTAGGAGGAATTATTTACATAGCGGCTTTTAATCCATTTACCAAGAAATGTTAGTTAGGTAGTTTTCCAAGTCCAGAACGTAATTTGGAAAAGGAAGAAATTGCTCCAAATGGTTTAGGTGCTGCGTTAAGTGCTAGTAATTTTCAAGAATTGAACGGCACAGAACCTACAGGAGAATTAAAAACTACATTGTATAAAATAGATCTAGGTATGCCTATTTTACATCCTGGAGATAAATTCTATGTTTGCGCTGATAATATCAGTACGTTAGTAAGTGATGGAAGCATCTGGAATGGAACAAACGGATATGTAGATATTTATTTAGCTACTATAAATTCTGAGAATAAAATAGTAAAATTAGAATTATCTAAAAAATCTTCGGGACATGTAATTGGAGAAGCTCCTGTTAAAAATGGAGGTAATAATTACAATATAGATTCTTATAGAAAAACAATGCAATCTAATTACGATGTTTATACAGCTAAAGAATCTGGTAAACTATATATAGTTGCTGAATTAGTCGCTATAGATGATTTTGAAGCTTCTATAAAAGTAAATAAATCTGATGTTTATTTAAAAGTTGAATCATTTTCTAAATATGTTGGAATTAAACCTAAAGAATTGATAGTAAATTGCTTACCTAAAGATGTTACTGTAAAACCGGGAGAAATCCCAGAACCAATTACCAAACGTATTGATTATTAGGAAACAGCTATATTATTAAATAATTGTGGTTTTACATTTTAGGATGACGCTATATACGAATTTACCATAACTCCTGTAATGGATTATGGTTATTTGTCTAATTTAATGGTTAATTTAACAGTATTTTGTAATTCTAAAATAGAAACAGATATTTCAGAATGGAGATATTACAATGCTGATGAATATATAAACTTAAGGTTTACAATAAATTCTACAATAAATTCTAATGAATTAGAATTGAATTTTTACGAATACGATAATACAGATTTTTCTAATACATCTAATTTTACTATAAAATATAACAATTTATTTTCAGTAAGTAAAAATTACACAGAAACAATTTATTTAGACAAAGAATACGATACTGATTATTTTTAGGGAATTATAAACAAAAATAAATTTTATAGAGTAAGTATAAAATTAGGAACAGAAGAGTTAAAAGAAGGAGAAGGAGAAGAAAAAAATACTTATTATTTATATGTATATACTTGCCCTATATTTAATGGATTTTATGAAAGTTAGGATTATATTATTATGAAAAATTCTGAGGAAGTTTATTATGGAAATCCTTTATATGATTTTAATTTAATTGATCACACATATGGTTATAAAGAGAATGATAAATCAATTTATCCGTTAAAGTTAACTCCATATATTTTAGAAAATTTAGAATGTATATCTCATGACAAATTTGCAGAAGAGGTTAATGTAGCAAATTTAATTGTTGATTCTATTCAAAAAGATGCTAAAGCATCTTATACTTACAAGGTTCTCTAGTCTGAAAAATTAAATATAAATGTTGGATTACAAGAAAGTTGGGGAATTTTCTAGGTAAATAATTTTACTAAAACAATATCCCAGAAAGATCCTAAAATAGAATCATTTACTTATGAAAACGATATTTTAAATGTAAAGAAGTATATAGAAAATATTGCGACACTGGACTATAATCAACAACTATTAGATATATATAATTTTAAACCTTTGGTATATGATGAAAAATCGGCTAATCAATACGGACTAACTTTATTAAAAGCAAATAATACGTATACGGTAAAATCTATCATGACTAAATTCCCAATGTGGTTTTTCTTTTCTGAAAAAGGAGAAAGTAATAAAGATTTTCAAACAGGAATTATATAGTTAGATTGGTCTGATGCCACAGGAACTATGTTAGAAAGAGTAAATGATAATAATGCATCGCACAAATATTTAAATATGTACGATGATGATACTGTTTAGAGTTTATTAAAAGATGTATTGCAACCCTGTTCCAAATCTACTATAATACCACATTTATTTGCTTTTTGGGAAGAATCCAATACTAATAACGAATTTAAAGTTGTAGCAGACAGCAATACAGTTAATAGTGAATATATTTTAGTAAAAAATAATGCAATATATTACGATTAGTTGAATTTCTATTCTAAAAACGATACTTATTTTACATCAGATTCAGAAGTTTAGTTTTGTGAAGATGTACATAGAATAAAAGGAGGTTATATAGTTCCTAGAATTTGGAGTTTCGTTATGCTTGATGAGAATGGTGATTATAAACCAATTAATTGTTTCATGGTTTAGGTAGATAGAGCAGATTAGTCAGGATCCAGTGATAACTGTGTAGCTACAGGAACAGACACTAGTGAATCTATGGTAAAACAAATATTTGATATGTTATCTTCAATTTATAAGGTAGATAATATCAGTAATGAAAGTAAATATGTTGGGTATGCTAAAGATATAAGTATTAACAATACTACAACTATTACAATAAAAACTTCTAACATCACGTTAAACATTTCTCGAAATGAAGAAATTAATAATTTAAATTATTTTTTAGAATATTCTTCTTTAGAAGAAGAAAAACCTATTGTAACCAAACAATTTGTATATATAATGGAAGAATGTTCTAAAGACGATGTTTTAAAGTATTTAAATGTTCCTAATTAGTTATGCTTTTTATACAACACACAAATCTAGGTTAATAATTTAAATCTTGATTCAATTTATTATAAACTATAGAATGCTGACAATGGTGCTGTATTAGGTTTAACCCTTATGGATAAAAACTTCGTTTGGAGAAATTCAACAACTATTACTGCCAATCCAGATGGCATATTTAGTTTAAATTATCCAATAAGTGGAAAATTAACGGTATCCTCTGTAAACTATACAAGTATTACTGGGACGTTAACTAAAGGTAGTACTAGCTTAACGAAAACTTGTTTATCGAAAAATAATACTAGTACAAATATAACCTATTCTATAAATAAAATAAAAGTATTATTAGAATCTGGAAATACTATTGATAGTTATATTGGAGGATTTGGCGGAATTGCTAAATTAACTTTAGTTGCAGACTCGTCTAATACAACAGAAATTAATATAGATTTAGGATCAGTATCTCCCAAAATCGCAACCATTCAACCAAATGCTAAAGTAATCGAAGAGACGATTGTTTTGGATAGTCCTATTAATTTCAACAGTAATTGTTCTATAAGATTAAATGGAGGAATTATCTATGATGCTGATACTTAGGTCAACGTTAAAATTGATCTTTATGGAACTAAAACTACTAAACCTACGAGCGAAATTATAAACTCGGGAATAGGTGAATATCTAACGTTAAAAGATGGGAAATTAGTTTTAAAAGGAAATTTGTTTGGAAATGATAGGCACGTGCATATAGATGCCGGAGGAGCTAATTATATAACTAATTGGAAATTTAATAGCCAAATACAATTTAAAAATGAGTTCGCAATTTAAAAAAGTTTTAACAAAAGAATTAAATTTTAATTACTGGGTAAGGACTCTTCCACAAGAAGGGTCTTTAGCCTGGGAATACAATCCGTTTAGAAATTATAGATTATCCCAAGATGCTGTGTTTTATAATAATTAGTTAAATCTATTAGATAATGATAACAGTTTTGTAATAGGAAATACAAATTATACTTATGTACCTTATATAGAATTGGGTGATTATAAAGGAGACGCGTTAAACTATGATACTAAATATTATATAACGGAAGGATTTACTTATTACAAAGCTGGAAGTTTAGTAGATTTTGAAACAGATGAATTAAATTTTGATTTAGAACATCCTGTAGAAATAACTCCTCAATATTCTTACGATAATTCTGTAAATCTAATTTTAAATGATGGGTTGAATTCTCCTAAATTAATAAATTCTAGATTTTCTCCAATAGGTAGAAATAAATATTAGATAGTTGATAGAACAGGAGTATCTGATACTAATATATATGACCAAGGAAGTCAATTTGATTTAGATACCTCTTTATATAAAAAGACTATATTAATTCCTAAAATACATTTTAAAGGTACTTATTACGGAGGTACTCTTCCTGTAGGCAATTATCATTTTTATTTCAAATTTATGGATGCTGACGGTAATACTACTGATTTCGTTGGAGAATCAGGATTAGTATCTTTATTTATCGGACAAACACCACAAGGAATACATAGCGGATTCCGAAATGAAAATAGTAATAAATTAGTATAGTTTAATTTAACAAATGTAGATTCTGCTTATCCTTATGTAGAGGTGTACTATACAAGAGCTACTTCCGATATTAGAGAAAATTTTGTTAAAGAAGCTGTTAGAATTGATAAAAAATTTATTGTTGAAGGAAATTCTACTTGTAAAATTGTAATTACTGGACAAGAAAATAAAGAAACAATACCTTTTACAGAGTTAAATTTACAATATAATATAGTGAACAATGCCTAGGCGCAAGCCGTATGTTAGAATAGACTGTTCCTAGGAAATGTTCATAAAAAAGAATTAAATCAAAAAGATTTAAAAGATTTAGCTTTAAGAATATGTCCTAAGCCATTTTACACAAAATATAATCCTGGATTAGGAGAGTCTTATTCTCCTTCTAATATAGAACAATCTTATTATAGTAGTAATTTTATATACAATACAGTAGGTTATTGGCCTGATGAATATTATAGATTAGGAGTGGTGTTTATTATGTAGGATAACACATTATCTTCTGTATATAACGTAAGAGGATAGTTAAACTTACATAGTAATAGTGTATATACGAACATTAGTGTTTATACTCAAGATGGTGTTAGAATATATATAGATACTAGAGATAATTTTATTGTGGATGCTATTGGGGAAAATAGTGTAGGAGTAATTTCTATGCAGGAAGAAAATGCTAACCATATAATAGGACTTTCTATGGAAATTCCTGACGACGTGCACGAAGAACTAAAATCTTTAGGAGTACAAGGATTGTTTTTTGTAAGACAAACTAGAATTCCTACAACAATATGTCAAGCATTAACTATAGGAACTGATTAGAATAGTCACATTCCTATTATAGGAATTACTGTTGAACGCAATGGTGAGTAGTCTCCAACTCGTTTTATAGCAGAACGTTTTATTGATGATAAACGTATTTTGAATCCTAGATACGAACAACGTTTATTTAATTTTAATACACAGAAAATAAATGCAGCAATATGCCCTGAATATGATGTAAACCCAGCTTATTTAAATCAAGTATTTACTGGAGACGATCTATTAATTGTAACTAGCAAAACTTAGCCTAAATTTAAAGCTTTATCGCAAGGTACTATGTTCGCTAGACATTATATAAATAATGATTACGTATACGAATAGAACGAAACTCAAATACAAGCTAAAGTTATAGGTATTCAAGATTCTACTGAGTTAGTGGCAATTGATGAAAATAATCAATTTTCTTCAAGGGCCGGTTCTGGTGAAGAGGTTCATAGATTCGAGTTCCTTGAATATGATAATAAAGTAACAAAAGCTTCTAATATAGTAAGAGGTAACTTTGGACCTTATATTGGATTCGATGAAGAATTAGAAAATAATCGAATTGTGAATATAAGAACTATGGCAGCTTTAAGTGCAAACCAATTAGAAATAAGAGCTTCCGATAATTCAGCTTTTTACGCTATATCTGATAGATATACTTTAGATGAATTTACATCAGATACATATTTATATAGAGGAGATTGTTACTTATGTCAGTTTACTCATAGAATAAATAGAAATTTTAACTCTAGTACGGCTCCATATAATGATATTGTTGTTGATCCTAATACTTTTAAAGATAATATAAAATATACAACAGAAGTTCTTGATTAGGAAAAAGCATCTAAAGTAAATTTAGGTGATTTAAATGCTGTAAAGTTAGGAATGTGGGTAACTTCTATGTATAGATCTAGTATAAATTTAAATATTAGAAGCGTAGATGCGTCATTTATAGAGGAAGCTGCAGAAGTACAACATCCTAGAACTTTTTACCCCTTACAAAGCATGTCGGTAGCGGGAATATTTAAATTACCAGAAGCGTAGTGTTTCAATTCTGGATTGCAAGTTTCCGTATCAGAAAAATGGAACGCTATATTAGAAGAAACTCCTTACAATAAAGATGAATTTTCTAATAGAATTCTTTATTCAGACATTAGTGTAAATGATGCATATAAAAATGGCTTTAGAGTATTTAAATCTACTAATTTTAAAGATTATCCTAAAACATATGGTTCTATAACAAAATTAGTAGAATTGGGAGGAAATTTAATCTGCGTGTTTGAACATGGAGTTGCATTAATCCCAATAAATGAAAGAGCTGTAGCAGCACAAGGTGATGGAGGTTATGCTTTTATAAATACTTCTAATGTACTTCCAGATAACCCAAAAATACTATCAGATTCTTTCGGTAGTCAATGGCGAGATAGTATCATTAAAACTCCATTAGGAATTTACGGAATTGATACGGTTGCTAGAAAAATATGGTTTACAGACGGAAATACATTTAAAAATATATCTGAATTAAAAGTACAAAAATTCTTAAATGATAATATATCATTGGGAGAAAGAGAATTGACTCCTTTGATTGGTATTAGAAACGTTAAATCATTTTATAACGCTTATAAACACGATGTATTATTTACTTTCTATGATAATTTAAATGGATTCGAAGAAAAAGTATGGAATTTATGCTATAATGAAATGTAGGAAATATTTACAACTTTCTATAGCTGGGTTCCAAGTTTAATGGAATGTATTGATAATATACCATTTTCTTTTGATAGAAATACCGCTAAATGGATTTCACGAATGACTCATTCTAATATTTTGAGTAATAATGTAATATCTAAAGGAGGTTTAGTGGGAACTATAGAACTTGATAATATTAAATCAGTTGAGTTGTGTAAAGATATCTGGGGAAATTATAAGGATTTTTATATTAAATATAACAGCGGAGACTATGAAAATGTATTTAATAAATGGGAGTTATCTTTTAAAGGTGGAGATATAACCTCAGAATTATATGAAAGAAATGAAGATGGTTCCATTAAGAAAGATTCTTCTGGAAAACGTATATATCTTCCAAAGGATCAGTAGAAAAACCCCGATAAAATAGTAAGACTTTTAAATATACGTGTTATATTTAACAATGGACAACACAAAGACTATACAATTGCAATAATGCCGGAATATAACAAACAATTCTTAACTACGGATTTTTGGAAACACGGAAAGGCTGGTATTATAGATATTACAGAAGATATTTATCCTACTTACTGGTATGGTAAACAACATCCTTTTGAATTTGAATTTATTGCAGTAGATAATCCAGCTATACATAAAATATTTACAAATATAGAATTAATAGCTAATAAAGCTAAACCTGAATCATTTCATTACGAAATAGTAGGAGAGTGTTATGATTTTGCAAAAGATAAACCTAATATGTATTATAGACAAGAAGCGATGAAAGCATTGTGTCAATATAAAGGTTTAGATATTAGCTATGATAGAAACTTTGTAAAAGCTCCTATTAAACACAACATCAAATCATTCGATTTACTGCATAAATATTATGCTAGACAAGATATGATTAATGATGTAGAAGATTGTTATACAAAAGCTAGTTCTCCAGAAGGAATGGATTATAAAAATATCGTTGGAGCAGAATTAACATATTATCCGGAACGACAAGAATATAGACTTTGGCAACATACAGAAGCTATTAGTTTAGATGATTTAGATCAAGACAATTCTTACAATATTTTAAAGGCGAATTGTAAATATTTAGAAGATAGGTGGAAGATTCAAATAAATCCTATTAAAATAGCTTATAAAAATGAAGATAATTGGACTAAACCACCATTCGCTATTAAAAATGTTTCCGTTCCTGGGTTTGCTTTAAAAGTATCTAATGGTGATAAAATAAACGATTCTGATAATATTTTAAATGGAACTACTGTAAATATAGATAATACAGAATGGGACCATGTGAGAGAAATAGACTTAAAAGATAAATTCATAAAAGTAAGAATACGTTATTCGGGTGAAGAATTAGCGGTTGTAGATTTTATAAATACATTATATAATATATCTTATAGTTAATGAAAAGAAAAATTATTAAAGCTAATTTAGGAGCAGCAATACAAGGAGCAACACTAGGTACGTTTGATTAGAATTATTTTAATAGATAGTAGAAGATTGCAGAATATAATTTAAAACAGCAATCTCTCCTAAAAAATATAGGCGGACTTTCAGCTATAGGAAATGCTGCTCAAATGTTTAGTAGTTTTCTACCTAAGCAAGAAGAAACTGCTTTACAACAAGGCATCAATAACGGAATGAAACAAATCGGAAATGTAATAGGAGCTGTAGGAGGACCTATTGGACAAGCTGTTAATGCAGCTATTTAGATAGGGGATGCTGTTGGACAAGGTTTACATTCTTTAGGTATAGGAACTACTGACAATATGACTGTTCAAGATTAGATATTAGGTTCTAATTTAATGGCTTTTAGTCCATTGACTTGGATTAATTCAGGATTTGGAAAACGTGCAAAAGCGTTTTCCAAAGACACTGAGTTGGTAGAAGATGTTGGATCTGATTACGGAGGAAGTATGTCTTTGCTAGATAATGCTATGTCAAAACAAAATAAAAAATATGGATTATTTAGTTCTAGGGCTAGACGTAAAGCTGATAAACAAATAAACAAAGCTATTAATGCACAAAATCTACTTACTGAGATTAAAGATGATTCAGAGTGGCGAAAAATAGTTGTAAGAAATACTTCACAATTACATAATACATCTTATAATACAGCTCTAAATGGAGGACTTCAATTAGCTAGAGGTTATCAAAAGGGAGGTAGTTTAGATAATAAGTTATCTAAAGTTAAAGGAAGAAACTACAAAAAAGTTACTTTAAAAGAACCTCCTACTTGGGAACCTGTAATATCATTAGAAATTCCTGATAAATTTACTCAATGGTTTAATAGTATTCCAGAAAATTATAGAGGTTCTAATTACGATTATAAGAAAGCATTTGAAGTATTAAATCAAGATATTCTACAAAAACATGTAGAAAATCCAGAACAAAACCACTTATAGTCAGTAAGTCCTATAGCTGATGAAGATGGACGTTTTCCGTTTTTAAAATTGGGAACTATAGAAAATAATCCAGAGATACAAGGAGAATTTGATTGGTATAATTCCGAAAAAGGGAATGAATATCGTAGTAAATATGATATACAATTTATCGGAGATAGGTATTATTATGTACCAAAACAATTTAAAGATGGTGGAAAACTTGGTAAAGAGGAAGAATCCGAAGAATAGAAAAATGTAATTCCAGACGGGGCTTTACACAAAAACAAACATCATATGGAGGATGCTGAAGGTTTAACTAAAAAAGGTATACCTGTTGTTGATAATGAGGGAGAATAGCATGCAGAGATAGAGAAAGAAGAAATTGTGTTTACTTTAGAAGTAACTAAGTAGTTAGAGGGCTTCTTAGAGCAATTTAATAATGAAGAAAGTAAATCTAAGCAAGACGAAATTGCTATAGAAGCGGGTAAATTATTAGTTGAGCAAATTCTTTACAATACAGATGATAAAGCTAACTTAATAGAAAGGGTAGAATAATGGCATAGTTAAAAGATTTGTTTAAAAGTTATGAGCAACCAGAAGATACCTTAACTATGTACTAGTCTAAATATACTAATTCTTATCTAAGTAACAGTAGACCTTTTACAGTAGAACCCTTAGTACTAAAACCTGAACTTATTCAAGAATATTCTAAAGAACCTTTGCAAGTACGTATAAAAAGAGTAAATAATCCAAACGATTATAAAATTTTTAAAAATTAGTTAGAAAAATTTTCAAAGGAGAATAATTTAGACGAACAAACCAAAAAAGACTTAGAATATTTAGCTGGATTAGAATCATCATATAATTAGACAGCATTAAATAAACACACAAAAGCCGCTGGTTACTTTTAGTTTTTAGATTCTACAAGGAAAGCATACAGCAATGTTTCTAAAGAATAGTTTCTAAGCAATCCTGATGAATAGTTTAAAGCGGCTGTTAAGTACATTAAATATTTAAAAAATTAGTTAATTAAGCCTTCTGTATGGAAAAAAGGTAAGGAAACTTTATCTGATTTTCAAATTTTATATGGGGCTTGGTGGCGTCCAAAATCCATAATTAATTATATAAATACTGGAAAAGATACATATGTTAACAAAGGTGATAATATGACGATAGAAACTATTTTAAAATATGCGAAATGATGAAAGTTAGAATAAACGATAAGGAATATACTTGTAAGGTAGCTCGTACAGAGGAAGAAAAACGCAAAGGTTTAATGGGTGTTGAAGAAATGCCTGAAAATGAAGGTATGCTTTTCGTATGGGATGAAGAAGGGACATAGTATATGTGGATGAAAAATTGTCCAATGCCAATAGATTAGATTGGTATTAATGAAGATTAGGAAGTGACTATTGTTTACCCTGCAGAACCAAACAATGAAACTAGTATTCCTTTTACGGGTGTTAAATATATTTTAGAACTAAATCGAAATTCTGGAGTACAGGTAGGTGATGAAGTAGAATTTGATGATGAAGAAGAAGATAAATACACCATGAAAATTTTAGCACCTGATGGAAGTACACAAATGTTATTATAGGGTGGAGAGAGAATATTTAGTAGAATTTCCACTAGAAAATTAATTCATTGGGCTAAAAAAGCGGACTCTGTAAAAGACAATTAGGACAAATATAATAAGTATTGCAAACGATTGGGTAAGATTTTACTGAACGAATTAAACGCTCAAAATAATCGTGATGCTGAATACGTGGAAGTTCCAGATAAATAAAAATTTTTAGAAATAAATAAATTTAATTATAAAAATTATTTATATCTTTTGATAAATAGATAAAAATGTATAATGTTGTACATTAGAAAAGAATGTTAGATAATTAGACGTTTAATTAAAAAAGTTAAAATTTATTATGAAATTTGGAAAGAAAGTAAATTTATTTCAAGCTGGTGGAGCAGTACCCGGTGGACAAGATCCTATGGCGATGCTTTTAGAAGGTGCTGCACAGGCTGTTCAGAATCAAGATTGTTAGATTGCAATGCAAGTATGCCAAATGCTTATGGAAATGGCTAACGGTGCCGCAGCTCCTGCACCTGAAGCAGCTCCTGCACCTCAAGGAGAACCTGTTTACAAAAAAGGAGGTCGTTTGGTAAGACGTATTAAGTAATACAAACAATTTAAACAAAAAGGGGTATGTCTATATTGGCGTATCCCTTTTATTAATTTTATACTATGCCGGATAAATTAATAAAATATAAACAACAAGACCTAGACTTAGATAAATATGTATATAATTTATCGCAAAACGTGGAATCTTGGGTAAATACATAGGATTGGAATGATTCTCAAAAAGAAGAATTTTGGAAGGCCTATGAATCATACAAAACAAAGTTACAAGAAGTTAATGCTGATAATTATAGTACATTATCTATAAATGATAGAGGTTCTATAATAGGTCCAGGTCTTACGAATGTTGATACTGATGATTATTATTATGATTAGTCGGGAAATCGCATTAGTGGAAAAGATTATTCGGAATTAGCTCCGAAAAAACAACAAAGATACAATAATTTCGAAGCTAACAAACAAGTAGCTAAATATTTAAATATAATAGCTAAAGCTTTCTCGGAAGCAAAACCTAAAGAAAAGGTTAAAGAACCAGTTAAACAATCATTTGAGAAGTGGTTTTAGAGTACTAAAGGAATTTCTGCATTGGAAGATTTTAATTATTTTCTTGAATTAGATCCTATAGGAGAAGGAAATCTTAGAAATACAAATAAACGAGTAGAATTACTTGTAAACGATATACTTCCTGAATATATTGAAACGCTTTCTGATGAAGATAAACAAAAGTATTAGGATTTAAAAACTCATTTAACCACCAAAGGGTTAGATGCTAAAGCTAAGTTAAAAATGTTGGAATTAGGAATCAGTCCAAATTTCTTTGAAAGTTTTTTTAGTCCTTATGAGAAATTAGGAATGACTCCAGAAAGTTATAAAACCTGGTTAACACAACAAGAACAAAAAGCAGAACAGGAAGAAAAAATCGAAAAAGAGAAATAGGAAGCAATTGAAAAGGAACAAATTCAAGAAGAGTTTAAATCATTTGCGGAATCGTTGAATTAGTTCGAAGATCCAATTTCTATAAATGTTGTAAATATTCCTTTTGAAAATTAGAAGTATTTAGTTGATTTTGAACAATCTCCTTCTAATAAAAATTTATTTAATTTATCTAAATGGGAAAAAGATGTTATGTCTGAAATAAATACAGGTAAATACGAAAATATAAATGATTTAGATAGTTGGGTAAATTATTGGGTAAATGCTTCAAGAACTGGTAATTTTGAATTACCCAGACACATATTATATGCTTTATTATATCAATCTGGAATACCTGATAAATATAAAGGAAAATCTGTATATAGAATAAAAGCGGATGATGATTTAAAAACCGGAAAAACTCTTATTTGGGATCCAGGAACTAGTAAACTAGAATGGATACCTCTTAGATTAAGTGAATCGGGAGATGTAGAATTACAAGAATATTTTAAATCTTCTAGAACAGATTTATTTCCACAAAAAGAGTATAAGTTTACTAAATATAGTAAAGGGGGCTTACTTAAAAAATTATAGTTTGGAGGATTCACTGAAAACTACAATAAAAGAATTCAAAAAAATGCTGCAAAGGATAATTAGTCGGCTAAAGAATATGTAACCAATCAAGATGCTTTTTTTGAAGATATGTCTTGGGAAGATTGGGTTGATTTAGGATCTTTGGCGGCGGATTTAGGTTCAGCAATTTCGGCACAAGTTCCTGGTTGGGGAACTGTTACAAGTGCTGGACTAGGATTAGCTTCCACTGCTTCTCAAATGGTAACCGATGTATCTAGAGATGGGTTAGATAAAAGGGATGTGAAAAATTTACTTACTAATGTTGGATTCGATTTATTTGGGTTAGTTCCAGGAGCAGGTTTAACTGCCAAATCTGGAAAATTAGTAAAAAAATTAGTAGGATGGGCGCCCAAAGTAATGGCTTTATATTCAGGATATTCTACTTTGAAACAAACTCCAGAAATAATGAAAGCTTGGAGTAAAGTGTTAAGCGAAGAAGAATTAACTTTATCTGATATGCAAGCTATATAGTTATCATTAAAAGCTTTAACTACTGTAGTAGGAGGAAAAATGCTTGGATAGAATCAAAAACAGGTTAAAGGAAAAGCGACATATGAATTTTATGATGCTTTGGATAACCATTACTATAAAACTTTTTCTGGATAGGACGCTAAATCTTTAGGAGAAGCGGTGGAATTAGGAAAACTTAATCCTATACTTGGAAAATATAAGGATTTGGACGGTTTAACTTTATCTTAGAATCAAATTACTGAACGTAATTGGTATGGAAAAAAGGTTCCAGTAACTCCTGAAAAATATAAAGCAGATCCTATAAAAGTTAGAAAATACATAAGTCCTTCTGGTAAAGTAACTTTTTACGATACTAAAACTGGTAATGTAATTGATGAACCGAAATTAAAAGAAGTAGAGGTTTCGAAATAGCCTGTAATTGTAAAAGTAGAAGATACAAAACCTGTAGTTGATAAGCCTGTAGTTACAAAAACACAAACTGCAAAAAATAAAAAGCGTAAGAAATTAAGTAAAAAAGCTTTAGGAGGTTATATTACTAAATTACAGAAAGGAAAGAATATAACTAACACCTCTAGTACAGCTAATTGGTTTCAACATATGTTTGATACTGAAGCTATGTAGAAGTATTTAAATACAATAAATTTAAACAACTATACTTAGTTTAATAATTTGCAAAACAGTTGGTATGATAACAAAGTAGCTTCTAAATATCTACCCGGACAACCTTCTGTAACATATTTAGACTCTGTTAAAACTAGACAAGGACTATTTAATGATACAGGATTAAACGCTAATATACAAAATGCTTTAGATAAGGGTTTTATAAAACAAGCTGGTACCTCTGGAGATAATTCTTCTGGAAATTGGCAAGATGGATATTTTGGGGAGTAGGAATATTTAAGACATGCTGGAACAGTAGATTCTTGGAAAGGAAAAGATTCTGAACTATAGAAAACTATTGAAATGTTTGCTAATAAAGGTTTAAATTATGCTCCTAATAGAAATGGAATGTATGTACTATCTCCTATGAGTAATCCATAGTCATTAGTTGATTCAATATTAACTGGAAACTTTTATTTGTAGCCTAAACCAGTAACCAAATTAGGGCAAACTGATCCTGCTGGGGAAGATAAACCTGAAGTACCTGTTGAATTACCTAAATAGTCTTATTTAGATAGATTGATTCCTTATTCAATGTCTTTTAGTAGAGCTGGGTACGCAGATGGGACTAATAGAGCTATTACTGATTTAGCTAAAGCTGGAGAAAAACCCTTTTTAATGGATCCTTTTACGTACAATAGATATGTACAAGGTAATTTAGCTGCCATAAACTTAGGAGATTTGGAGGCTGCTTAGCTAGCTAATATAAAAACTCCTTATGCGGATGCAACATTAAATTTTGCAGCTAAATTAGAGGGATTCAATAGAGGACTTGATAGAAGACGTCAAGGTAGAATGATTGATGATCAAGCTTCTAGACAATCTTACGAACAAGTTTATCAGCAAGGTAAAGAAAATGCTCTTAATGAACATGAAACAGGTTTGAAAAATCGTTTGTCTATAATGTAGTCAGAAGCTAATAAAAATAAATACGAGCAAGCGTATCTAGCCAAAAAACACGAAATTTGGGATACTTTAGGTAAAGAAATAGAGTATGATGTTAAAACTTTACTTAATGATAGACGCAATCAACAAGAAATTTATAATAGACGCGCTATTGATTCAGCAATACGCTATAATTTGAAGAAATATATGCCTAGTTTATCCGATGATGTTATTAAAGTTTGGGACGGAGTTAATTCTGGAACTTTACAACTTGATTATAACAACACGAATCAAATGAATCTTTATAAACAAGCACAACAAGCTTATACCGCAGCTGTATATAATGCTCTAGGAGAATACGGTAGGTTAAAAACATATCCAATACCTTTTACTAAAGCCGGATTTAGTCCTAAATTACATCTTAAACAAGGTGGTGCTATAAAAGAACGTATAGCTAATGCTGAAAGACTATTCAAAACTATAAAATCTGATTTAGACAGAAATGAGAAAAAATTGACTAGATTATATAAAAGTTTATATACTTTAAAGAATAAAGTGAAATGATGATTAAATTTCAACAAGGGGGTGCTCTCCCCCTTGTTTCTTATACTCCCGTAATACTTTCACAACAACAATAGCAATTGGAATCTGCAAGAACTTCTTCTAGTAAAAAAGAAGGAGAGGATTTAACAGATAAAGATATACTTGAGTTGTTAAGTAAATTAAAAGGTTTACCTAATGAATCAAGAGCTATTGTAAATCAATTACAAAATTTTATAATCAACGGGGGTTCTGATAGTGCAAGTATTGCATCTAGATACTTGTCTGTAATAGGACATTTGTAGACAGCAAACTTTAATTTAGATAAGTATAATAAAGCACAAGAATTGGTAAATTCTAGAGGAGGTTTGGATGAAGTAGCAATAACTTCAAGAGGTCAATTAGTTGGAAGAAATTAGGAAGGAGATTTTAAATTGTTAACTCCAGAGGAAGCTAAAAATAGTGAATATATACCTATAACTAACCAAGAATTATTAACATATAGAGCACACGATCCAAGCCTATCGTTTGATACGGATATATTAAATGTAGTTGAAAGTGGTGTTGGAATATCTTATATTAACGATTTGGTTTAGAAAGCTATTGCTAAATTAGAAAGCACCAATAAGATTGAAGAAGGTTATTTCTCTAGCAACCACTTAATACAGGGACTTGAGCAACTTAAATAGGTGATGCAGCAAGGTAATTAGGATTTAGATTACATTTATAAATATAAAATAACAAACAAGGATTAGCAACAACAAATTAAGTCTGCACTAAGTTATATAATGTAGACTTTACCTCAAAACATTATAGGTTTGTTAAAATATAAATCAGATGGAACTTTAAAAGGTGCTACAAATTTAATAGCTCAATTAGCTACTTCACAACATAATATTGAGAGTTTTATAGAACTAGATTTACAGAAGAATAAAGATGGAGAAATAGAAAAGAACTCTTCTAAAGGAATTAATTCTTTAGAATTAGGTCCCGTTGGTCAATTACTGTCCGATTATGGTTAGAAGAGTAATATAACTATTCAAACAGCTGAGGGAATGTCTCATGGAATTAACTTAACTACTATTAAACATCCTATTACTGATAAAGAAGGTAACAGCGTTGGTATCTCTACTTTAGATGAAGTCGCTAAAAGTGCTTTTGCAGGAGCTTTAGATTTTGAGAACGTTAGTATGGGAGGTGGTTTAATAGATACAGCTTCTTTAGCTAAAGTTAAAATTAATGGAACTGACTTACATACCGGATATTTACCTATTGATGTACAAAGATATGCGGAAACAGGTGATATAGTACCGGATTTGGATATGTTAGAGAAGTTTAATTAGGTCAACAAAAAGCTTAATGGGGTAACAGATCCAGAAATTATAAACAAGGCTTACCAAGAAGCTGGCTTACCAATAATGTATGATGAATCTGGTAATGTGTTAACTAATTATGCTAAATTCGGAATGATTAATGGAGTAGCATTAAGTACAGCATTTAAAGAAAATGTGGCTTTATCATCTTATATTACGGAAGTAATGGATGAAAATGAAGGTAACTCTGTTATGAGAGTTATCAATAAATCCTTAGGAAATGATTATGAAGAAGAATGGGATCCAAATAATTCGTGGATGGAATGGTGGAGTATTAACCCTCTTTATAAAGGAGTTATATTTATTCCATTAATAACTGATTATTTTACAGCTACAAGTGCTACTGGTAAAGGTATATCTGTTAAAAATGCAGAGTTAATTGAGGCAATTCAGCAAGCTAAGCAAAAATTTGAGTTGAAAGACAAATACGTTAAAACTGGACAAATATGACAAATAAATAGAATGATATTTTATTAAACATACTAGCAAATCCTACTTTTACTTTATCGGATTTTCAGACTGTAGGATTAACCGCAGAAAATACTAGTTTACATTCTATAGAAGAATATAAAAATAGTACAAAAATAACAGAAAATCCGATGTTGTGGACTGATGGTAAATTTGATGAGAATAAATTACTAAAGGTTTACAATTATGCAGCACAATAGTATAATTTATTAGCTACATAGGACTATAATACTAGTGTATTGCAAGAAGCTGAATATAGTAAAGACAATATTTGGGTATCTCCTGAAAAAAGAACTTTGGATTTTAAACCCAAATTGGTTAGACAACCTAATGAATACCTTATATCAAACAGTTTAGAATCTCTTGGTAAAAAAGGAAAAAGAACTTTATCTGAAAGAGAAATAGCCCAATCTCAACCATTATATAATTTTGAAACTGGTGAATGGGAAGATTCTCCAAACGATTCATTTTTTGATAACTTTTTTAATACTTTAGTATTAGCTACATACGAAGAAGATGAGTATGATTTAGAAGGTAATCTTATACATCAAAAAGGTGAACGTAAACTTAATGAAGATGGATTACCTTACTATGAAACTCTTGGAGGTAGAAGTGTTTATGGTAAACAAGTATTAAATAAGTTTAATACACTAACTACTGATGGATCTTTTGCTAATAGATTTGACTTTTTTGATAGTGATGATTTGGAATAGAAAGGTTTTGTTCCAACATTACTTAAAAATGCTGCGTTAGTAGGATCTATGTTTATACCTTATGTAGGACCTTGGATAACAGGAGCTAATGTAGCTATTCAAGGTTCTGGAATGTTAGCGACTTTAGCTAAAATCGGAGGTTCTGATAGCCCATTTGTTAATGAATTAGAAGGATGGGTTAAATCCGTTAATAGATCGGATAAAACAGATTATGCTATTGAAAATACTTGGTGCATGGAAAATTTCCTCGACATGATAGGAGATACAGCAGGTCAATTAGCAGAACAACGATGGATTTTTACTTATTTACCAACATTGTGGGGGAATTCTACGGCAACAAAAGCTATGAGAGGAGGTTCTGAAGAAGTAGTTAAAAAAATAGAAAAAGAACTTCTTAAAAAGAATTCCTGGTCTAAACTTATAGACGGAACAATGGACATAGAATATTTAGCATTAGATGGATAGTTGAAAAATCTAGCTAAGACTAAAGCCGTTTCATATGTAGACGATTTAGTTAAAAATGCCTCTAAAGTAAGTGGGAACTTTGCTACCGCTTATATGGTCGGTTTAACCACGCTTGATACTTATGGAGAATTTTTAAATGCGGGGGCTAGTAAAGAAGAAGCCGCAATAACAACTATAGGTTACGCCTTAGCGGAAGCGGCGTTGTTGTCTACTGGATTAGGTCAATGGATAATGCCAGAATTAAAAGGTAATAAAATAAAACACAAAGCCATTGCCGAAGCTCTTTCTAAAGATGTGGTAGAAGCATACCAAAATTCTTCCACTAAAAGACAATTAACAGGTAAATTAATTGATGTTGGTAAAAAACTATTCAAAAATGACTACGCTAAGTATGTTCTCGCGGGAGAAAAAACAGCGAAAATTACTGGAATGCATGCTTTAGCAGAATCCTTTGAAGAAACATCTGAAGAATTATTAGCAGATTTCGCTAAATCTTGTTTAAACTGGTCTCGTAAGCTAAGAGGAGAAGAAACTTTAGATTTGGGAGAATGGACTAATATGATTGATCGTTATGGAATGTCTGCGCTAGGTGGATTCTTTGGAGGAGGTTTAGCGAGTGTTGGAACAAGTTTTCATCAATCTAAGCACCTTGCCGCAATGGATAAAAGTGTTGCCCTACAAGAATTAATTTATATGGTAAATAACGGATAGGATAAAAAATTCCTAAAAGATTTGGATAAAATGCTTGTAGGAAACAAACATTTATCAGCTTCTAAAATTCTTTATAAAGAAGGAGATGATTATGTTTATGATGAAGGTACCAAAGACGATAATTAGGATTTAGAAATTAAACGCTTAATTCGAAACGATGTTGAAATTATTAGATCTATATTAAAAGCGGAAGGAGCTTTAATAAGTGAAGAATCGCTTTTAAATAGACTTACTGGCGAAGATAGAAAAGAACTTCTTCAAAACATTCGTTATAATAATCTACAAAGAACTTCTTCTATAAATGCTTTTATACAAGACTTTGCTTTAATACAACGTGATTTAGTTGTTAAAAATGCGGAATTGCTTAGCTTATAGCCAACCGATAAAAAAGAGTTGACTGAAGATATGGTTAAAAGGCAAGCAGAATTAAATAACGAGTTAACTAAAATTAAAGTTAAAAAAGATGCTTACTTAAAAGGGAACATGTCTAAAGAAGTTATTAGAAACGCAGTGTATGAAATGAATCCTCATCTTCATATAGGATTTTCCAATATTAAGTTATTTGCTAAAGCTGCAACTGGAAAAAATTGGGATGAATTATCTATAAAAGATCAATCTGAGATAACAGAAGATTATAAAAAATATGCCAAGTCTGATATGAAAGCTGATATCCTTACTTATGCTAAAATGTATTGGGATATGCTTACATTATTTACTCCAGTAATAACTAAACAAAGAGAATGGGAAGAAAAACAATCTTACGAATATAAACAAATTATAGATCAGATAAATTAGTTAATTACCAAAAAACCTGTAAATGAAGATACATTTGTAGAAGAATTACAAGCTAAGACGGATGCTTTACCTTCTAATGTACAGGGAAAATTACTAGGAACTTCTATAAGTGAATATTCAAGTCTTTGGTTAACTCAATCTATAGAAAGTATTGTAAAATCTGGATATATACATCCAGAAGTAGCTAGAACTTTGTTAGAAAGTTTAAATAATTTACAAATTAAAGCCTAGGAACAAATAAATAATGGTAATTTTGACGAAACTACTTAGTATTGGATAGATATTCTTCAAGAAATACCAAATCTTGTAGAATAGATAAAAAATGTTAAATTTAGCACTCCTGTATTAGAATACTTAGAATAGTTTTAGTATAGTGTTACTAATTCAGAAACGGATTTAATGAAACATTTACAAACTACTTTAAATGTGTTTGATTCAAATAAAGAAGATTTACAAGGAGTTTTATTTAATCAAGAATGGGCTGATAGTAATAAAGAAGCGTTACGATTAATAGAATCATTTATTTCCGTAATAAATGGAATGCGTAAAGATAATGCTAATGCTTTTAGTCCTACTGGATATACTACAATACTAAATAATATTTATAAGGAGGACGATCCTCTTTATGAATTAGACTTTGATGAAGCGAATATACTTTTAGAAGATGCTATTTTAATTAAAAATCGTTTAGAACAAGCTCAAGCATTATGGGATATTAATACGGGAAGAAAATTAAAAGAGCAAGAAACGGTAGCTATACATACAAATAAATTACTTTTAAATTCAACTTACAGATTCGTTAATTCATGTATACCTGATGATTGGGAAGAAAAAGAGAAGATAAAAGCTTTATTAGACTTAAATGTTTTATCAAACAACGAAGAAATTTCGTTAAATAATGAATAGAAAACATTGCTAGATAAGCAAATGATTTAGTTAGAAGATGCTATCTACGAAATGTTTAAAAAACGCGGATTTAATAATTTAAAAAATATGATTACTAAATTCGCTTCAATAAACGGATTTTTCCAGAAAACCGGAAAACCTTTAACTTCAGAAACACCTTACTTTGAGGATAATGCTTTTGTATGGTGGTTAGCATCAAGGGTGGCGTTAAAATCATCTGACTTCTATGGAGCTTATACAAAGAATATGTCTGATAAGATAGCTCCAATACCATCTCAATTATTAGGTGTTTATTTAGGAGTTGCTGCCATTGTAAACATGGATGTGTTAAATATATTTCAACAAGCCTATAAAGAAGCTATTGTAGAAACATATGATAAAATATCTTCAATTGATGAAAAACGCAGAGTACTACGTAACTTTAACGGAGCCGAAGATTTTGCTGGATAGTTTGATGAATATTTTCCGGGATTTGATGCAGTTACTTAGTACAAGAATATGATTTTCTTAGAAGGAATTGCTGGATCTGGTAAAACTTTTGGAATAATTTAGGGAATTGTTGATACATTAAGAAGCACAGGAGTTATAAAAGGAGCTTGGTATATACATGCAACTCAAGAAAATGCTGATAAAGCTGTTAAAGACTTAAATATAGAAGATGGTGTAGGATTTAATAGAGAAAAATTTTGTAGCCGTATTTCTCCTGAATGGAAAGATGCTACATTAAATAATAATAATTTATATCCAGAATCCTTTACTATAGAAAACGGAGTATTAAAAAATACTTGGAAACTAAATAAAGAATCTAACCTGCCTAAAATAGTATTTATTGATGAAGTTTCTAGATTTAATCAACAGGAATTAGCTATGATATCTTAGTGGGCTTCTGAAAATGGAATCGTTGTAGTAACAGCAGGAGATTTAGATCAGTCTAAACAAATAGCTAAAGCTAACATTAAAAATTAGAACATGACCTTCACTATGGCTAGAAATCAATTCATACGTATTCCTAAGTTAGGTCTTACTTTAAGAACTTCTAATCGCTAGATGACGTAGTGTGTTACCTCTATGCGAGCTAATGTAGATTAGGACGTATATAGTAATAGTTTAACATTCTTAACTAATGATTCTAGTCATCCTGGGATACATGGAATTTACGTTAGTGAAACGTTGTCTGATGATGTAAAAGAAAAAATAAAGTAGTTATTTGATACAGCTACAGAAAAAGTAGGATTTGCTTGGTACAGTGAAGACACGGAATTATATAAATATTTAGAATAGAACTATTCGGATAAAATACAAAAATTTAAAGATTCGGATGCACAAGGTTTGGAGGCGTAGTACTATATAATTGAACCAAATCCAAATGATCCACAGTATTTAAACACTGTTTATACAGGAATTACAAGAGCTTAGCAAGGAGGTATATTAATATCTGATAAGTTAGCATCTAAACCCGATAATTTATATCAAATAGAAAGTTTAACAGAAACTGATGTTAAAAAATCTTCGGAAAAGAAAAAGAAACAATTAGAATAGTTTATATCTGAAGGGGTTATAAAACCTGTAGATATAGAAATAAAATCTCCGAGTAAAGAAACTCCAACTATTACAGTTCCTTCAGTTCCTCCTATATCTTCAGAACCTGCTCCAAGTTAGTTGGGTAATTATTACACTACCCAAGAGGCAGCTCAAGAATAGCTTCCTGAAGTTGGGTTATAGGCAATAAATGAAAATGGGGATATTTATGAAATAGTAGAAACTAAAGTAGTAAAGCACGATGAAGGTTTTGTTCCTTATGTAGTGATTTAGTCTGAAACCGATGCACAAGATTTAACTTTGCAACAGTTATTAAGTGATTATACTATACAAGACAAACAGTAGAAGTTTACTCAAATGTATTCTGGAAAAATTGTATTGCAAGATGATACCGTTGCAGAAGTAATGAGTTTTAATGAAAACGATGGAACTTATACATTAAGTAATGGATAGGTTTTAACTTAGAATGAATTGCAACGAATATATAAATCACAATTTATACCTGAACCTACTATCATAGAAATAGATCCGACTCCTGAATCAATTACAGAAGAAAATGAAAGTTCAGAAGAACCATCTGTAGCACAAGTGGATAGTATTCCTAGACTTATACATAAATTATATACTAATACAGCTTTTTGGGATTCAATAGATGAATCTTAGTTAAATACAGGAAGAATTGATGGAATTTATGGTTTAATAAATTTATTAAAAATTAAATCTGTTAATGATGGAACACTAAAAGCTTTACAAGAAAGTTTAGCTACTTGTAGAAAATTTGTGCAAGAAGGAAAAATATCTGAGTTAATTGACCTTTTAGGGCTTCAAAATAAACATAATGAAATTCGTTATGCTATAAAATGTACTGCTCCAAATAGTAAAAAGGTACGTTACAAAATAGCTTCTCGAATGTCTTTCTTGTAGAAGTTAGGATTGAATCCCGAACCTACTTCTAAGAATTTAGTATTGTATATAAAAAGTGAAGGAGTCCCAACAATAGAAATTCCTATTGCTTCTTTAAACAACCCTATGACATTAATGTAGGATGGTAGTTATAGACCTGATTTCTGGAATGTATTTAGTAGTGCTAAAGGAAACGAGTTCTAGAAATTACAAGCTGTTATAGAAACATTTGATAACACTGGTTTACCGGAGCATGAATAGGATTTAATTAATTTATGTAAATTTTATTGCTTTAATTCAGATGGAGTATTTTATTTAGGTTACTATGACTATAAATAGAAAAAATATGTTTATAGAGATACTGCATTAAACTTTAATCAAACAGGCCCTAAGATTATAAAATATGCTGGAGATAAGCAATTTCATGAAGAAATGAATTAGTATAATGGATCGTTTGTCGATTTGGATATTTTTGCAGAAAATCCAGCGTTTTCTATATCACCAATTTTATCTTCTAAAACTGGGTATGTTGGAAAAGACTTTAAAATAAATCCAGGCTATCCGTTTGTATTAATCTCTGATACTGTTCAAGAAAAAGATTTAGCAACAGAATTTATTAATGGCAATCCTAGAGTTAAGTTGTTTTATGTACTACCTCCTAGAGCAACTGTAGCAGAATGGGTAGAACATTTGCATACTATATTTAATGTTGGAGAAAAATCAACTAAATATTATATAGGAAATGCATTTACTGCTTATAGAATATTAAGTAGAATAATTAATACTATAGATAGTTCTGATGGATTTACTAGTTCTATTAAATCAATAATTCAAGGTTTGATTGATATAGAAAATAAGTGGAAACAACCTAATATTGAATTTAGCAATAAAGCAATAGAAAAAGGTAAAATTGATTCTCAGTTATACGATGAGATAAGTAAAGTACGAGGTGATGCTAAAGCCAGGGAGTATTGCAAAATTAGAGAGTAGGTTACATATTTAAAAAGTAGCTATGAAGGAGCTCCTCCTATTACATCTAATAAAACTAATTCTTACGCTTTAAATTATTTTGTGCATAACTTAATATATCCTAATACATTTACTGATAAAGGATGGGTTAAAACAAATGAAGTTAATAGGTAGAATCTTAATATTTTAGAAGATGCTTGTCGAGATTTAATTATAACATATACTCCTAAGTTGGATAAGGATCCTAATCATCAAGTAGAAGAATTTATTCCGATATAGACTACGGATAAATTTACTTTATTTGGAGATAAAAAATTCCAAATAAATGGTAAAATAGATACTTCGACTTTGACATTAGGTACCATGCTATCAACTACTTTAAAGCAATTAACTTATTCTAAAACTCCTTGGAAGAATGGAAATTATCGCACAAGTTACTTTTACTTTGATGGAAAAACTTGGAAACTAACATCGTTAGCCCAAACCATTTTCGAAAATGATTATTTAGGAATTGAAGAAACACCTGTAGAACCAAGAGAAGTTAGTGTAATTGATGTAGCTAAAGAAAGAAATAGACTAAATAAATGGTAGTATTCTTTTGTACATCAAGGTAAATTATTACAAGTAGATTTACCAAACGAAATAGAATTAATAAATCCAGAGGTTGATTTTGATTCTAATCCTAGGATTACCGTTATTGCTACAAACAATGTTAGTTATAATTTAGTGGTAGACGGAAATGTTATAAAAGCCACGTATAATATTCCTAAAACAGTTTCTCCTGAGCCAAGTAGTATATCTGACGAAGAATTACAAGCATTTTTGAAAGATTTAGAAAATAAACGGCCTAAAAGAGGTCCTGTTAGTAAAAAACTTAAATATCTAGAAACTGCCGAAAATGCTTTACAAGCCATAGAAATGATTAAATCACAAGACTTAACTAATGTAAAATTTGATTTAGAATGGTTGTATAATAAAGGAGAATTATAGACTAATACAAAATCTTTTATTAGTAAGATGTTAAATTATGTTAAGTATCTAGAAACTCAGACAATTAATGAATAGAATAGTACAGATATGAACAATCAAGATAATGAATGTATTACATTAAAATGGACAATTAAATGAAAAGTTGTACTTTAAATACAGAAAAACAGATTCAAGAATACATTAAAAGGTATATTAATTAGCAAGTATATCCAAGATCCAATGATGGAACTGATATAAAAGCAATTAAAAAATATTTAAGAATGATGCTTGCTAACATAGGAGATAATTCTCAGGAAAGTGATCTTGATAATATTACTAATTGGGTAAATTAGGTATTCAATAGTAATGAGGAATATATGGATTTTCAACAATTACTTCCTAAAGAAGGAATAAGAAACGCTATGTCTAAAACTTATAGAGCTATGATGAAAAATAACAAAGATATAAGTTTAGAAAACATAGATGAAACTGAATCTGATTTCTTGGATTATAAATTCGGAGTACTATTCGATATTAAAAGACTTGTTAAAACTAGAGCTTTAAATATTTTGTTAGAGTCTTTTATTATAAACAGAACGTAGGGGAGATTAATCTCCTCTACTTCTGATATGAATACAATATCAAAAGAATAGAAATAGAAACTTTTGGATAACATTGTTCTAGGAGTATAGTTATATGATTCTGAAGGTAATTACACAGGAGTATTTGAATCAGAAGCTAGAAAATTTGGATTAATAGAAGATGTTATAGAAACTCCGGAAAAAATCGAAAGATTATATAAATCTAACACGGAAATGTTTAATAAAGCCATAGATTTATTTATATTAAAGAATTTTGATAACTTTGTAAATCTATTATTAGATAGTGTTATAGAAATAAAGGAAGATGGTACTTATGACTATAAACAAGTAGAAAATAATTTAATTACTACTTGGAGAACTAGTGAAAATGTTGATCTTACTAAAGAAATTAACAAATTAACATAGTACTTAATTAATACAACTCCTTTATATGAAAATGGAGTTAAGACGGATAAGTTTATAAGATTTGAAGATTTCTGTATAGTAATGACCAAACTTAAAAACTATAATAATAATAAAGTAATAAACACTATAGGAAGCGATGCTTTTGGTGAATCCATCAGTTCTCTCGTAGCAAAAACTTAGGAAAATCCCATCAAGTACTATAAACTATTAATGGAAGAAATAATTAAAACTGATACATCTAATTATTTTTCTCCTAATGAATAGGATATACTTAGATCTGTGTATGAAGGAATTTTTAACCAAAAATCACAGCACTCAATATTAGGTATAACAAGGTCGCAAAACGATTATCGTTTACCTAATTATTATAATTTAATAGTACAAAGTCTATCTTCTATGTATTCTGTAGAATACTTACAATTCTACCAAAATGAAGATGGATCTATAGAAGTTAGAAATCTTAGAATGTTAAATCAATATAATATTAGAAGAGCTTTAGAGACTTCTATTTTACAAACTAACTCAAGACAAAATCGTTATAATTACAAAGAAAATCTACAAGAATATTTAGTTGATGGTAATTTTGTTGGAGTTGTTAAAACATTTAAACTTCAAGATGGATCTGTATTAGAAATAAAGAGGGGTAAAGATTTGTATGAAGTAAAATTAAATGGAGAAAGTTATAATAGAGCTAAATTTTACCCCGCATTATTGTCAGATCCTATAATAAATAACTTTATAAAACAATATTTAAACATAGATTTAAATGATGATAGTGTATTTAAAACCGCTTTAATACAAACATTTGAAGGAAATAGAGGTGAAGGTTATGCGGTATTTGAAGACTTGATTCAATTAGCTTCTGAAATAATGTTTAATAAGTATTTATCTAATGTAACTTTTAAAGATAAAAGAGGTAAGTCTGAGTTAGAAGAAGTATTTACTAATTTTTATAATGTAGGAGCTAAACCTAAATTTAATTATTTACTGAATGAACCTAATTTAATGTCGGATGGTAATCTACCTATATTAGAAAAAATTGCTTCTGCTAAAGCTAAATTATTTGGTCAAGCCTTAACCACTATCGTCAAAGGTTCTGATGGAGAGGGTTTAAATACAACTACATTAAGTAGATTATTGGGATCTATAACTTCTCAACACCATAGAATCAAACAAAATATAAATAATGCTGCTGCGGAATTTTCGATTCTAAAGCCTGGTTTTAAAGTGGGTTCTTTTACTACTAAAGATTTTAAAGGAATTTCTGAGAATAAAGATATAACTAAATTCTCGGTAGCTGAATTATTTAATGGATTCTTTTTACAACAATTTGTCGGAAGAGGTAGTTCTGGAAAAGTTGTAGGAGGCGGTATAGCAGGATTTTTACCTTCAGTAAATTCTGATAAAAATACTATATCTTCCGATTTATATGATATGAATTTTAATATCAACGGAAAATCTTTAGAATAGATGACTGTTGAAGAAATAAATTTATTAATATGTAAAGAATTAGGGGATTTTTATACTAAACAACTAAATAAAGTACATAACGATCTAGCTACTTTAGGAATAGATTATACTGATAATTTTACGCATTTTAATGCTAAGGCTAAAGATTTAGGAAAAACTCCATACGCGTATGCTATGGAATTATGTTTAGCTTATAATCAACAACATCCACAATCTCCTATAAGTTTAATCGATCAAACTCACTTTATAAATGTTGGAGGAAATCTAAAAAGTAATAATACAGTAAATGCACTAATAAATCGTTATAATAATCCTAATAATTTAACCAGGTTTATGCAATTTAAGTATTAGGATATTTTAGAAGAATTAACTTCTGATAATATAACTGTTGACTTGACTTAGGATAATTATATTAGTAATTACCTTAGTACAAAATACCCAGAATGGGTAGGAAAAACTAATGCGAATAATGGATTCATGACTTTGGCTATAGTTACAGCACCCAACGGAACTTAGGCTAAAATTACAACGGCTCAAGATTTAAAATTCTTTTTAAAGAACAACAATTTAAGTAGTGTTAGAGATTTATAGGTAAAACTACATCCTGAATTAGAAAAGTATAACGCTTTAGACTACTTAATAACACAAGAATCTTAGTTAGCTGGTGTAGGTACTCACACAAATCATAAAGGCAAGGTTAAATTAGAGACTGGAGCTATATTCAATTATTAGGAAGATAATTTCAACATAGTAAATTATGATTCTGTTGCTAAACAAATGTTGGATTAGGGAGTATCTTCCGATACGGTATTTGGTATTGTGTTAGGATTAGCAACACAAGCTAATAAAATATTGGAAACTAAATTAGAACAACTTAAGCCATACTGCTCTAATGATTTAACTAGTCTACTTATTAGAGTAGAAGAAAATGAAATTTCAGAAGAAGCGGCTCGTTTCTTAGCACAGCATAAACGTAATGTTTCTTGGACTGCAGCTATGCATATGTTCCTACCAAATCAAGTATCAGGTCCTCCTGTTAAATATAATATGGCTATTATGGATGATATACTATTTAACTTGTATACAATCCATGGTAATAGAGAAACTACAAAACCTTTTGATGGAGCTACGTTCAGTAATCCTTTTATAGTATATTTAGAAAATTTTGCATTAAATGGAGACGCAGCTGGAATTGATAAAAAACCTTTTGTACATTTCTACGATGCAGCTACAGGAACTGGAGGAATTATTAAAAATGCGACTTTTGGTGTTACTAATAATCGCTGTAGGGATGATAAATTTTATAGAATTATGATGAAATAGATGTGCGACAGAAAATGGTTTGATTAGAATGGTCAACCTTATATTGCACAAAATAAAGGTATCTTATAGGATTTTGAAGGTAATGCTGTGGATTACGGAATATTCTATTTTAAAAGAGGTTCTAAATATTACGCTAGAGAAATATTAGAGTATCAAGGAAATAATCAATATACTATAAGAACTGCAGAAGTAAATCAAGAAGGTGTTCTCATATCCGATCCCGTAGAAACAATTGTAACGTTAGATACAAATTATGCAGTTTGGGATATGTTCGGAGGTTATAATTCTATGGAATTAGACTAGTTTGGTTTATTAGATTTTTCTGAAAAATCTATATAGCTTACAGTAAAAGCTATGATTGGGTTTGGAGAAAAATTAAATGATGTTGTAGAAACTGCAGAAGATGTGTATCAACCTATGAAGTACTCGGATATACATTATATGCCTACAATAGGTGCTGTAAAGCAGGGAGCGGCTAATATAAATTCCAATAGAGGATTTTATAATTTAGAAGAAATACTTAATTGGATGCAAGTAGAAATGTGGCAAGCTGGTATTTAGTTGGATAAGTCTCACGAAGCAGAAGATTCTTATCTATCCTTAATGACTCAGGTTATTTCTGGAGCTGCTTCTAAGGGATATACTCTTAATCAATCTAGTAAATTATACTAGGCTTTATATGAATTAACAAAATTAAAAACTAAAGAATTTAGGGATGAATTAGGAGTCCTTAATCCAGAAGTTTTTGATGCCGCGGCTTCTAATTTAATACTTAAACATATAATAAGTAACACATCTAGTACAGATGGAACTTTATTGCAAGTAATTGCTCAAGAATTAATTCAGCAATTTAAGGATAATAAAAATTTGGTATTAGATAAAAAATTTGCTAGAGAAGTTGATAAACATATACCTTACAGTGATTCCAGAATATATAGAAAAATATTAAATGTTTTAACATCTACACTCACTAAAAAAGGTATTAAACAAACTATACCTGGTAACTTAGCCGTTTTGAATCCTACACAAGATATAATAAAATTCTATAAAGCTCCTGTATTAGAGAATGGACAAGTTGTAAGAGATTCTGAAGGAAATATATAGTATAAAAAAGTTCGCTATGGTCAATTAGAAGATTACTTTGATTTATATGGAGTAGGTACAGAAGAAGCGGTTTTAGAAAGTATCGAATCCGAATTAATAAATTCAGAAAATTCTTTAAGATTAATTGATGTTGAAATAGGAAATTACTATAATTTAGTTTATACAAACGGCAATACTGAAACAGTAAAAATAGAAATGCCTCATTCTATTATTAATGAGGGTAAAACTATAAATGGAATAAGAGTTATAGGTTATCAAGACCTTAAAAATGTTATAGGTAATGTTGCTAAAATAATTCCTTCTACAAAATATGGAGAAGATTTACAATCTTATAATGTAAGATTTAACGATACTGATGGTAAAGCTTACCAATTAGCGGATTTAGATATAGTACAGGACTATTTCAAATCTAAAGATTATAGTACAGTATTAGCAATGTTACGTAAACATAACTATATAGATTTATTTATAGATTATGTACAACACGATCTGAGTTAGTCCAAATTTTAGAGTATGTATAGATTCTTGGAAGAATTTACTCAAAATCCTGAAGAAGCTATAAATATAGTATATAAATATTCTGAATTTGATGCTGATTCTATGGCTGAGTATTTAGAAATTACTGCTAGAAAAATACTTAATATATGTATGCAAAATACATTAAATGGAATTAGTAAAAACTCTTCTGTTAACACAGTATTAATAAATGATAAACCTGTTACTATTAATAAATCTAGTATTAAAACTCAAGCATACGGATTAGTAATGCCTGCTATATATAGAGGTAGTTTAGGATTATCTAAACGTGATGATGTACAAACTATAAAACAAGATCCTCTTTTCTTTACTAAGCATTTAGCTGTTAAATTTAACACTAAAATAAGTTCTTACGAAGATTTTGATGGAAACATAATCACTAACTTTAACTTAGAACTTAAACGAGCTAACGGTAAACATGTCTACATAAAAGTAGGAAAAGATGGGTTAGGAGAAGAATTTTCTAGAATAGAAATATTAAAAGAAACTGACGAAGAGGGCAATATATACAGAATAGATGCTAATGGAAATAGACTTTATCAACTATCTTCTGATTCTGATTAGATTTATGTAGACGAATCCGGAAATGAAGTTATTGTGGTTGAATCAGATAAAACTACTTGGACTGATTCTTCTGGAAATATTATAAATGTAACGTATAAAGATAAAAAACATTATGTTGATGATGTGGAAATTTTAAAAGCTGGAGACAGTTACGTAAATTCAAAAAATGGAGAAGAAGTATTTAAAAATAACTATTCTGGAATATAGTTTTATTTAGATAACTTTGATTATGAATCTATCTATATAAATAAACATAATGATGATAAAATGTTTAAAACTATTTTACGTCATTTGAAAAACAGTTCTAACGACACTGCTATATTAATATCTAGAATTATTAAAAATGATAAAAATATTTCTGATCAATTAGAGAATTTCGAAAATCCTTCTGAAGAAATTAAATGGTTTGTTGATAGATTAATAGGATATCATGGAACTAGAATACATAATTCGTTTATTAAATCATTAAATATAATAGCTGCGCGTATCCCTGCTCAGAATCAACAATCATTCATGGGAATGGAAATTTAGGATTTTGAAGACAATAATATAAATTCTGCATATGTAAGTTCTTTCCAATTCTTCTTACAAGGAAGTGATTTAGATGTTGATGCTGTGTCATTACAAGTATTTAAGCTTAACAAACAAGGATTGTTTGTAGGACATTCACCTTATTATAGTTTGAATACGCAAGAACAAATGGAAGAGTCATCTAAAATACCATTTCCAACTGGATAGGATTTAACTATAAATTCTGACGGAAATCCAACGCTAGAAACTTTGTTTGATTATTTCAAAGTTCCTGGTAAAATGACTGAGGAAGATAAATTATTAGAAGGTTTGTTTGGAATTAGTGGAGACGGATTATTGAAAGTTGTAAAAACTGGAGAATATGTATCTCTTAAATTTGATTTACGTTCTGTTAATAACATTCGTCAACTAGTTACATTAATAGAAATGCTTAATAGAGGCGGATTTACTAAGCTTAGGAACATTCCTAGATTTATAGAAGATTTTAACTCAGTTTACGGAGTAGTTTTATCTGACTAGAATGTATTGGACATCGAAGAACAATTAATAGAATTAGTAAACAAACATAATAATTATGTTAAAAAAGCTAATTTTAATAAAAAAGCTGAAATATCACAAAATTACATGACCTAGTAGTTATATGATATTATTACTGATCCTATAAACTAGTTAGAAGCATAGTCTTCTGTAGATGTTATTACTGGACCTTATAAATCTTTAGCTAAAACATCTAAAAAAGCCAAAATTCAAAGTACGTTTACTCCGGGTAATTTTGTAAATAAATTTAAGAGTATAACTGAAAATATGGTTGGAAAAGATGGTATTGCTATATGCGCTACTGGATTGAAAGCATTCTTTGCTCTTACTTAGACATATAATCAAACTATGTCTAAGGATTCTATTCACGAAAAAGAAGCACTACTATGTAGTGTAAAAATTGGAGGGAAAGTATACAAAGGATTAGCAAACGTAGTTGGTGAAGTTGTAGATTCAGAATCACTGAAAGACTACTTATTCGAACAATTTGTTACATCTGATATGGCTAATGAAATGTCGGCGATGCTTTCGTTATCTACAGATAATGCTAAAGAATTGGTTCTCGATAAAATCAACGCTAATACTTATACTTTAGGTATGTATTTATATGGATTATCTTTAGGAGTTCCTTTTAAGACTATGTATCAGATAATGACTTCTGATTTTGCATTACGTATAACTGAACTAGTTAAAGGTAATATATTTAATAGCAAACAAGTATCTATAAGAACTATAGATGAAGCTTTAAAATATATTTCTAATGGTCCCACATTTAATTATGTTAATGACCCTATAAGCACCTTAAAAATAAATGATTTAACTTTATTAGAATTTGTTAAAAATTCAGTAAATAATAATGTTAAATTAGATAATATAGTAACCGCTATAGAACAGTTAAGAGGTTAGATATACTCCAATCCTGACGAATCTTATCAAATTGAAGCAAATCAATATTTAGATGCCATGCAACAATATGCTTCTGATTTGTATTTAAAAGAACGCAGTTTCTACGATACTGTATACGGAACAAGTAAAACTTCGTATGACTTTGAATTACTAACAATGGGAGCTTCTGAGTTAAAAACTATTGGTAGGATTTGTAGTGTTAATCAAGGAATTAGGGACATGATTGGATAGATATCTACTATAGAAACTTTAATAGATCAACGTATTCGTCAAATAAAATCTTATAAAAATAGAGGAAATAGATACGATGATTCTAAAGTAGTTGATTCTGAACTTAAGAAAGCTATACAAGATAAATATAGTAAAGCTACTTTTAAATTTTCTTTAAAAAGGTTCTTAACAGAAACATCATACGCAAATGAAAAAATTGCTTTGTATGATTAGATAAAAATGAGTTATAATCCGTTAAGAATATTACGGGATGTAGCACATTATAAAGGATATGCTGAAACTCTTTTATTATCACAAGAATCTATTAAGTCTAAAAGTTTAAAGTTTGTAGTATCTACTTCTTTAGCAGAGCAATATGCTTTTGATTGGAAAATTACAAATCCTAAATTAAAAGAATAGCTAACTAAGAATATAGAATAGGAAATAAGTAGAGTAATGAGAGATTCTTGGTTACGTAATCTAACAGAAAAAGAGTTCGCTCCAATTGTATTAAAGCCTGGAATAAACGTTTTTATAGATGATGCTACAAAGCAAAAACCTTTAAATTATAGCATGGAATTAAAATTAGGAACAATTTTGGGAAATGCTAATTATAAAGTTTGGTTTGAGGAAGTAGTTATTCCAAATCTAAAAAAGAAATATCCGAATAATAAATTTATAAAATCTTTGGATAATGTAATAAATACAGGAAATACTTCAGGAATGGTAGTATCACATAAAGGTTTACCTGGAGTTAACATGCTCCCAGAAACTCAATATGAAAAAGATCTATTGAATGACTATAGAACACACTTTAACGATTTAAATGATATATATGATAAATGGATGATTAAAGATTTATTTTATATATATTCATTAATTGTGAATGGTGATAGAATTGGGCCTACATCACTATAGAATATATTCCAAGATTATGCTTTACAAGGACTCGCTGCTAAGTTTATAAAATACGAAATAAGCCAAGATAGAAAAGTCTCAAATGAAAATTTTGTTAAAGAATTTAAAAGTTTATTAGATCCTCTAGCTTTTAGAGTATTTGCCTCTCCTTATTAGAGTGGAGTTGGAACCTTTAAATAGTTTAATAGGGATAGTGAAGAAGTAACTTATTGGACTACTGCCGATGAACATTCGGAGTATGTTGTGAATGGACACGCTATTTAGAGCTCTCCTACAGTAAAAGGTTTTAATACTAGTTATTTTATTAATTCTGTTAGAAAAGAAGATTTAGTAGAAACTACTAAAATAAAACTTAACAATGAAACCGAATTACTTGTAACTACTGAAGGAAAAGTTGTAGAAGTTATAGGAGATAGCAAAATACTTCAATTTATAAAACAAAATTATGGCGGAGTTATTCCAACCAAATCTTAGTTAAAAGACGGTAAATGGGAAACTACTTTAATATTAGATGAATTAAATGACTTAATTGAATCAATAAAAGGATGCAATGCTTAATTAAAGATTCTGAATACTGGACTAAGTTAGCTTAGTCTGGTATTCCAGAACCTGTTTTTTATCACTTTGCTAACAGTTTTGTTGCAAAATATGGAAGATTTCCTAATTTAGATGAAATTCCAGGAGCTAATTCATCTAAATATTTAAAAGATCAAATACATTTAAAAGACAGTGCTAAAATAGATGATGTTTTAGCAGTAACATAGACATCTAACATAAAAGATGCTAATATTGTATTAAATGATACATATTCTGATTTAGAGGTTGTATTAACCCCTTTAAAAGAAGAAACTTTAGTTGATATTGAGCAACGTCCTTCTGAATATTTGAGTAAACAAATGGAGAAAAGACCTGTTAGTAATAATATTCCCGGAACTACAGTATTTCATAGAATGTTTGAAAAATTAAGAAACTTATATGGAATAAATTTAATTCAAATAACAAGTAAGGAATTATCTTAGTTTGAAGGAATTCCGGAAATACAATCTGCATCGGCATTTGTGTATAACGGAGATATTTACATAAACACTGATTTTGCGGATATAGATGCTCCTATACACGAATTAACTCATATATTATTAGGATCTATTAGGTTTAAAAACCCAGAATTATATACACAATTAGTGGAAGAAGCTTATAAATTTCCTAGTTTTAAAATACTGACGGAACAATATCCTAATAAAACTAGATTGGATGTATTAGAAGAAATATTTGTTTCGGAAACAGCTAAATATTTATCTGGAATGAGTAGTCAATTAAACTTATTAGATGAAACAGTTTTACATGAAATACATTATAATATAAAACGTTTACTAGATTCAGTTTTAATGGGATAGTATAGCGTTAAATCTATAGAAGACTCTTAGTTATATAATATGTCTTTTAAACAATTAGCAGATGTTGTAAATTCTGAATTGATTCATGGAGATAATTTAGGAAGTTTGGATGACGCTTCTTTACATAGAATGTTAAGTAATAAAAAGTCTGAACTTATGAAAAACGGTGATTTAAGAGAAGATTGTAAATGAGTTGCGTTTATAGTTATAAAGGACACTTAATAGGTGATGTAAAAAAATTAGATGACTTTCTTATAAGCAAATAGAAATATTATTCTACTTACGGAGATTTAGTTTTTAGTATAAATCCAGAAATTCAGAAAAAACTTGATAAAATTTAGGAAAAGTCTAAAGAACTTCAGTAGAAAATGAAAGAAGCCAAAAGGTAGTATGTAAATGATGAAGAAGTTCTAAGACTTAAAAGACCTTACGTGGGAGTTTTAGAATGTTTATCTGGAGTAAAAAATCCTGTAACAGATAAACAGTTTATTATGGATTTTAGGCCAACTCCATATTGGCAGAAAAGGTTTCATGCCTGGACTAAAGGACAAAAATCATAGTCGGAAGATCATAACGATGGATTTACTTAGGACGAAATAGATTTATTTTTTAATGGGGATGAATCTAAAATAAAACCCATAGAAATAGGAAACCCTAATGATTGGCCCACAGAAGAAAATTCAGAAGAAGAATTTGGAACTGATGAACAAAAACGTCTTCGTAAATTAATGGAAGATAAATGGAAAGCCTAGGCTGAATTGGGAACTGAAGTACATGATGTTTTACAATAGTTATTTTCTAAAACCTAGTACGGAGATACTTATTGGATTGATATAATAGATAGATATGAAGAATCATTCTTAAAGAAATTTCCTAACTTAACTTAGGATAAGCTAAAATCTATTATATTTTATGCTAAAAATTTAAAACAGGAAATAGAAAAACAATTTGGAAGTGGTTGTGAATTTTATCCAGAAATTGCTATAAGTAGTAAACTCACTTCTCAATATGAAGGTAGAACAGATTTGAGTATTTTAGGTAGAATCGACTTACTAGTAATAGATGCCAATGGAGTACCTCATGTGATTGATTACAAAGCTTCTCCTAAACCATACGAAAATTATAATAGAGCTAAAACACAAACTTTTTCTTATTAGCTGTCTTTGTATAAGAGAATGTTAGCTTATTACGATTTTAATATAATGGATAGTAAAATACTAGTGGCTCCTATTCAAATGACTAACTTTTCCTTTAGAGGAGACCATTGGGATTTTGATAATATTGAAATAGGTTCTATACAAACAAAATCCTTGATCGATGTTGAACAAACCTCCAATATATCTAATATTCAAAATAATTTGGATTTAGTATTAGAAGAACCGTTATTAACATCTATTGATACAGAAGATACTATAGAAAATGTATCTACCACTATGGAATCTTGGTTTTCTGGAGTAACTACTAGAAAATAGAAAACTAGAGATGAAATAATAGAATTAATAAAAGAACAAGATGGTTTTACAAGTAAAACTTATAAACCTAAAACTGGAGGAGATCCTATTGTTGCGAATTCTGAAGCGGAATTAATTTAGAAAGTGACTGAATTTCACAATAAAAGATTTCTAAATAATGTCACAAGAACTCGTAATATACGAGATAGTTTGAAAAAAGCTCAGGAACCAAATGGAGAGTATGAATTACCTAGTTATTATGACTCTTGGTTGAGAGATCGATTGTCTAAATATGCACATGAGCAATGGGAAGTATTAACAGGAGACGGAATGGATGCCGCTATGTAGTTTGGAATTATTTTAGTTTAGAACAAATTGACCAAATTAATAGACGTAATTACGATAGCTCCCGAATCGAATCTTTCTTATCAAAATACTTGGGGAAAAAATAAGAATTTAACAGGAAATTTAGAACCCGATATTAAGGAAGATTCTCGCTCTGATAGTTTAATGTTACGAGCTTTAAATGGAAACGTTCGTTTAATGGAAACAATGTTGGTATTAAATCATTTAAAATATAATACTCCCATACAAATAGGAAACATTAGCGTTATACACCCAGATAGTGAATCTAGTGGAATATCTGCAAGTAATAAAGAATTACTTTACTGCTGGAATAGATTGAACAATTTAAAACCTACAAAAGGAATTAATAAATTTTAGAACGGATCTATTAAATTAATTTCAAGAACTGAACAATGTTATCAATAGTTTTAGGAAATTATGGAAAGAGCTGATCCTTACACTAAACGTAAGTTTAATGTGTTTATACCGCATTTAACTGATTTATAGTAGGGATTAGGTCCTAACAATAGGGAGGAATGTTTAGTGGCATTACAAAAATTAGCTAATGAATTAGTTAAATTATACGGATCTAAGTTAAATGATTTAGATGCTTCCGGTAATAGTACGTTTATATCTTTGGATACATATGATTAGGATTATGCTAGAATATTATACCAAAGTGTAATGTCTGCTATGCTAGAAATGAGTAACGTGGATGTTAGACAAATGCACTAGGACAATAAAAAATTGTTGTAGAATAAAAACATTATTACTAAAGGTATTCAAGGTACTATGGTAGATAATGCAGGTAATTTCTTAAATCAGTTACTTAACGAGGTCAGTAACTCAGCTCTAGAAGGTTACCAAAACGCTAGAGATGCAGCTTCACGTCGACTAAATCAACTACGTTTAAAAACAGAAAAATTAAAACGAGATATGGGATTTTCCGGAATATTAGAACATACTATTGGAAATTAGACTGCTTTATATAACGGAATGATTGAATTTACAGGAGATAATAATATCAGATTTGTAAATCCTTGGAAAAATCCTAAAAACTTAACACAATCTCAAATAGAATATCTTAAATTTATAATTACAGAAATAAATAAAGATAGATTTAGTAGTTGGTCAGAATCTAAAATAGAACAAGCTATTGAACGTGATGAAATACAATACTTTGAAGTTCCTTTAATGGAGGCATCTTTAGCATCTAAAGTAAACTCCGTAGGATGGTTAGGTTGGTTAAAAAATAAACTTCGGAGAATAAGTAGTGTAAAAGAGATTAAACGTACTTTAGAAGACGCGGCTACTCAGTATTTGGATACAGATACAGAAGATGCATTCCAAGAAGAAAAAAATATCTTCGAAGTTGTTAATATGATGGAGTAGGGTAATGGTGAAAGAAGGTAGAGAGTAATTCAGGATAAATTAAGACTTGGGGAAGATTATATGAAAGCTTTCTTTGAGCAAGATTTAGAAAGAATATTATCTACACATATTTGGGCGTATGAAACAACTAATGCTTTGTCTAATAGAATGGTTCTTATTAAAGCTGCGCATATAGCAATAGCAGCACAAGGTAATGAACAAAATGTGGTGTTTAAAGATACTCTTGATTTCATGACTAAGTATGTAAAAAATAAAATTAATCATTAGTCTATAGATTAGTCTAATATGAAACAATTAAAAGGTTTTGTAAAAGAATTACAATCTATGACATCATGGTTGGCATTAGCATTTAGTCCTGTGCAATTTACTTACCAAACTCTTGAGGGTATATGGAAAGTTGGTAAATTAGTGTGGTCTAAATTTGATGGAAAAGAGACTTTTACACTTAAAAATATGGAAAAGGCTATGAAAACCGTGTATAAAGAGATTTTCCATACTAGTGATATTCCAAGTGTACCGGGAGCAGTTAATGCTTTTTATGGTATAAACGATATGGATAATGCTGCTTTTGCGGATAATAATACTTCAAATAGACACGGAATATTTAATTTCTTTAGTAAGTTTGCGTATAAATTTTCTTCTAGGCCCGACTTTTATAATCGTATGACAATATTTGTAGCTTAGATGATGCATGATGGTAGTTATGAAGCTCATTACATAGATTCTAATGGAAATTTAAAATACAATTATTAGAAAGATGCTCGTTTTGCTGCTTATGCTAACGATCCTAGTGGAAAAAATAAAACAGACGCTTGGAATAAAGCCTACGCTCTTTATTTAGCCACAGCTAATTAGTTAGTAAAAGAAGGAGCTAGAAATGAAAACGGAACTTTCTTTACTATAGGACAACCTCTCCCAAAAGCATATTCTAATAAAGAATCAGAAGCTATGAAAGCTGTTGGAGATTCTATGTATGGTTATTATGATAGCACAAAGAAATCGTTATGGCAAGCTACTTTAATAGGAGGATTATTTATGTAGATGAGAACTTATTGGTCATCTAAAAAGAATCAATATTTCGGACCTCAAGGGTTTAAAAATCAAGGTAAATGGGTACATGCAGAAGAAATTGTAATAGATTAGGAAACTGGTAAACCTAAACTTGATGCGAATGGAAATCCTATAAAAGAAAAAATGTATTATGCAAAATTACCAAATGGAGAAATTGATTATAATGCCTTTCCCGTTTCTGAAAGTAATCCGAATAGAAGTGATACTCCATTTATGCAATGGAAAGGTAAATATGAAGAAGGAATAATTTTAACATTAGCACAATGGGTAATGGAAGCTTATCGTACATAGTCTGTCACAGGAGTACTTGCATCAATGGCTCAAGGTGATGAAGATTTGATTAAAACTTATAAATCTAACATTAAAATATTTTGGTATGATGCTATAATGGCAGGTATAATAGGAGCGTTATTCTCTTCTTTATTAGCGGATTGGGTTGAAGAAGAGGAAAAGGATTATAAAAAACATTCTAACATGTCAACTGCTTTAATGCTTACATTCGCTAATTTATGTTATAGAACAGTTAAGAATTCTTCGTTAGATTTTTTCTGGCCTCAAGCCATATTTGAATTTTCATATGACTGGAATCCGTTCTCGCTTAATTTCGCAACTAGTGAAGTAAAAAATATAGCTAATTTAATTACTGGAGATGCTAGTTTTGTACAAACTATTACAAAATCTATGTCTGCAGCAAGACAATTTAGACCTGTATTCTAGTTATTAGAAGAAGAATAATAAAAAAAATAAAAGGGACACCCTAGGCATAAGCCTACGATGTCCCTTTTATTATTAACCTATAATTTCCTGAATTTTACTCCAAGGAATTGATCCAACTGTTCTATTTACTTCTTCGTTATTTTCATTGTAGAAAATTAATACCGGAATGTTTCTAATACCTTTTTCTGTTGCTAAATCAACATCCTCTTCAATATTAATTTTTACTAATTCAATATTATCTGGCAGATTTTCCAAAGTTTTATCTAAAGTTTTACAAGGAAAACACCAGTCAGCATAATATTTTTCAATTTTAGTTATCATATAAGTTTGCTTAATTCATTAATTACTGTAGTTTTATCTGTATAAGGAATCCCATAAATATTAGCTAATTCTTTAATTACGGATTCCTGTGTAAAACCTAAAGCTTTCTTAATTTGACTTTGTGGATTTCCTTTTAATAATTGTATTAAATTACTTGCTTTTCCCATATTAACTTATATATTTCCCAAACTTTCCAAAATAAATCTTCTAAACTGCCGTTATTTTCTATAATATAATCATATTTATTATATGTATCTAAGGCAGTTTCACTAATATGATCTCCTGCTCCTGAAGACTTTCTATTGACTCTAATAAGAATTCCATTTCTACTTTTAATACTATCTGCTTCTGTAGGAAATCTTACATCGGTAATAATCCAATTAGATGTATTTTTATAGTCTTTAAATAGTGCTTTTACCCAAAAATCTTCGTCTACAGTTTGCCTTATCCCAGTCCCAAATTTTTGAAGTAAATCTCTAACAGTCCAACTATTTAACCAAGGTAATTTACTAGTTTTATAATTTTGATTATTTAAATCTTCTAAAGTGCAATTTAAAATTGAGCATAAACATTGTTTTAATGGTAAAGCAAAATATTTATGTTCCCAAGATGTTTCTTTATAATAATCTCTTAATCTTCTAAAATTCAAAAATCCTGTATTACCTCCAGAATAAAAGAAGTAAGCTAACATACTACCAATAGTATCTTTACCAGCTTGAGCTTTTCCTGATATACCTATAATCATGGATGAAATAATCCATAGCCTGCTCCTCTTAGTGTATCTAATTCTATTTCTTCTAAATCTCTATACTCCCATTCAAAATCTGGAATTATAATTTTAATTATATCAAAAAATATTATAACAAAATCATCAATTCCGTCTAAATATCCAGAATAATCAATACCAAGTTCTTCCAAGGTTTTCTTTACATCTTCGGGGAATATAGTATCACATTCATATTCTTCAAACAATTTAATAAAATCAAAACCGTACGTATTAGTAAATTCCTCGTAGGCTTTATTTATAGATTCAACTGAATGAGTTGCTACAATATGGTATGTTTCGTGCATACAATGCCCATCGCAAGATGGATCTCCTAAAATAAATCCTAAATTATGCCACATATTCTTTCACTATATTACTAATAAGTTTTCCATCTGCTGTGGGAAATATGTTTTTAAGATACTTAATAACATTTCCCATTTCTTTTTTAGGAATTAAATTTTGCCCATTTTCGGATAATAAATTTTCTGACTTACAGTATTTATCCAGCTCATAATATATGTCAGACTCTTTGACAGGCCCAGGAAGGAACTTTTGTATTACTTCTAGTTCTTCTCTCTCAGATTGAACTAAGTCTTCTCTACCAGCTTTCTGAAATTCCGAAATACTATCCTCTCTTTGTTGCGCCATTTTCTTTAAAATTTGTAACTCTGCTATTTCATCAAAGGTTTTAGCATTTTTAGCAGTTTTAAATTTTAAAAATTCAGACTTTATAGCTCTATATGTACGAAGCTCGTAATCATTATGATTCTTTAAAGCTTCTGAAATTAAGTCATCAATTTTCATCATGATACGTTAGATGGTTTTTTAAGTGAAACATTGCATTTATCTGACCTCCTGTAAAACTATATATTTGTTCATTAATAGTTATATCAAAACCTTCCTCATTAGACCATTCCGTAACTTGTATAAAATCATGGTCTTTAGCTAGATAATCATAGTTTACTAATTTGTCGGAGATAGTTTTTCTTTTAGAGATTTCCATTGTATTACTGATTTATAATATTTAATTATATCTTGTATTACATTATTGTGGTTAAAAGCCCATAAATAAGAATCTATCTGATCTACAGGAATCCACTTAACAGCACTTACTTCATCTTTTTCTCCAGATAATTGTACTTGTTTTGTAATTTCCGTGGGAGATAATATTGCTACGCAATGCATAGATATATTTCCGTTATTACATTTTCTAGGATCGGTTTCTACCTTATATAATTCAAATTTATTTGGAAATATAAGATATCCAGTTTCTTCTAAAGTTTCTCTTGTACAAGCATCGTATAGATCTTCATCTGCTTCTATATAACCACAAGGACAATTCCAATATCCTTGATAATCAGGTGTGCCCGGACCTCTTTTATTAGCCAAGATAAATACCTTATCCTTCCTATCAACCATGTATACAAAAGCAGTACAAGTACAATATCTTCCAGACCAAAGAGTCTCCCCATAATGAGGATGCTCTTTGTCTGTAATAGTATATGACCAATTTTTCATTAATCCAATATTTTAAAATACGTAGAACTAGTCCATTTAGCGAGATAATTATTTATTCTAACATAATCTTCGTAAGTTACGTCCAAATATATATCATCAGGTAG
>RHMF01000003.1_pt1 | contig 83251 bp, 126 predicted proteins | sample 5365151 | NCBI WGS metagenome assembly RHMF01 (sample SAMN10266501, study PRJNA497801) | feces metagenome | isolation source: feces | host: Bos taurus | place: China: Prairie of Fairy Mountain | collected 2017-08-14 | reverse complement strand
TGATTGGCTTAATGATTGCTGATATTGGCGCAATCGGGTATGCGATTTCAGAGGGTTTAATTTTGTTTGGTATGAATGAGGCAGATATTAAGAAAATCCGTGAGTCAGCATTGAATGGTGAAGTGGGGATTTCTGTCGGAACGGATGAAAATGGTAATATTGTTGCGTCTGCTGAAACAATTACAGAGAAGTCCGATAAAGAGCAACTTGATGAGGATGGTGTAGAAGTTGAGCATGGTGAAGAATTAGAAGTTGAAGAGGCTGGTAAGGGGGCTGTATGGGTAAACACTTATCCAGAGCCGTATCGTTCAGCGGGAAAAGATACCAAGATTGACCCTTCCACTTGTTATAACCGTGAGTGTGTGAGTTATTGTGCTTGGAAGATTTGCGAAGCGACAGGTTCTTGGCCAAAACGAACTGGCGATATGAATGCTAAAAACTGGATTTATCGTTTACCGAGTTGGGGTTATAAGAAAGTGTCTGCCCCGAAAGCTGGTGGTCTATATGTCGGCGTATTGACCTCGGGTAAATATGGTCATGTTGTATGGTTTGAATATGGTAATACTATTTCGGAATACAACTATGGTTCGGCTGGAAACTATGGAGTGAGAAATATTAATCTTGGACAATATCAATGGTTTGAGATTAAAGCACCTGCACCGAGTCCAACTCCAACACCAAGTAATTTTAAGGTTGGCGATAATGTAACTCTTATCAACTGGGTTGATTATTATGGTAATAAGTTAGTAAAGACAAGGGACTATTATACTATTTCAGAAATTAAAGGCGACCGAGCCGTTTTGAAGTCTGGTAATGTAGTATATGCTGCTGTAAATACGAATAATTTGAAAAAATATAGTGGTGGCTCCACTCCTTCTGGTAGTACTCCAAAAATTGGAGATAGGGTTAAAACCTCGGCTACGAAAGACCAGAATGGTACTAAGTTGAATTTGGCTGTTATTAATGATGGGCAAAGTGTGTGGAATTCAACTAATGGTAAGGGTAATGCGGTACTAGTTAAAGGAAAGACTATTCGCTGTGCCGTGCCGATTTCGAGTCTTTCTAAGTGCTAAAATATTAAGTAGATATAGCACCTTAGAGTTGAGTTTCTAGTGAAAGGGGGTGGATGATGTGTCTAAGAAAAGACGCAGAAGAAGAAAGCCGCCAATTACTGCTTGCGACAGACACCATATCTGTTTCCAAAAGAGATATTGGAATAAGGGATACGCAAAAGCGTTATGCCAAGCATTTGTCCGCCCTGTCCCTGTGGTTTTTCATAGGGAACTTCATTCCATCTTGAGTACGGTTCCTGTTCCTAGTGGGGAATTATGTAGGATAGCATGGAATAACTATCAGAGGAATAGAGAAGAGATTGATTCCTACGGTATTTGCAGGGCTATTGCGTGGCTGTATGTAAATATCCCAGATGTGGAGTTTAGAAGAGCGATGCAGATTGAGTTGAATTTCTTCGCAGAAAAAATAGGCTAACTCAACGAAAAGACCCCCTCTCATGGGGGTCAATTCATCGAATGCTATAATAGGAGTGGAGCTCCTATACCTCCTTTCTTTGGGAATAGCCCTTTCGGGGGCTATTCTTTTTTGGATAATGAATTAAGATAATTGGTGTCATCAATCCAATCCTTTGCCTCTTGAACGGAAAAGAATGGTTCGCTTATGACTCGATATTGCCCCTTATCGTCACCTGTTCCTTGTTCGGCTACGGCATAAAGGGGGATTTGGTAAAAGTCCTCTTCTTCAGAGATAACTTCGGAGATTGATAAAGCAATTCCTTGTGTGTCGTAATTAGTGTAGTAACTTACTCTGTCGGAAAGACGGAGTAAAATGTATAGTCCTTTATATTCCATTAATGATATGCTCCTATTAGTTTGCCTTGGTATTCGGATTTTGTGCTATTCCACCAGAGTTTAGCGTCGGTGTATGATTGGAAAACACCATCAGTAAAATCTTCGTTGTATCCGAGGGCATAGTCCGTACAGCCCCTTACGCTTTCGCAAAAGATAATATAGCCATTGTCGATTTTTGCGATTTTGGGTGATTGAAAATTGCAGGAATTGAATTTTCCAAAAGCACCTGTTAATCGTTTGTATGGTTTCATTGTTTTCCTTTCGGGGTAAATCCGTATAAGAGAGCAGTAGCGATTGCCTCTTGGTAACTGATTCCGTCAGTTGAGGCATATAGTGGATAGTCACTAATGAACTCCATGGCTTCTTGCCCGATAATTTTAGTTTTTGGTTTATCGTTTGGGTATGCCTTCTCGGTTTCTTTGAGAAGGATGAATGAGATATTTTCTAGATTGATTGCTCTGCCCATTAATTAATCTCCTTAAACTTGATATTGAATGTATCTTGAAGTGCTTTGATAATTAAGTTATGGGCACTTAATCTGAAAATGGATTCAGGGCACTTGTTTGGGAATTTGGTGGAGAAGAAAGTTCTCCAGGCTTGTGCCGTTTTTGGTTTGATTTCAAAATCAGGTGATTTGCCGTGTGCGTTTTGGATGATAATATAGCAGTGGTTTTTGCCACGCTTACTTTTTGCTCCACCGATTGCACCTGCTCTTCGGGCTAGTTCCGTGGATGAAGCAAAGCCCCCTGTGGTGCCATTTTGCCCACCAATTTGTCCGATACGAGCGTAGAAGTTATCCCCGTATTTAGTTTTGTTAGTTTTTGCGGCTTTTCTACCGCCAGCGAGTGTTCCTGACATCTCTGCTCCTTTCTTTTAATTAGTAGAAACTGAATATTTTTCGATTGAACTTGGAATACCGTATTCCATATTCTCCCAATACTGATAGCGGTAGCCTTGGTAATCGTAGGATGAAACATAATAGTCGCCGTTCCAATCGGAGTTGACTAGTTTGCCGTCTTTGCGAAGAGTTTCGAGAAGTGCCCAAAACTCTTCATTTGGTTTGCCAGTTAGATAGTGAATGGTAGTGATTAGTTTTAGTTCTTCCATCTTATTCTCCTGTATCAATTAATTCCTTAACCCTATCTTCAAGGGCTTCTTGATATTCTTCATCGACAAAGATTTCTGGCATATCATCTATAATGAGAGTTTGGATTGGTTTGGCTTGGTAGCCAAAACCATCTCCGTCATCTCCGTAGTCTAAAATGTCATCCTCGTAGTGCCATTCAACTTGATTGGTTTGGATGAGTTCTTCTGCAATTAAGTCAATTACTTTATAAATATTTTCCATGATAATTCTCCTTATGCGTACCAACTTTCATATACCGTCTGTCCGTGGTATGGAGTAGCGATATGCCCTTCGAGTTTGAATGAAGGAATGTTATCGTAGTATTTTTGGAATTTGACGATTTTTCCTTTTTGAACATCATTGATGAAAACGTCCCGAGATTTAAGGGTTGCCGTGGTGATGTCATATGAGGCATCCTGGCACATAAAACCTGTTGAAGAGATTTTGCGTTTCATCTCGACTGGCTCGATGACCGCTTGGGTTTTTCCTCTGAGGGCTTTTATTCTATAAAAGTCCACATTGGTCTGGTCATATCCCCAACTGATTGAGAAGATGTCTCCGATTTTTGCGTTTGCCATATATTTCCTTTCTTTTATCCTTTACATTTTAATTATATATGAAAAGTGGCTAAAAGTAAAGACTTTTTTGAAAGATTTTTTAGAAAAAAGAAAGACAGCCCGTAAAAACCATGAAAGCGGGCTGTCCCATAAAAGAAAGGGTAATCTTAATGATTACAAAGCCATTATAAGCCGTCTTTTAGCCTATGTCAAGCAAAAGATGGTAAATTATATGGCTTTGTTCGAAAAGGCTGTTAGAAGCCGTTTTAGAGGGTAATTACGGTATGTTAAATAAGTTCCTGTGGGTTATATGAAGCACAAGGGTTCGGCTTGAAGGTTAAGATGTATTCCGAGTTGAAGTATGGCGAGCATCTGCCACAGGAGTATCTGCGTTTTCGAGGCATTGTGTTGCGGTAGGATATTTTGCCACAATGGCTACAAACTGCATAGTATTTTGGAATGGGGGTTGCCACTCGGCTGGTTGAGTAACAGCGTGTTGGTCTAGCCCCGATAAGCCGACAAGCGTTTTTCCATACCTTATCATGTCCGTGTCCTGCCCCGACAATAGCGTGGGCGATTTCATGGAGTACTGTGTCCTTGGTTTCTTCCCACGGATTAATTGAGGCTATTGGTTTAGAAATGGTGATTAGTTTTTGCGACTGATGGCAACAACCGTATCGGCGAGTAGCCCTGTCCCATTTCCAAGCCCATCCTGTTAAATGATGGTTAACTAGTTCGGTTATATTTTTTTCTAATTGGGTAATGTCCATGGTTTTTTCCTTTCCTTTACATTTTAATTATATATGAAAAGTCTTAAAAAGTCAAGACCGTTTTTAAAATGTTTTTGTTTTTAAGCATGAAAATGCTAAGTAAGTAACCTGTTGCGGCATCGCCCATGTTGATAATTTTGGGATTTGTTTCTTTTATGTATTGACGAATGTCATCAAGCCAAAAACCATACATGGTTTTAGTTTCAGATAAATAGTAGAGGATGTAGTCTGCGTGGCTTTTCTCTAAACAGCCAATATTGCCACTGGTGGTTTTTTCGAAAACAATGTTGCCAGTTTTGTGGGCTTGGCGGTCTGTCTTGACTTCGTATTTAAGAATGATTCCGCTATGCTTCTCGGCTAGGAAATCAATATCAAGTTCTTGGAAGTATGGGTCTTTTCGGACATCAAGCACCGCTTTGTTTTGTGGGGATTTGAGTAAAAGAGAATAGGCTACTTCCTCTCCTTCCTCGGCTGTTTTTAAATCTTGTTGAAAATTACCTCGCATATTGTTTTTAGTATAAATGAATTTGGATGAAAAATCAAAAAGCCGTCATATTTCAGACGGCTTCATTTACCTACTGATAGGAGTTTCGATATATCGAACACCAATAGTAGAGGTTGCAGAAATTATATGGAATTTCTTCATCATTACCACCAATTATTAGCTTTCCAGAATGCTACTGCGTTCGACCATGAACCATAACGGCTCTGTGCGTAGCTTTGGCACCATTTCATTTGAGTGATTGGATTTGTTTGCCAGTCCGAACCTGCCGATTGCATCTTATTGGCTGGTAGTGATTGACAAACCCCATAAGCACCCGAAGATTTATTGGTTGCCGTAGGATTACAGTTAGATTCTCGTTGGAAGATGTAGTAAGCATTTTCGAAATCCGTGATGCCTGCCTTAGCCATCCAATCTCTACAAGTCCCAGGTATTTGTGTTTTCTTTTGACTTGCGAGAACTGCCTGTTGTTCCTGTGCTTTCTTTTGGGCCTCTAATTTGGCTTGTAATTTTGCCTCTAGCTCTTTCTTTTGTAGTTCAAGGTTCTCTTTTTCCTGTTGAAGAGATTTGTTTTCCTCTTCGAGGGAATTGATGTTTTCGGATTTTTCATCCGACTCCGTTTGGAGAATCTTGAGCGTATTTAAAGAATTGTCTAGCTCAACTCTTAATGTTCTACTGTTATGGATTGCTAGTCCAGCGAATCCAAGTATGATGATTGATAGGATAATCTTTGCTAGAGTACCTATCCAACTTGGAGATTCGGCTTTCTTAGTGTGTTTCATAACACTTACCTCACTTTTATTAATTGCTTAATACCTAAGATTGAGTGAAGTAATTATTTTTTACTCCGTTTAGCGTTGCTAGTTGTAACGAACGCATCGATGGCAAAGTAAGCAGCTAAGAGTGCTTGTGGGAGAATTAGAATCTTAGGGACTAATCCCTCGGTGCCAGTAACGATAACGAACGTACTGTAAACTATTGAACTTACAGCCAATAATTTACTGAATCCGATTATACCACGAATTACCGATACAATGGCGGCTACACGAGCCTTTTTACGTTTATTTTTAGCGTTTAATCCTGTGGATTCTGCTAATTGTGCGTCGAGTTCAGCGATTTCATCGTACTCGTCTTTAACTTTGATTTGTTTCATATATTTTCCTTTCTTTTATGGTTTTTGGTAAAGGTGATACCCTAACCTTTACACTTATGATTATATATGAAAAGTGTCAAAAAGTCAATACCTTTTATGGTTAATTTAGAAAATCGTCCTTTTTATAGAGGTAAATTCTATCAAAAACGGCGGAAATCCTGTCTTTTCGAAGGTTAAAAATTTGGCTTTTGGTGTATGAATCGAGGTGTGATAGCCCAATCTCCTTGTCTGAATAGATGGAGTATTTGTCGTATAATTGGAGAAGTCTTTGATATTCGAGGTCAACAAGCCCTCTAAGGAGTGTTTGCCATTCAAGCATTTGTTCCATAAATTCATTTGGAATATCTAAATCCTCTACTTTTCCACCAGATTTGCAGATTTCCCAGACACGATTGGGAGTACAATCGGATATTAATCTATGAAGATTGAGAAACCAATCTGTTTTGATTTTGATGCGTTCTTCGGTGGCTGGATTGTATGCAACGACACCTTCAACTTCTTGGGTGAGATATTTTTTGGATTCTTCAAATGATAATTTGGGTGAGATTTGGAATGGGCAATTTTCTGGAGTTGGGATAATTTCCCTACCGTCCTCGCCACGCATAGCCCAGCATATTAATTTTGGTGTGGGGTGTTTAGTGACGATAAGCCCTTCATCGCCTTTAAAGTTTTGAAGTAGCTCACAAAAGTACTGAATATTATGCCCTAATTTGGCTCTGATTCCGCTTGTAATGAGTTTTTCGGCGGCAGATGTATATTTATTACAAAATGAGCCACGAGAGCTTATTATGAGCCCGTAATGGTCGTCTAGTTTAATGGAAATATAGTACCCGTCTAGTTTTTCGGAAATAATGCTTTTAGAGATGTCGAATTTAGCCGACCATTTTTCGGATTGGTTGAAGAATTTGGTTGGTCCTTGGATTATTGGATTATCGTCATCATCTAAAACTAATCCTCTTGTGTGGAGAGTGATATTATCCCATTTTTCTTGGAATGTGGCGGCTTGTGTATAGTTATAAATTGTAATGGGGAGTGAAGGATGATGGGATTCTCTGATATATCCATCTTGGATGTATTGATGGAGATTAGAAATGAAAATTTTGTCGAATTTATCCTTCATTGTACTGCTCACGGCGATAATTGTTTTCGTTATCCTTTTCTATAAGGTTAGCAATTTTGCGAGAGCCTGTAAATAAGTTTTCATAACGGTCATAGATTACTTTCATACGGTCAAGATGGTATCGCCACTCGATTTCTTGTCTTTGGGCTTTGATGTATTTTGGTTGAGTTTTTACCCAACACTCCCTATCCTTAGCAGATGATAGTCCGAGGGATTCCTTTTCCTCATTACAAATTTTCCATAATTCGGCTAGGATTGTAGATGTATCAAGTTTTGCGTACTCGTATGAGCGTTGAAGTTTAGCAAGGAATAATCCTGCTTCGGCAATCATGTCGGGGTCGTGTGATAAATGGAATCTAATGTCCTCTTCAGAAAAAGCCTCGAAGTCACCTCGCTGAATTGCTTGTAACATAATTTGTTGAGATTCCTCAACCTTAGCAACGTATTTTTGTAAGCGTTCAATTCGCTTTTGTTCTGATTCGGTTAGTGTGGGGGTGAGGTTGTCCTCGCCGTCTAATGTGGCGGCGATGGATAGAGCCTCAATTTGAGTTAATTTTTTCTCGTTCATTTTACCAACTCGCTTGATAATAATAAGAAGTGTAAATGGTGTTGTCTTTTGGAGTGTTTAACTCGTGTTCGATGGCTTTGATAGTGGATTCAAGACCTCGGATATACCATTCATCGTATTCAGTTGAGCCGAAGAAGAACCCAGAAGTTGTAGGCAATAAATCCTCGGCGAGCGTAGTGTCTTTTAGGTGTCGGTTTTCCTCAACACACTCTTTCCCTTGAATATCCGTGTAAATGTCTTGGGTTACGACAATATTGTCCTTGTCGGCTAAAATTTGTTTACAACGGTCTAGTAGATTGAGAAGTTGGTCTGTGCTGACTGGGATACGTTGGCACTCATCAACTCCATCACCGCACTCTTGAATAAAATAGTTATGAATTGCGTTTTGTTTTCGCCAATATTGAAGTTCCTCAACAATGCCGATTACCTTTTTTTCGTCAATTTTGACTGGTATATTGTTTTTTGAAACCTTTACAGAATATTTGTCGTCTCCGAAATTCCATAAATGAGTTTCTTTGTAAAGTGATGAATCAAGTCCCATATTAGACCGCCTTTCCGTCAATTTTAATTGAAATTGCTGGAGTGTCGATTAGTTCAAAACCATCAACCGAAACTCCAAGTTCCATATTGTTTTTTGCGAGTTGAGTATTTGGGGTAAGTTTAAAAACCTTACCATCATGAACTGAAATTTCATGTTCTTGGATTTCTTCCTCGGTGAAGTAATCATCGGGGATAAGTGAAGAATCGGTTACCTTAGCGGTATGACGATGGCTTAATTTGATAGTCCAATCGCTTGGTCCGTTAGGGCTGGTGATTTCATTTATATTTTGGTTGACCATTTCCTTTTTGAGATAGGTTTTGAGGTCGACCATCATGTCGGCTATACGCTTTTGTTCTCGCATGAAGTTTTTGAATGCTTCACTTTGTTCGAGGCTACGTTGAGCGTCTATGACCGCTATGGCTTTTTGTTGTAGTTCGTCCATACTTCCTTTCTTTTAAATGTTATTTTAATTATAAATGAAATGTGTTTATAAATCAAGTAGTTTTTTAAATTTTTCTTGAATTTCTGGAATTGGGGATAGTCGTTTTACTATATAGGCTAGGTTGTTATCTTCAATGTCAGGATTGTAAAGAAGAAGGTCGCACCAATCTCTTTCGGTAATGAAAAAACCCCATTGTGTTTGAGCGATAATTTCAGGACTTAAAGTTTTTGCCACTTGAAGATGGTGTTTCTCGCCAAAACATTTACACTCAACAAATCCATCATTACCAACAAGACCATCAGGGCTATACCCGATATTTTGAGAAGTTTTGTCGTTTATGATAAATCCTGCATTGGTGATTGGGGAATATACTTGTGAATAAATATCTTTGGATTCATCCTCTAGAAGATGTCCTCGATTTGTCCAGTAGTTTCCTTTGAATGAGTTAGATTCTTTTATCTTGGCTTGAAGGATTTGTTGGGGAGTATATCCCCGAAGTAGTTTGATTGCATCCGTACCTGTTAAGAAGTGGTTGCGAAGGTCGTGCCATTCGGCTGTTCCTTGTTTAATTTGCTCTTCGGGGATAATGGTAATCATTTTTTAGCCTTCAAGTTAGCGATAATATCTGCCTTGCGAGAATTGGATTGGCTAAGGATTTCTTGGTCGTTGATGGTTTCCAAGTCTATATCTTTGGCTTGGTCGTATTCTTGGATTGCGAGTTCTTCCCAATCTTGAATATCTGAATTTGGTAATGCCCATTTTGGAAGTTGGGGTTCAGTTTCGAAAGTTTTGTATTCATTTAATGGGTACCATTGATTTGGGATGTAGTAGAGATAGCGACCAACTCCGAATTGGACAGCGGCTCGCTTGAAAGCGTCTGAACACCCACCTTTAAATGGGGTGACCTTTTCGGTATAAACACCGCCATCGGATTTTGTAATCCAAGTACCATCTGGCATACGGATTGATAATTCACAAACGATACCTTTATCAGATGGGTAGAATTTGGATTGCCAACCATCAATTCCACAAATGTCGTCAAGTCGTTTTTGGACTTCACGGGAATCAATGTAGAAAAGTGCAATTCCTTTCTTCTTATCTTTTGATGTTGCACCCACACGACATTTCACGAAACGTGGTTCGAATGGGTTTTTTAGTGCCTGAAGCATTGCTTCGGCTGAAACGGACTTTGTAGCCATTAGATTATCTCCTTTTTATGGTTTTTATTATAAACGAATATTAATGAAAATTCAAGTCATTTAAGCATTATCGTCATTTGATTTTTGGCGACTATCCATTTATAATTGGGGATATTAAGAAGGAGGCAAAAAATGGAGTATTTCTTGAGAAATTGACTTCGGATAAAGTGAGGTAATTTTAGGTGTAATATAGGAGAAAAAGGGTGCAACAGAACGGAAGTCGGATAAGAGTTCTTAAAGATGGTAATTTCACGGTGATGAAGAATTATCATCTTCGGGATAAAACATTATCTTTGAAAGCAAAAGGTTTATTAAGTGTAGTATTAAGTCTGCCGAGTAATTGGGATTATTCGATTGCTGGGCTAGTGGCGATTTTGAAGGAAAACGAAACCGCCGTAAATTCGGCTTTAAAAGAGTTAAAGTCGCATGGGTTTTTGAAGGTCGTAAAACATATGCCAAGTGATACGAAGAGTGGTCGGATTGAGTATGAGTATTTGTTTACGGAAGAGCCATTTAAGTTTCAAGATAGTGAAAAACAAGGGGTAGAAAAACAAGGGGTAGATTTTCTAGGTCTTGAATTTCTAGGGCTAGAAAATCAAGGACAATTAAATAAAGATAAATTAAATACTAAAGAATTAAATAAAGAAGAATTAAATAAAGAAGAAACGAAATCGGAGATTTCGAATGTTCTTCCTGATGAAGCGTTAGAATTGGCCGACCATTTACGGGATAAGATTCTTGAATATCAGCCAACGGCTTGTATTAAGGGAAATTATCGAGTAAATTGGGCAAGGGATATAGAGAAGGCACATCGGCTTGATGGTAGAAGGTGGGAAGCATTAAGGGGTATGATTGACTATTGTTATGATGTGAGTAATTTTTGGTGTATGAATATTAGAAGTGGTGCGAAGTTGAGAAAGCATTATGACCAGATTGAAGCTCAAATTATGAGGGACGCTTATAAAAATGGTACGATGATTGCTGGTGGTGGGGGTGATGATAATCCGTTAAAAGTTCCATTCTAACTTGATTTTAAACGCATAGTTTATTAAAATTAGTGGGAAAGAAAGGAGAAATATGCAAGGAGAATTAATTGAGGGGAAAGGGAGATTAACTCCCGAAGGTGATTTAATTGTTGATAGTAAAGAAAATGGGGGAACGACAATTACCACCGTTAAGTATGGTGTGATTAAGTTGATGGGGGATAAAACGGAATACAGGGTTTCGTATAAGACATTAACGGATATAGTTAATCGCCCACCGAAGTTTGAAGGGGATGTGATTATTCCTGAATTACATCTTAAAACTCCGATTAAAAATATTGTGTTTCAGCAGTTTAGAGATGAGGAAATTCAGACTGCGAAAGACTTCACTAATTTACCAGTAAAAAGGGTGGTGTGTGAGCCAACTCAACCTGGCGAGAGATTTCGTCCAACGGAATTATCGGAGATGGAAGTTAATAAATCAAATTCGAAGTATTGGTTAGTGAGTATGCATTATACAACAGCTAGTAATAATGAAAATCTGTATGATTGTGAATTTAGCCACGCTAAGGAAGCATTGTTGATGGTCCCGTATCTAGAAGATGAAGGTTATCCGCCGAGTGTGAGCCGAATTTTTAGATATGGCGAAGAGCAGTTATTTGGTAAGAAAAAGTTGACAATCTGATTATGGTTTGATACACTAAAGGCATAGTAGGTTGCCTCGCTGAATACCTACTATACTCCACACATATTTCTTCAAAAATAAACACCTTTATAGCCCCTCGTATTTGCCTTGGGGGGCTTTTTTGTTATACTTGGGATAATGTTGAAAGTGATAGACCATACAAATCATCCTTCATGGACTCCTATCAATCTACGGTTGGGCAGGGAAAATGGGGCAAGGACTTATTCGAGGGATATTGTTAAATTTTATGTCCCTGTGTTTAAGCGAGTTTTTAATGGAAAAGAGCGTGTTTTGCTGATAACTGTCCAGAATTGGAACTCATGTGAGGCGTGGAAGGGGTATAGTAAGATTTTTGTTTTTGTGCATGAGCGTGGGAGTAGTGAGGAAATTAGAAAGCAAAAAAGAGATGCATTGAAAAAATTTGCAGAGGTTAATAGCCCTGCTAGGGTTTATTTTATCGTGTGGTGTCCACAACATGAGGACGAGTTAATTAAGGATGGTCTGAATGCTATTTATTTACCGATGGCGATTGATGCGGATGTTTTTGTGAAATATCAAAAAATGCCCAAAACTAAAAGTAAAACTTTTATCTATTATGGGAATATAATTCAGCAAAAGGTTGAGCCATTTAATGAGTTTAGAAATATAGCCCTGCAAAATGGCTGGAAAATTGATTTTATTTCAAAAGATAGGTTAAATGGGAAAGGTTTTAAATTATCTCCCGAACAGATAAGAAGGATAATCGCTCAATATAAATATGGAGTAGCGGTTGGGCGGTCGGCTCAAGAATTGTCGGCTATGGGGGTGAAGGTCGTCTGTTATGCGTTGGGGGATGTTATGTTGGCAAGAAACGAGGAAGAAGCAGAAAAATTAATGGCACAAAATAATACCTCATGGGGGGAAGGGATGAATTTGAAAGACTTTATGCAGATGGCTAATGAAAAAGAGTTAGATAAAATTAAGCCACTATATAGAGATTGTAGAGAGGTTGCAAAGATTTTGGAAAAGAGGTTAAAAGCAGTTAGTGGGGTATGATATAATTGGCTTGCTAGCAAAATACTTAAAAGTTGTATTGTTATGTAAGTAGAACCGCTAGGCTGAAAGCTCCCGAAGTTTCGTGGGGCTTTTTGTTGATGGGTTGATTTTATGATAATTATTATATATAATAGAAAGTGAAAGGAGTAAAATGTCGAAAACTAATGACTACAAACAAATCATAAGAGCCGTTGAAAAAGATGGCTGGTATCTTATAAGAGATAATGGGCATAAACAATATAAGCACCCTATTAAAAAAGGAAAAGTGACAATACCACATGTTATAACTAAAAATATAGTTAAGTCTGTGGCAAAGCAAGCGGGCCTGAAATTAGATTAGATGATTCATGAATATATGGATGAAAATCGCTAAAAATAAAAGTCCAGAGTAGTGAATTAGACTCGGCGGCGGTAGCCGACAGGTCCACCATGTGATATAATGAAGGTGCGGTAAAAATATTGTATATCTAAATTTCTGTGAGAGCACTATTTGATGTGCTCTCTTTTTGTGAGGTAAAAATGAGTTATCGAAGCAAGGCAAGAAGGTTAGCGACTAATAATCGAGAATATAAAAATCTATCATTGGATGGGTTGGGGAAATGTAAATGGTGTCCGCCACACAAGGGGGATAATGACCGAGGGAGTAGGTCAAGGTGGGGGAAGAAGGTGGCGGCGAAAACCATGTATGTTACTGGGAAAAAACGGAAGGAATTACCGAAATTTATGCGTAAATGGTATGACAAACATTATGAGGATGTCGAGGAGTTTAATTGGAGAAGGAGAGAGGATAATAAATATTGCGAGGTGGATAAGGGGTATTTGTTGGATTCATTGGAGTTATTTGGTGATTATTTGAAGAAAAATAGGTTTAGGCTTTCTCAGGAGATTTTAGGTAAAGTGGATAATCCATACAATTCTGGTACAATTTACGCAGAGAATAACAGGCTAAAATTTGTGGTATATGTTTCAAGGAAACGAAATTAAAGTAATAATTAAGGGGGTTATCCCGAGTAAGAAGAATTCAAAGAAAGTTATCCCCGATTGGCGAAGGCATAGAGTGAGGTTGATTACATCTCCGGATATTCAGGAGTGGGAGAAAACTGTTCAAAATGGTTTGATGGGAATGGGGAAAATTGATGGCCCTGTAAAAATGGAAGTTGTAATTTTTAACCCTGATTATAGGAAGAGGGATTTAGATAATCAGCTCTGCTCGATTAATGATGCGATTAAGGGTGTCTTAATTGAAGAAGATGATGGAAAAGTATTGCAAGATATTCATATAAGATGGGGTGGAGTAGATAAAAATAATCCGAGGGCGGAGATAACTATAAGCCCGTTGACAGTATAAATAAAAAGTGCTACTTTTGGGTAAAGGAGAGTTTTTATTTATGATGGATTGTAAAAGGCCAGAAGAAACCATTATCAGATTTTATGACGAAAATGGTAAATTGTCGCAAATATATGTGGAGCATGTGGATACGGTGGATTTATATAATTGGAAAAGTCTTGGCAGTGATTTGAATTTGCCGAGTAAGAAAATTATTAATAAGGACGCTTGTGTCCTATTTTTTGGGAGAAAAAAGGTTATCGTTCGTAGGATGGAAGGGGATGAATCAGACCCAGAAAAAGCATTTTTACAAGCGTATTTTTTGGCTACGAGTGGATTGAGTAGAACGAAGGCGAATAAGTATCTTGAGAAAATTCGTAAAGACTATGATTTGAGCGAAAAAAAGATTAATCATATAAAAGTGAAGAAAGGTTGAGGTGGTGAAAAGAAATTATCTGAAGGAAGCAAAAATTCTTTGCTTTGATTTAGAAGTGAGTCCGAATCTTGGATGGTTTTATGGTCAATATCAGGTTAGTCCCTTAAAAATTGAACGACCGCCAATTTTGTTGGCTATGAGTTGGAAATGGCTGGGGGATAAGGGAAAACCTCAAGGTTGTACAATTTTAGATTTTAAACAGCTTGATAATTTTGATGACTCAGGTATTGTTCGAAAATTATGGGAATTGCTGGATGAGGCGAAAATCGTAGTTGCTCATAATGGGAAAAGGTTTGACGAAAAGATGGCAAATGCTTTCTTTTTGCGACATGGGATGAATCCGCCTAGCCCATATCAATCATTTGACACTCTTCAAACGGCTAGAAAGTATTTTAGGTTTGATAATAATAAACTGGATTATTTAGGTAAGTTGCTTATTGGAGAAGGAAAGACTGATGTCACCTATGGTGATTGTTGGGATAAAATGCTTCACGGAAGCCTAAAAGAAAAAAGGAAATATGCACACTTGATGGATGTTTATTGTCGAAGAGATGTCGAGGTGCTAGAAAAGGTATATTACAAATTGTTGCCTTGGGCTACAAATCATCCGAATGTGGCACTTGCGGCTGGTGTGGATTTTATATGCCCTAGATGTGGGAATGATGCTAAGTTTAGGGCGAAATCATATAGGAGAACTGGTGTCCAACTAAATGCAATCCAATACGAATGTCTGAAATGTCATGGGTATGTTACAAGGCAGTTGACAAAAGAAGAGCGTGAAGAAATGGATGAATATGGAGTGAGGAAGAGTATCTATCGTAATCTCTTGTAATGCTATACTAAAAATAGGAGAGATTATATATGAAAAAAGACGACTTGGAAAAGGTTCTAAATTTACTGGATGAAGAATTGAAGTCTTGTGAAGAAGAATAGTCTTGATTTTATCTGAAATATCATATATAATGAATAGTGTAATGGAAAAGGTTAGTGCCTTTACAAACATTACGGGAGTTTAACCTTTTTAAATTGAATAGTTTTAAAGAGGAAAGGGAGAATAAATTAACCCCAATGCGATAGGGGTTAATTTAGACTTGAATTTTTAAACAAACTATATATAATAAAAATCTAGGATAGTAAAAGAGAAAGGAGTTATAAAATGGCTAAGAAGATGGGTCGTCCAAAAAAGGACGAGGCTGATAAAGTACGCAATCATATTATTTCCGTGGATTATTTTGATTATCTAAGGATTAAGGGCTATTGTGTAAAAAATGATTTGCAGATTAAAGAGTTGATTTCTAACTTGCTGGTTCAGGCTGGAATTTAAAGATATGTTATCATCTTGGGGAGATGATAAAAATAAAAAAGAAAAAAATATACTGGATTATTGAAGAAAAAAGAATAGTAGCATGTGATAAGTTGCAAGCAACTTCGTATAGTGTAGTGAATGATAATTCGAAAAAAGATTTAAATCAACTAAAACAGGAATTATTGGCTAGCGATAGTGGGGGAACGTGGGTAGAGGTAATTAGTTTAGCCTCGAAACACCATTTGACTGGTGTGGCAACTAGAAAAGATGAAAGGTGGTTTGATGAATAAGATGGCATATTTTAAAAATGTTCTTTCTTATAATAAGGGGGAAACTACTGTGCTGATTTTGGAAAAGCCGAATCGGGAAGATATAGAGGAAATCAAGCATCATCGTGATATTAAGTTTCTGTTGGCTTGTGATGATATTGGAGTGAATGGGGGAAATATTTTATATAAGAAGATTGATTTATCTCCGAGAAGTCTGAAAAATATAAATTATTGTTTATATCGGGGGAGTGATGTGGAGATAAAACAAGCGATATTATTTTCAGGGATTACACTTGTCTATTCTTTGGATGATATTGACTTTAATAATAGGCAAACCTCTATTGAGAGGATTGATAATTTTGAATTAGGCGATGTAATCGCTTGACATTATTATAAATAAAAACTATGATGGGGGTATGAGATACTTAGTCTTTATGCCACAAGACGAAGTGGCCTTGGGGAATGTATATAAAAGTCTTAGTAATATTGCCCCAGAATTAGATGATAATGTCGGCGTATTAATTTGGACGGATAAGGAAGATTTATATCTGTCCGCAAGAAATGATGGGGAAGAATATCTCGATGGTGCTGAATATAGTGACTATCGGGTTATTTTTGGTGAGGCGGATAAAAAGGTAGATATGATTAAGGATTCAATCTATCAAATTTCGGGTAGTGTGGTTTTGGTCAATCCAGAGCATATTTTAGGTTTTGGTTGTATTTCATCGCTCTATTTTAGTGGGAGAATTTATAAATATGGCTTCTTTGCTGCCCAACCGCATAATGAGTGTATAGATTGTTTAGATTTGTATGATGAAACATTAGTGAAAAAGGTTCCGCTAGATGGTCATGAAATGATTGGCGAAGATATTTATATGGTAGATAATACCTTCGATGCAACTTATTTAGTAAAGATGGATAATTTTAGAAAATACTGGCTTGATGATGGTAATCTCGGTGTGTATTTACGGCGACTGGGTTACTGTAATTTTATTGATAAAAGTATCAACATTACAAAAAGGACAAAAAATGGCTAAAATTATTATGCTGAAAGGTTTGCCAGCAAGTGGAAAGTCCACATGGGCAAAACAAAAAGTGCAAGGAAATGGGAATTATATTCGTATTTCGAAAGATGATATACGAGAGAGTATATTTGGTGGATGGACTCAAAAACGAGAGAAGTATGTTTTGGCTATGCGGGATGCTTTGATTAAAGAGGGTATTAGGCTTGGCAAAAATGTTATTGTAGATGATACGAATTTAAACCCGATTCATGAGGCTCATTTTAGAGAAATGGCAAAAGAGTTGGGTGTGGGACTCGAAATTAATGATTCTTTCCTCAAAGTAGATATTGAAGAGTGTGTAGAGCGAGATTTGAAGCGTCTTAATTCTGTTGGGCAAAGGGTAATTTATAAGATGTATTATGACTATCTGGCTCAGGACCCATTAAAGAAGATTGATAAAAGTGATAAGCCTCGCTGTGTAATTTGTGATATTGATGGCACACTGGCTCATAATTTGAGCGGGAGAAATATTTATGACTATACGAGGGTGATTGAGGATACTCCAGACCCGTTTGTGTGTGCCGTAGTTGATTCATTGGATTTCACTTTTGGAGATGATTATTTAGATATTATTATCGTTTCGGGTCGAGAAGATAGTTGCCGACAAGAAACAGAAGAGTGGTTAGAACATAATGATATTCCGTTTGATGCCTTGTATATGCGACAGGAAGGTGATAGGCGAGATGATGTGATTGTGAAGGAAGAGATTTATAAAAAGTATATTGAGCCGAACTATTGCGTATTGGGTGTGATTGATGATAGACCAAAAGTCGCTAGAAATTGGCGACAATTAGGATTAAAAACTATGCAAGTGGGAGTACCGGAATATGAGTTTTAGAAATTTTGTTAGAGATAAAAAGAGTAAAAGGGCTCTGATAAAATATATAAAAAGATGTCCTCAACAGAGATTATTTCAGTGTATTACGAATTTTACTAAAGAGAATATAGACCCTGATATTTATTCGGTATTTGCTGGGAAGGATAAAGGTAAATGGGGAGAGTATGAAGATACTTTCTTTTGGGAATGTGATGCAAAAATCAGAGATTGATGTAGTTTATGTGTATAAGCACAGCGAGAGTGATGAATTGAAGTACTCTATTCGCTCGGTTGCGAAGAATTGGCCTCATAGGAAAATTTGGATTATTGGGGATAAGCCAGATTGGATTAATGAAGAAGTTGGGTATATTAAGGTATTCAGCACATATAATGGGCGTTATCGTGATGTCAATAATAAGTTGAAAGTTGCGTGTAAAACAGAAGGTATTTCAGACCCTTTTTGGTTGTTTAATGATGATTTCTTCGTGATGAAAGAAGTTGATGTAAACAATTATAGGACGACTTATGACGGGACATTAGAAAGTAAGTACGAGAAGCTGAAGGCAAAGTATGTTTCGATGAGCAGTTGGCCTTATTTGGAAGGGTTCTCTTTCGCAGAGAAGGTGCTGAAAATGAATCGTTGTAGCAGTAAGAAAAATTTTGAAAATCATGTCCCAATTTTGATGGATAAGAAAAAGATTTCTTTGGTGGTGAGGACTTTTCCTTATGCTGTATGTAGGCGGTCTATTTATATGAATTTATATTACCCGAATGAGGGGATTCCTGGTAAAGATGTTAAAAAGTATAATATAAGCGATAAAGTGACTAGTGATGATATATTACTATCGACTAATGATAATTCGTTTAAGGGGAATGTAGGTAATTTTATTAAAAATAAATTTAAGGAGAAAAGTCGTTATGAGCGATAAAAAAATCGAAGTAAATGATGAGATTGAAAAACTTCAAGAGAGAATGAATGAACTATCTAGAGAAAATTATGAGTTGAGAAATAGTTTGAACTCAACTTTGAGCATGTTGCGTTTTACGGTGGGGATTGCGTATAATGCTCATCCAGATAATGATAGAATCAAGGCGATGGTTGATAATCTTTATACATTGGATAACCAATAATGGATATTGAAGAAAAGAACCCATTTGTAGGGCTAGATAATAATGGCAGAGTAGTAGTTAAAAATCGAGCATACAGAAGGAAGCGAAGAACTACTGCCGAGTTAGAGGGGAAGAAAAGTAAACATTTTTATACAAGGAGAAGGAATGGAAAAAAATCTAGAAAAAGCAAGAAAAATTCTTAATAAGATTATTAAAAAGTTGGGCAGAAATGATTTAGATTGGACGGTTCAGTTGAGTATTAATTCCACCCGTCCTGATAGGATTAACTATTGTGCTCAAATTGAAGCACCAGCAAATGGGTTACAGCCAATCACTTGGGTAAAAGATTCATGGAAAGATTTGGAAGAATCTTTGCTAAGAGCAGAGAAGGGACTAGACCAAGAGGCTGTTGAAAAAGCGTGGCATGAGGCAGAAATTCAGCGGGCAAAAGCGTTGATTAAGTATCATGAAGAAGCGTTGAAATCTAACGAAAGTTAATATATAATGAAAATAGCCACTAGTTATTTCTAGAGTAGGCTAGTGGTTTTGTAGCAGGTACACCGCTGGTGCGGTAGGGTGGCTCATATCCACTCGGTGGTTGGTTCGATTCCAACACCTGCCACCATTAAAATTAATGCCAAGGGAGAATACAGATGGCAATTAATACACTTGTCCTCGAAGGACGCTTAACAAAAGACCCAGAAGTAAGGACTACTTCTTCGGGGAAAGAAGTTTGCTCATTTACGGTAGCAAGTGATAAGCCTGGAAAGGACGCTGGTACAAACTTTATTGATTGTGTTGCGTGGGAAAAGCGTGGCGAAGTAATCAGTAAGTATTTTAATAAAGGAAGCCGAATTTTCCTGACAGGTCATCTAGACCAGCAGAGTTGGGAGAAGGATGGACAAAAACGCTCGAAACTAGTAGTTATTTTGGATAATTTTAGTTTCGTAGATAAAAAGGAAGAGAAGGAAAATCTACCTACTGATGAAGAGGTGGATGGTCCGCTTAATTTAGACGATATTCCATTTTAGGTACCTCTAGAAAAGAATAGCCCTTCGGGGCTATTTTTTTGTTTATGATATACTATGGGCAGTTTTAGCCCCTCGAAACTAAAACTAAAACCGTTAGACGAAAGTCTGAAATAAAAAACTAAAACGTAAAGGGGATTCTTTTAATGAAAAAGAAATCAACTATTTCGGTCACTATGGGTTATATGGCTATATTCTCCATCGTGTCCTACGCAATTATCGCCGTAGCGAGTGATATTTTTGCGAATAAAATGTTAAATCTAGGCGGATTGACCTTAGCGGGTGGAATCTTGTTAATTCCGTTTTCGTTTACGATTCGGGATTTAATGCACCGTCTTGTTGGGTATGAAAACTCAAAGAAGATTGTGTGGGCAACGGCAATCGTGAATTTGGCTATCGCACTATTGTTGATTGTTTTGGATTTACTTCCAGCAGCAATTCCTGGTGTGGGCGAATCGTGGCATGCTTTGATGGGTTCGTCATGGCGAATTATTATTGCCTCGTTTATTGCCCAATTAGTAGCAGACCTTTCTGATACTTATGTATTTGAAGGTTTTACTCGTAAATTTGGGGATAAAAAGACTTGGCTTCGTGTGGCTGGCTCTAATTTTGTTTCGGTAGCCTTCGATAGTATGCTGTTTAGCATGATTGCTTTCTTGGGTGTTTTGCCAATGGAAGTCTTATGGGCATCAATTATTAGTGGTTTTGTAGTGAAGTATATTATTTCAGTTGCGGCAACACCACTTGCGTATCTTACAAATAAGGTTAAATATACTCCGAAGGAAAAATAATGGATTTTTTGGAAATCTGTGGGCTTTTAGCAACAGTAATAGTTTTTGTATCTTTTTTGCCTAAAAATGTGAAATTTATTCGCTGGGCAAACTTGATTGGAAGTGTTTTCTTTGTGATTTATGGATTTGGAATTGGAGCATTTTGGACTGGTTTTATGAATGCTGGTCTAATCTTCGTCCAACTCTATCATTTGGCTAAGATTTATAAAGGAGAGAAAAATGCCAGGAAAGATTAATAATTTGACAGAAGCAGAGCAGGCTGAATATTTGAAAAATACTTATGGGATTAGTGAAATTAGACTTCATGAGGAAGTTCAGCATAAATGTCCATTAGGCGAACAGGTGGGTGTTACAAAATATGAGATTAAAGTTAAGCCAGGCAATCAGTTGGCAGAGTTGATTCAACTTCATTGGGATATTCAGGAGATGATGGGTACTGTCTTTACTTTAGAGAGCGGGGCGGCTCATGTAGTGGATATTTTGAAAAAGCACTATACGGATGCTGAAGAGATTGAGGTGATGGCTTCGTGTGGAACGAATCGTCATATGGCTACGGATGTAGTTATTAAATATGTAAAGGAGTGATATGCACTCTTTTAAAGATAAGATTGTTTGCTTTGATTTAGATGGAACTTTAACTAAGGATGGTTCATCGGAAGTTGGCGAACCTATTGAAAAAGTCGTAGAGGTCGCTGATAGATTGAAAAAGCAGGGTTATAAAGTTCATATAAATACCTCTAGGACTAATGTAGAACTAGACACGAATGAGGTTAAAAATAAGACAGGCATTTCTGATGTATTTGTAGGAAAACCTGTGGCGGATGTATTTATTGATGATAGGGGACTTTTGCCACCAGCGGATTTGATTGATGCGGTAGTGGAAAATAAGTTTCTATCATTTGAGGAACTGGTAGAGGGGTTGTCTAAAGGTACTTTGAAGTCAGAGTATGCTCTAAATACATATAATGCTCCTGAAAATGAGTCAATTGAAAATCGGGTAGATGATGGGACTTTTAGAGTATATGTTCCGATGACAGGGGGGATGGATTCCACCACTTTGTTTGAGATGGCGACCGAATCGGGCTATCCTGTACATCCAATCTACTTTGATTTTGGGCAACCATACGCAGAGAGTGAGATTAAGTATGCCTCTGGCTTAGTTGAGTCAAAAGGATTGGAGTTAGAGGTTATTCATCATAAGGTTGAGTTTGAAAAACACTCGTATATCATGCTTGGTAGAAATGCAATCATTATATTTTGGATTGCGAAGTTGATGAAAGAGCGTGGAGAATGGGGCGAGATTTGGTTTGGTAATCTTGCTGGCGAAAGTCCGACCTATGGTGGGGATAAATCAAGAAAGTTCTTCAACGATACACAAATGCTACTCGCTTATAATGGGTATAATGTGAGGATTTGTAATCCGCTGATTGGTATGGATAAACCAGATGAAGTGAATTATTGGACAAAGCGAAATATCAAGGTTTTGGAAGATACTGTAACTTGTTTGAGTGATGACGCACCAGATTGTGGGCACTGTCAATCATGTTTTAAAAAGTGGTGTGCGTTTATCGTAAATGGTGTAGATATTCGGGATAGATTCAAGAGTAGTGATATTAAAGAGTCATTTAAACCATTTGTTGAGAAATATCAGAAGGTTTTGACGGAAGCAAAAGAGAAAAAAGATTACTCTCATTATTCTCCTGCTAAGATTGATGAAATCTTGTCGGCTATTGAAAAATTGTAGTCTGATATACTAGGGGAGAAAAAGAGGTAAAAATATGTTGCTATTCTTTGCTGGGGCGGAAGGTGAAGATTTCGTAAAAATTCTTCGTGATAATGGAGTGACAAATGCTCTTGAGAGTTTTTGGTCGCTCAAGATGAAAAATCCGTGTCATCATAAAGTGTTTGAAAATCATTTACTGGATTCTGGTGGTTTTGCGGCTCGTCAGCGTGGGGTAGAGGTGGATGTCGTCAAATATGCTGAATATATAAAGCATTATGATGTGAAGTTCGCCTTCAATCTTGATGTGAGAGATATTGAAACTAGCCTGTTTAATCAGAAGTATTTAGAGAAGAATACAAATGCCTATATTATTCCTATTTATCATGGTCCAGAATGGGTTGACAAGGATTTGAGAGGTTTACTGGATTACTATATCGAGTATTACCCGTATATCGGACTTGGCGGGATTGCGGGGAAGGAAACGGGTAAGCAGAATCTTGAGAGGTTTTTGAATTATGTGTTCAAAAGGACTCGTGATAAAACGATGGTTCATGGCTTGGGTGTAACCAGTAAAAAGATGTTGTACAACTATCCGTTTGCTACTTGCGATTCAACGAGTTGGCTAGCCGTAAGCCAATATGGCCGAAGTGCTATTTATAGTGAAAATATGAGTAGAGTTCGAAATAAACGGCTAAATTGGAAAGACCGTATTTTTGATGATGTTATCTTCTATAAGAATTTGAATGATGAAATTACAAGGATGTGGAAGAAGCGAGGGGTTGATTGGGGAGATAAACTCGATTACGATAAATTAATTTCGTTGAGGAAAGAAGCCCCGACTTACAAGGAGTGGAAAGAGAAAAATGAAAAATAAGGATTTTGACCCGAGTAGGATTTTGAAGGTTCCGATTGACAAGGTAGAACCTAACGACTATAACCCTAAAAAGAAGGATACTCCAGAGTATAAAAAAGTGGTGGAATCTTTGAGGGTAAATGGTTTAAAACAGCCGATTTTTGTGCGAGAGGCTGACGGCAACGATAACTATGTAATTGTTGATGGAGAACAGAGGTGGACAGCGGCAAAAGAGTTGGGTTATAAGGATATTTATATCTACAACTATGGGAATATTCCAGAGGAAGAAGCAAAAGCATTGACAATCTGGATGGAAGTTCAAGTTCCGTTTGATGAGTTAGAGTTGGCTACACTAATTGTAGAAATGAAAGACTTAGATATTGATTTGCCGTATAGCGATAAAGAAATCGAAGATTTTGTGGCTATGGCAGACTTCGATTTTACTCCACCAGTTAAAGAAGATGAACCTGACGATGGTTTAATGGAGTTGAAGATTAGGATGACTAATTCTCAGTTAGAATTTGTGAATAAGTGTATAAATGCGGTGGTTGACAAAAAAGGATGCGAGTCGGCAGAGGCTCTTTATATATTGTGTGGGGGTGTAAATGAATAAAGATTTTAATCCAGAGAATATCAAGAGGGTGTCGATTGATTTGGTACATCCTAACGGGTATAACCCAAAAGCCGAAAATACGAAAGAGTATTATGATGTGCTGGAAAGTTTGAAGCAGAATGGGTTAATGAGTTTTATCTTTGTTCGTGAAGTTGATGGAGAAGATGGCTACGAGATTGTGGATGGAGAACATAGGTACTTAGCGGCGAAGGAATTGGGCTATGAGGAAATCTATATCTATAATCTAGGTAAAATTTCTATCGAAGAGGCAAAGGCTTTGACTTTATGGTTTGAGGTTCAGGTTCCGTTTGATAATGTGGAATTAGCCCCGATTGTGGTCGAGTTGTCTAAGTTAGATATAAAACTACCGTATTCAGAAGAGCAGATTGACAAATTTGCTGAATTACAGAAGTTTGATTTTGATGAATTGGGTGATGATGAGCCTGTCGAAGAGGAAGAGGGTTTCAGTAATCTCGCTTTAAGATTGACGCAAGAGCAGTTTATGTTTATTGATGGTCGAATCAAGGAAGTAATGAAGGATGAAGGGGTTAGCGAGGGACGAGCATTAGAGTTAATTGTGGCTGATGGTGTGGCTGGAATGGATATTGAAATCCCAGAATAATGCTTTTGCTTGTGATTTTAAGATGTTCAAGATATAATGTGTGAGTGATTTCGTTTTCCGTTTACAAAATTAAAAACCTTTTGCATTGAGGAATCACAACCTTTCTTTTAGGGACTACCCATTGTGGGTAGTCTTTTTTCTGGAAAAATCACACTTGATTTTTTTGGACTTTTCATATATAATAATAATGTAGGGTATTAAAAGAAAGGACCAAAATGAAAACCTATGTCGTTAAATATTGGGATGGTGGGGGAGAGGGGGAATTTCAAGAAGAGTGGGATTGTTCGTCTTTGGTAAAAGCGAGAAAATTAGCGATAAGGCTAGCGAAAGAAAAAGACGCAACAATGCTTGTTGATGAATATGACGCTGATGGGGTGTGTATTGGGATAAGATATTGGCTTGCGTATCCAAACGGAATATGGAAGGAGGCTTAATGCGAGTAAAAGATATAAAGGAATTTCTTGTAATGGTTCTCGATAAGGAGATGGAAGAAGAGTGGCGAACCACCGATGAAAAAGAATATATCGCTAATTGTATAGAGGCGAAGAGGTGGCTATTGAAAGGTGGAATGATAGAGGAATTAATTGTTCAGGCGGATATTGAAAAATACATGAGTGATGAATAAAAACCCTTGTACTATTTTGAGTTTTCATATATAATAAATAGTGTAAGGTAAAAGAAAGGAAAGTTATGAAGATAAACCCAGCATGGAAAAAGGAATTTGATGAAGTAAGCACAAATCTCCGTGAAGAAAGGGCTTTTTATAGAGAGAATAAGGATGCGTATGTGTCTGATATGAGGGAGTTAAAAAACGAACTTAAAAAAGACGCTAGTGAGTGGGATTGTGAAGTCATCAACAATATGTGTAGATGTGCTCAGGAACGCAAAGTAAATATGGATGTGAGCATGGAAACCATTAGGCATTTAAAGCATTGTTTAGAAACTATTGACTTGAGATGGGCTAAATATTGTTAAGGAGTATGTATGGATATTAAAGAAGTAGTAGAGCGATTAAAAGATATTCGAGAAAGGTATGAGTCTGGCAATTTAAGCATGGCTGGTGCGAATATGATTGGTAAATATTATGTTGATAAATTTAATGAGTATTCAAAGCAGGTCGCAAAGAAGTATAAGACCAGTCCGAAATTAATCCCGAATAATGTAAAGTTTTATCCGAGTAAATAGTATGACGGAATTTTTAGCGTTTTATAAAAATGGGGTGTATAAGTTTTGTATTAAAGCAGATGATAGTAAGAGTTTAGGGCTTCAGAGAAATCTGATTTACAAAGATGAGGGTATAAGAGTTACGGATGAAATTCGAAGGTGTGGGTATATGGATTCGATTAATCGGTTTTGTAGAGATTGGAGTGTGAAGGAATATGTTTGATAATATTATGCCGTTAGGTTATCCAAAATTTAAACCAGCAGACTTCTTGGGTGAGCAGATTTTGGTGGTCAAAGATGGTGATTTTATAGTCGATGGGGATGGGGCATTGATGGAAGTTACGCATGGTAATTATAGGTATTCGATTTCCGATAAGGTCTATGATAGGGATATTAATCTTTATTATCTTCGGGCTAAGTATCTTGGGAATAGAGATGACTCATTAGAGCATGCGAACCAGATTAGGTTTGCGACAAAAGAAGAAATTGAAAATGTCAGGAGTTGGCTTAATAGAGGTATAAAGTATAAAATTTGCCAAAATGGGCAATTATCTTTTATTTAACCCTTGTAAAATTGGTACTTTTTATTTATAATGGAATTGTAAATAATAAAAGAAAGGAGAAATATGACATTAGACGAATTTAAAAATGGCATAAATTGGTTGATGTCTAATCCTGATGGATGTGTCAGTTTTAAGGTTGGCAAAACTCCAGAAGGCAAGGATGTGGCAATCGTATTGGGCTTCGTGGGTGGATATGACGAGGATGCTGATGATTATCAGATAACGGTTGGCGAGGAATTATTGACAATGTGTGGCAAGGTTGCAGTTAATATTGACGACTTGCAGTGTGATTACGATTTCGATTGGTATATGCCGTGGTCTGAAGATGGTGATGTTTATGACACCGAAACTAGTATCGGAAAGTCGGCAGGGCGAACTTATGATTATTTGCTTAATGAAGCGAAGTTCGTTTTGAGTGAATTAGAAAATAGTAATTTAACGGTGGAGAAATAAGATGGATAATATTTTGCAAGCCTATGCACAAGTGCCGAGTATAGCCCAAGAGATTGGCTACGAAATGCAAACCACATGGTGGGGAGATTTCACGGTAGCAGAGTTGATTGACGGCGAGAAGGGTATTAAAGACACTTTTAATCGAGCGTGGAAATATTGGCGAGATGATAAAGTTTACACCACCGAGTTGGCATTAGTATTGAATTGGAAATCATGGTATTGGTCTGAAAAGGATTCAAAACTATGTAAGTTGTATGTCGAATTGTGGCAGAAATTAGACGAATATATTATGGATAATTGGAAGGGTGATGATTTAAGGTATTATTTGCACACCACCGATTAAGCTCTTTAATATTCACTATTCATTGAAAAATTCCCCAAAAAAAGTATTGATTTTTGGGGAATTTTCATATATAATAAAAATGTAAGATAAAAGAAAGGATAAAACATGAAATATGAGCTGGGGATAATCAGGAGAAGGTCCAAGAATAATGGAATAAACCTTTGCCAATATATTGTTATCGTGAATAGTGAAACAAAAGAAGTTGTCTATGATAGCAATTGGAACATTAATAGCAAATATTCGAAGCCGAGTGCAGAGAAGGTTTTGGAAGATTTTAACAACCAGGATAATTTAGATGCTTATGATAGGTATTGCTCGGAATGGGATTTAGTTCCTAAATCTTATCGGGATTGGATTAATGATAATGTATGGCAACCTAGGTTGAAGAAAGCATTTGAAGAAGAATTAAAAAGAAAGGGTAAAAAATGGTAGTAATTGCTAGAAGTGAATTAAATAAAATGGCAAAAAATATCCTAGATAAAGAAACTGGGATGACAGAGTATGATTTATTTGAAAATCAACATTGTTTTGAAGATTGGCAAATTATTGAAGATGTAAAGGAGAGTAAATAAAATGAAAGAGTTTAAAAATTGGCATGAAATCCAAGATTGGGCAAAAGAAAACGGATTTAAAAATATCGTGAAACGAATGCAAATTAACAACGATTGCTGGATGAGCAGTGGTGAATTTGGTAGGAGTCAAGTTCAGATTTGCGATAGTTTGAGGTTCTGTGGCAGTGAAGATGAGCGACTTGAAGTAGCAGAGGAAATCGAAGAATCGTTGAATCATGATTTTGTGACAACTGGTAATTTGGAGTAATTATGGAAAAAGATATAATCACGCATTTAAAAATAATAGAGGCACAAAATAATGCAATTATTGCTCGTCAGGGGTATTTGGGGGCGATGATGATGATTATAGGTGCAGAAAGGGGTAAAAAAGTTCGAGAGTTATGCGAGAAGTATTACGAGGGACTTGGTGAGGCTTTTGACAAAAATTATGTCGAGCCACTAAAAGAACTTGTAAAAGAATAGCACATTTTAATAAAATTTTATAAGAGAGGTACAAATGTTAGAGGTTAGTTTTAACCCAGAGCGTGAAGCGATGCTTAAACAGGGTGAATTGAATTTTATTAATATGGGGTGGGAATCCCTTAAAAACGGAGATTTGGAGTCAACCCAAGAAGCGATTATGTCGGTATTAGAAAGTTATAATACGGGGACTTCTAAAACGACAGACTTGTGGGCAATTAAGTATTATGTGGCATTGTCGACACCAGAGAATTTGACGGAATTAGAAAAGTTGGCGAAGGCATATCTTGATAAAGCAAATGAGCGGATTGGTGTTAGAAAGCAGGAGAAAGTGTCTTATTTCTCGAAATATGAATTGGGGATTATTGATGAATTGTTTGACAACTGGAAGAAATTAACCAATCACGATGGGCAAAATGCCTCTAAGGTGTTTATTGGGTGGCTAAAAAGTAATCTAAATAATTTGGAAGAAAGGATGTCTGAAAAATGAAGCCAGAGGAAATTCAAGCAATTATTAAAGACGAGTTGGGGGATGGCTATGGTGGGGATTTTGAAATTACCTGCTTAGAGGGGGAAAATGAGTAAAGAAACAGATGAATTTTTTCGAAGGGGGGTGGAATATGGCTTTAGGGCTGGATATTATTCGGCTATTCGTGAAATGCAAGATAGACTAAATTCAGCCCAAGCATATGATAAAAACGAAAAAAGAGTTGTCCGAGAAGCACATCATATGAAGGATATTGGGTTCAAAGGTGGCGTAATGTCCTATAAGGTGTCAAAGTGTAGGACAAAAGATAATTTTAAATTGGAGAATGGAAAATGAGAGAGCAAAAATCTAGAGCATGGGCTAATGGTTATAACTGTTGGTGTTATCGACTTGATTATATTGACGGAGTATGGCTTGGATATGTCAAAAAAGATGGCAGAGAATACTCAACAACTGACATTATTATTGAGCAATGCACAGGACTTAAAGCCAAAAACGGTAAAGAGATTTACGAGGGGGATATAGTCCAATGTTATGACCCTGGGTATAAATCAACCGATAAACGTTTTGGTGGTCCTTCTGTGGTCGATAGATTTTATTCGGATACTTGGGATTATGAGATTTTAGGCAATGTTCACGAAAACCCGGAGCTGTTAGGGGGGCGAAAATGAGGAACAAGGACGAAGTTGTTAAGGAATGGTGGATTTCATACGAATATGGTGATTCGGAGAGGTTTTTGGATTTTGCCGAGGGCTTGAATATCAATGAGTTCGTCAAAGAAGATGGTGAGCGAGTAGTGTGGTTAGAGGATGGAAACCATTATATTGCTCACGGTCAAAGGATTGGCGAGTTTGATAATGATATGGCAAAAGATATTATGGATTGGCTGGAAGATTGTGGGGTGGATTTTTTGGAAAGGGGTGGCGATGTTAGAGATAATAGCGACGATTTGTAATATAGCCTCATTCTGCTTCGTTTCGGGGATGGTGGGATTCATGATTATATTTATAGCGATAAAGATTTTGAAAGGAGATAGGGATGACGATGGGGATGCCTCTTGGTGAGGTATTAGATAGCAATATTAAAAACATGGTGAAGGCTTGGTTGGGATGTTTTAGGCACAGCGAAGATATTTATGTCGATATAGATGGTTATAGGATGGAATTCACGGTGGCAGATGATAGGGGGCATACTCAAAGATTGACAATCCCGAGTGGTTATTTGGAGAACAGTTGTCGAATGTATAGGATTGATGATTTGCTAGGAGTCGATTAAAAATAAGTGACGAAGATATATTAATGCGAGGTGGAACAGAAGAAGATTTTAGGGGCTGGTCTATAATAGGGCTTATGAGCGAAAATTTACACAACAAAGATTTAGACGAACTAGTAGATTTAATTATTGAATGGGCAGAAGAGCGAGGGATTGATAATCCTATTCTTCAATATGCGAAAGTAAACGAGGAAGTGGGGGAGATTGCTCATGAATTGACGAGAGATAGAAAAAACTCAATGGAATTGGTGGATGCTTTAGGTGATTCATTTGTGACTTTAATAATTCTAACTAGTATTCTTGGTTTTGATGTTAAAGGGGTTATCGCTTCGGCTTACTCTGTGATTAAAGATAGAAAAGGCAAAACGGTTGATGGCACTTTTATAAAAGATGAATAAATGACTTGATTTTTTGCGTCATTTTATTTATAATGAAAATAATAAATTAAAAGAAAGGGAAAAATGGGAAGATATTACACAACTAATAATTTCGATGGGAAATTCGGATTTGCTGTTCAAAGTTCGGGTGACCCAGAGATTTTTGGGATGGAAGAACAGGAGCCGTCCTCGATTGATTATTATTTGGATGGTTCAGAAGAGGCAATCGAGAATTGTGCTAAGGTGATTGATGAGCAGTACGATTTCTTGGGTATTCCACAAAGCGACAGGGTGTATAAGATTGAAAAAGAGCAAGAGGTGTGGGATTTGTATGACAAGTATAACGATAAATGTTTTCGTGAGTATAATGAAGAATTAGATAAAGGGAAAATCCCGTTTCATTCAGAAAAATGGAAAAAAGGTGCAGTCGAAGTTAAGGATGGTGTCGAATTGGCTTGGTGTAGGATTTCGTTGGGCTGTAAGATTTATACTGATTTGGTTAATGATGGTTATTGTAGCTTAAATGCGGAGTTGTAGAGATGACGGAATTGGAAGTACTGTTATTACTTGCGGATAAAGAAAATAAGCGTTTAGAACAGGAAAATAAACTGCTTAGGGAGAAGATTGAACTCCTAGAAAAATTACTAGAAGTGGCAGAGTGTAGAAAGTATAAAGATTTCGTGTATAATGAAAATATAAGGTAATAAGAAGGGAAGAGATGTTATTGAGTTTATTGCTTATAGCACAGATAAGTCTTGGTCTGATTGTGGGGATTGCAAACTGGGAAATTATTGCGTGTAGGATTTTAGCAATCGTGAGTGGTTTGACAATTTTGGTTATGAGCTATGAATTAGGGAAAAGGATGAAAAATGAGTAATTTAATTGAATTGAACGAAGAAAGTAACGAGGGGATTATCCAAAAATTAAGGGCATATGATATTACGAAGGAACCAGAGTTGGCGGTTGAGATTTGCGAGGAACTTTTGGATATGATGCCAGATGATGAAAAAATTAATGACCGTATGGCATATTGCTTGCCGAATTTGCGTGAGGATGAGAGATGACGAAGTTTGAAGAATTGAAAAGCATGGTGAAGAAGTGGAACGAAGAAAAAAGCGTTTCGGAAGCATACGATATTTGTGAATTTTTAGTTGAAAACCTATCGTCAGAAGATTCGTAGTACAATTGGGGGATGGCTAAAAAATATTTATTGTATTTATTGAGATGGCAGTTGTCTACTCCTATTCTTGCTCTTTGTGTATGGTATTTCGCAGGGTTGGGGGAAATTTGGGCAACAGTAATTGCTAATCTGATTGGGGGATTAATCTTCTTTTGGGTAGATAGATTTATTTTTAAAGATAAGACAAATAAATAATAATATGGTATATTAGGAGTAAGCGCTAGGGGAGTGTCGGCTGGATAGCATCCATAAGCTGAGGCAGGTCATAACTGTAATCCGACTTAATGTCGCTCCCCGACCGTCATCGTGTGAGTGTATGCTGTAGCCCACGGGGCTACTCGACCACAGATGGCGGTTTTTTGTTATAATAGAGTTATCCTACATGGGCGAAAGAACGAAGCACAGATTAACCCATGGGATGTTCGGCCGCAGGCTGTGCTGTGTGAGCCAGATTGGGATACCTATATCCGCTATAACAAAAATAGGAATGTTGTCGGTACTAAATGCGAAACCGTCATGCCTATACTGCCATGTGTAGTAATGGATATAAACTGCCTAGATGGATTGGGGGTTCTCGGTCGCTAGGCGGTTTTTTGTTTTGGGGGTTGATTTTTAAATATATTTTATGTATAATGAATTTAGTATCTTAATAGTCAATCCTCATCAAGGAAGAGGGCGGGGTGATAACGGCTAAATTTAGGTCATGACTAATTTAGTAAAGGCATCCCACGTAGCAGGCCGTATACCTGGTGCACGAGGTAGAAAAAACTACGGAGCGGTTAGAAATAGTCCCTGGCACGGAACTCCAGCCTGAGGTGAAAAGCCTTATAGATACAACCACCGTTTGCTAGCAATTCGGTGGTTTTTTAGTATAGTAAGATTAATGAATAAATTGACAATAATAATCCCTCATTTTAATACTCCGAAGGGGTTGAAGAGATTATTGGGTGTTCTTTTGCCTCAAGTGGTTGAATATCCTCAGACAGAAATTATTGTAGTCGATGATGGTTCAAGGTGTGATATGGAGTGGATAAAAAAATACCCAATCAAAACTGTATTTAAGAAGAATGGGGGAGTTTCTTCGGCACGAAATGTCGGGTTAGGGTTGGCGAGTGGAAATTTTGTAGCGTTTATTGATTCGGATGACAATGTGTCAGGGGATTATTTGAGCACGATTTATAAAGTAGTTGAGAAGTCTAAAGCAGATTATTGGGTATTTCCTTTTTATTTTTGTAGTAAGGGTAGGAAACGAAAATTTCCGTGGAGAAGTAAGGAACTTAAAAACTACACGGTGTGGGGATATGTTTATCGGCGAGATTGTATTGGGGATAAAAAATTCGACGAAAATATAAATGTCGGGGAAGATGTGGAGTGGCTTCGGCGAGTTTTAAGGGGGAAGAAAGAAGAGGTGGTGGATAAGATTATCTATCATTATGAGTGGGACGCAAATATGGGGAGTTTGACAAAAAAATTTAAGAGGGGAGTACTATCTAAATATAAAAAGTAAATATGGTATACTGTGGGGGCATGTGCAGCGAGTTTATCCGCTCATGATAGACCGTCCAGCGCTCGGTACGAGAACTAGAGGGTGAAAGTATGCCACCAGAAACAAACTATCTTCCTGCGAACGAGCGACCGTAGGTTGTTTGGGGTTTATCCCCACCATAAGAAGTCCTCATTTGAGAGGGAGTACTACTTCGCTTGGAGTGGCGACCAAGTAAAATAAGTCCGCCTCATGATGGCTAGTAGTTCAATGGGTGGAACACCACTCTGTTAAAGTGGGAGTTGCTGGTTCGAATCCAGCCTAGCCAGCCAAGTAAATTAACAATTAATAATAAGGAGAAAAAATGTCTGAGTCTAAAAATACAGAGTATTCTAAAATCAGCATTACAGCAACAACTTATCAGGATTATAAAGGGATTGGGATTCCACAGACCAAAACCTTCGATATAACTGATTGGATGAATAAACACGGAGTTAAGTTTATTCAGGATATTAAAGCGATTACTAAAAGTCAGGTCAGAGAATTAGATATTGATAATATAGAAGAATCTGTGCCAGAAACAATGTTCGTAGTTCATCCAGGTCAGTATAAAAAGACGGAAGATGATATATTGACAATCATTGATGCCGCCATCGTAAATTCCTCGCAGGCAAAAGCAATTAAAGAGTTAATCAGGCGAGCATTTGAAGATATGGAAACGACCTGCTGGGATAAACTTGTGGAGAAATAAAAATTGCTTTATAATAAGAGTATCCTTTCAAGTTGATAAAGGATAGTCGACCCAAGAAAGAGTCCCTAGAAATAGGGGCTTTTTTATGGTTTTTGGTATAAATGGAAATGAGATGGATATGAAAAGTCGATATGAAGCGTAATGAAGCAAATGAAGGTTGTGCTAGAATTAAACTGTTATGGCAGATTATGATAGGAGATATATCGAGTGGCTTAAAGAGCAAGACCCCGCTACGCTAACGCCAGAGCAGAGGCGATTGAGGAATTTAAGCCCGATTAAAAATGGGGAAGTTAGAAACCCCGCTGGTGGAAAGAAGGGGGTGAAGCATTGGTCAACTCATTTTAGAAAATTGTTAGAGGATGAAGATTTCTTCAAAACATTCATTTCGGGTGTGCCGAAGGAGTGGGAAGGAATTGTTGATAATTCAGCGGCTAAGGCAATAGCGGCGGCTGTGATTACAAGTACATCTCGTAGGTGTATGGAATGTCTAGCGAAGAAGGAACCGCTTGATAGGGATACAAGAGAGATGGTTGCCTTGTTGAATAAACTTGGATATGGCGACAAAGTAGTTATTGAGGATGTAAATGGTGATTCGCCATTCAACCGCCCTGCTTTATATTTTGATGTAATTCCATCAAAGAAGAGCGAGAATGATAATGCAGAACAGCCCGAGGATAACAATTAGCGAACTCCAACGGCTAGGATTGGAACTCTATAATGATGACGATACAGTAGAGGCTCTTTTTGGTGGTAGTGGTGGCGGTGGTAAAAGTGTCTTGTTGGGGATGTTGGCTGTTCAGCGTTGTATTGATTTTCCTGGTGTGCGTGAAGGAATTGGTCGTAAAGATTTGTCGCAGTTGAAAAAGACTACGCTAACGACCTTATTGGGTAAAGTACATGGGATTTATGGTATTTCGCAAAGCGATTTTAGGATTAAGCAGGATGGTACAATTCAGTACACTAATGGTTCAGAGATTATTCCTGTTGAATTGGATTATTATCCATCGGACCCAGATTTTAATCGGCTAGGAAGTTTGGAAATTTCAGATATGCTGATTGATGAGGCTGGTGAATTAGTAGAGCAATCTTATAACGCTATCCGTTCTCGTGTGGGTAGGTGGATGAATGATAAATACGGATTCACGGGGAAGGTGTTTGCTACCTGTAACCCAAGTCTAACTTTTATTAGGCAATATTTTTACGACCCATATGACAAGATGGGTGGGGGAAGATACCAGCGTTGGCAGATGGGGAATACGGTCGTAAATGGTAAAACAATTCCAGCATATAGGGCTTTTATCCGTTCCTCGGTTTATGACAATCCGTTTATTGAGAGTGCCTATATTGAGAGGTTAAAGAGTTTGCCAGATAAAGAGAGGAAGCGTCTTTTGGATGGAAACTGGAATTATGCGGATGACGAATCTTCATTATTTCAGAGTACTCTTATGGATAAAGCAACGGTGTATGAGTTGCCAGAGCATAGCGAGAAGTTTGAGAAGTATATCGGGGTAGATGTTTCGGATAAAGGCACGGATAAGACTATTTTTACGCTGATTGACAATGGTGTGTTAGTTTCACAGAAGCCAAGTACAATTCAGATGAATTGGGATAGCAAGAGTGAACTTCCGCTATCGAGGTTGATTGCGGATGAGTTGATTGAGTTTGCCCAGAGAAATGGATTTAGCCAGAGAGAATCTAGGCATATAGCAGTTGAGTGTAATGGTGTGGGGGTAGGATTGAGAGATTGTCTGAAAGAGCGTGGCTGGTATCTTACGGAGTATATAGCAACGCATAAATCTCGCTCGCAGGGGTATTATCAGTTAATGTTAGATATGGATTCTGGCGGGGTAAAGATGTTGAATACTCTAACTGGGATGGACGAGTTAAGAAAGCAGTTGGCGGCTCATACTTACGAAATGGTAAATCAAGAGCCAAGCGTGATTAAGAAGGATAAAATTAAACAATCTATTGGTAGGTCGCCAGATAATGCCGACTCTTTTATGATTGCGAATTGGGTTAGGAATCAGATTCAAAATCCTCAAAATGACCCTCATAGGAATAAGAACAGGCTAGGCTTTTAGGGGAAAGTGCCAAAAAGGCAAGGAAAAGGCAAGGAAAAGGCAAAAAAGTCATAAAAAAGTTATAAAAAAGTATTGATTTTTTGGTACTTTTCATATATAATGAATAGTGTAAAGATAAAAGAAAGGGTAAGTATGAGAGATTTCGTAAAAATGATTCAAGATGAATTAGACGAATTCGTACAATGGGTAAGTGAAACTCAAGTGTTCGAAAGCGAAGAAGAAAAATACGAATATCTTGAAGAAAACTTTTGGAGTCGTACGGCAGATGAATATGGTCTGGAGTATGATTTCGACGATAATTTGGTCGTGGGTTTAATTTAAAAGAAAGGAGAAAACCATGAGTGTAGTAAATTTAGGTGAATTGGGAATGGGATTCAGAGAGTTGGCGGAGTTGGCAGAAATGCTAACCGAGTTAGCGGATAAGGGGGAATTATATGGGCAAAAGTTCGATTTAGACACATTAAAAGTTTATTTCGATTGTTATAAGCCAGAAGTCATCTTATTTGATGATGAAGGCAATACGACAGAGGAAGGAGAAGAAGATGCGTGAGTTTATGGTTCAAGTGTGTAAGTGGCGAGATAAGGTGAATGGAAATACTTATCATAATGTGGTTGTAATTCTTGGCGACCATCATTATTTGCGAAGTGGTTTCAAGTATGGGTATGGGAACCAGTATAAAGAAACAGCGATGGAATTGATAAAGAAAGAATACCCAGATATTAAAATTGAGCAAAAGCAGATAATTACGGTGTGGGAAGGTTGGGTGACATCCAAAAAAGCATGTAAAGATTTTCGTGGTGTGTTGATGTACGAATAATTACAATAACATAAAATTATACATGGAAAATAGCCCTTGTGATGGGGCTATTTTTGTGGTTTTTGTGAGTGCTATAATTTGCGTACATTAATTAAATAAAAAAGGAAATTTCTTCATGAAAATTGTATATGAAAAGCCAGAAGATGCTATTCAATTTGATATTGAAAGGTATTGTAAATCTTTAAATAGATATGGAGAAGTTTCTAAAGAAGAAATTATAGAGGCTTTGAAAAACCTTCATTATGACCCAATGCATGTGTCTGTATTGGTTAGATTGGGTGCTCAGTTGATTAAAGATGAAGATAAAGCAAGGCAGTATTGGGATGAGCACTCGAATAATTATGAAGGGTTCGAGAGGCTAAGAAGAATTACTGGGTATTTGGTAGGTACGCTTGACCGTTGGAATGATGGCAAAAAGGCTGAAGAGAAGGCTCGTGTTAAACATTCAGTAGGTCAATACTCGATGGAAGAGAAGGTTAAAAGGGAAGAGTTAAAACAAGAGCAGGTTTTAGTCCGTCAGAGTTAGTTTTTGCTATACTTATAAATAGATGAAAAAAGAAAAATATAATGCCATTCTGGGTAAAATTTTAGAGTTGAAGGTTGCTCTAAATGATGAAGGGGGTGGAAACCCATATCATGATGAGTTAGGTCGGTTTACGACTGGACCTGGTGGCAAAAAGGGTCCAAAAATTAGTAAAGACGCACAGGCTGTTTTTGATGAAGAAGATGACCTTACAGATGGGGCTTATAAGAAGGATTTGAACGCTATTTTTGAAGAATTTAGTGGATTGGGGGTAGATATGAGTAAGATTAAGTTCGAAACTAATATTGATAATCTTCCAGAGGGCATGCAGTGGCATATTGGCAAAGATAAGCATATGAAGGGATGTGCCACATCGAAGAAAAATCTTGAGTCTTTAATCTGGCTAGATGAAGATATGCAACTTGACTATGTTCCTGTTGACGGAAACAAAAAGTGGCTTGAGGGGAAAGAGTTAAAAGACCAACCCTTCACAACTAATGGCACGGCTATGGGGGTTATTCGTCATGAATTAGGGCATATTGCTTCTTATACGCTTTTTATAAATGGTAGTGGACGCAGGCAAACGAAGGAATCAATTAATGTGGGTGCCGCTAGGTTGGATATTAATGCGAGATTTAAGAAGATTTTTGGCAACAACTATGATTTCAACAAATTGAAGTTGTCTAGATATGGATTGACAAATAGTGGTGAGGCAGTAGCGGAAGCATTTTCCAACCCTAACTTTTCAGAGGATACAAGAAAGATATACGACTACTATAAAAAAGAATTAAGCAAATTAAAGGCAACTAATGCGAGGAAAACCGATAGTGGATGGGTTATTCTTTGCGATGGCTATCCGACAGAAGGTGGTGTAGATGATAAAATCAGTAAACTAAATTCTAAACTCGATTTTATACTAGCCACTAAAAATGGCGGAAAGGGTAGTGGAAACTTTGGACACTCGGGGCGGCTTGGTATGGTTGGGGGTAGTGGAAAGGGTGGAACTGCTAAAAAATCTAAAGAACAGAAAGTTGATAGCGAGGGAAATGAACTTTCACAAGAGCAAGAGGAATACTTCAAGGATAGTAAGATTCGGGACGAGAAAGGAAATCTAAGGTTATTGTTCCATGGTTCTCCTAGCGAAGATATAGAAGAATTTGATGAAGGAAAAGCAGGCTCTAATACTAGAAGTGGAGAAAAAGCATTTTTCTTTACCGATAGCAAAGATTGGGCTGACGAGTTTAGTTATGAGCGGATTGCTACGGATTCATTGTTTTTTGAGGATAAAGGGAAGAAGGGCAAAATCTACGAGGGTTATCTGAATATTAAAAATCCGCTTGATTTAGGAAAGATGTCAGACAAGCAAATTTCAGATATGTACGAGTATGCTTCGGAATTAGGAAAATTGGATGGAAAAGATAAATTTGTCCAGCGGATTAAGGAGTGGCAAAGGGTAGGCAACGACCAGTTGATAAAGGGGCAAATTAATCTTGAGAAGTTTAAGAAGTCTAATTATGATGGAATGATTGCCCGAATGGAAGTGGGGAGCGATTCAAAAGAGTATATAGTGTTCGATAGTAGTCAGTTTAAGTTGAAGGATAATAAAAAGCCAACTAAATCAAAAAAGATTGGAGCGTAATGATTATATTTTATACAAGAGGGTGTGAGGGGTGTTCTGGCAATCAGGCTCTTTCAAAAATGAGAGTTCATTGTAAAAATGCTGGTGTAAATTTTGTCGAGAGGCGAACCATCTTCTTTTATGTATTTGAAAACGAAGCAAATGAGATAATGAAAAAGACGGGGGTTAAATTGCCATTCTTCTATGGCACGGAATCGGGGAAGGTGTTAGAGGGGAATACTTTTACTCCTATTGAGCAGATAGACAAATTAATTGAAGCCGAGAAAGAGGCTGGATAGTATAATTAAACTAATTATGGATAGAGTAAAATACAACTTATTGAAGGATAAGATGGCTGTCTTGGAATCTTATCTAAATGGGGGTAAAGGTTCTGGCAATTTTGGCCATGCTGGTCGTCCAGGTCAAAGAGGCGGTTCTGGAAAAGGCGGAAAAGGTGTCGGTTCAATGGTTAGGGGGGTAAAATCCTATAAGCCAGAGGAAGAAATTGACGGTGGCTTTACTGTGGATATTAAAAGCGGTAAATCATATACGCTAGGGAAGTCGGATGGATTTGCCGTAGGTGGTTTCGGAACGGAAAAGATTGTCGATAGTAAAGACTTCTTAAATCCTAAAAAGCGTAATAAAATCTTGAAAGATTACTACAAAGCAAATAAAAAGGCTCTGTTGGAGAAAGGGGCTTGTCTTGGCGGATGGGTTCCTTCAAGTGGTGATTTGAAGGGCAAACTTGTCTTGGATGTATCAAGAGTATTTAAGAGTGAAAAAGAGGCGGCAAAGTGGGCTGTAAAGACAGACCAAGATAGTATTACTGATTTTAAGGGATTTGGCTGGCCTGATACGAAAGATTTAGTCAAAAAGTATGGATTAGAGAAGGAAGCGAAGAAGTCGAGGGGAAAGAGAGCGGCTGAACGAGGCAATGCTTGATATTTTAAGACTTTTTATATATAATTGTGGATAATATAAAGTTAAAGGCAAATATGGAACGGAAAAAAGAAGATAAGCAAATTTGGCTAGAAGCCCCAGAATGGCTCAAGGATATTGAGGATGATGATGTGGCTGGTGCTGTTTTTGCTTTAATGTTTGGCTGGCAATTAGAGGGCGGGGATAAGATTGATAATCTTCGTGAATATGTGAAGGAAAATTTTGACGACTTGTCGGATGAACAGGTTGAAGAAGTGGCAAAATTACTGGTTGAACATAAAGTAGTTGAAAAATAATCTATTTTGAATTATAATAAAAATGTAGTAGGTATTTAAATCCACTACGTTTAAGTATTGCAGGGAGAGTCCGTTATTGCGGGCTTTTTCTGTTATTGATAAAATGTAGGCATGAAGAAGTTGCCAAAATGCCCTTATTGTGGTGGACCGCATTACGGCTACGCTTGCTGGAGAAATCCAAAAAGAAAGAGTGCCTTTAAGAGCCATTTTAAGCGGCTAGAACGAACGCAAAAGAAAAAGATGGGTAATTTAGTGTCTAAGCAAGAAAATGACCGTAAGCGTGTCGTAGAGCGGTTAGACGAGGTGGTTAGTAGGTATGTTAGACAATATTTTGCCGACAAGAATGGAATTTGTGATTGCTATACTTGCGGGAAGAGATTGCCGTGGAAGGGGATGGATTGCGGGCATTGTATAAGCCGAAGATATATGGCTACAAGGTTTGAATTGGATAATATGCGTCCTCAATGCCAAAATTGTAATAGGATTTTGCGAGGTAATTATGGTGTCTATTATCCGAAGTTGAAAAAAGAACTTGGCGACAAAAGGTATGATGAATTATGGCAACTTGCTAGAAGTGATAAGAAAATTAGTACGGTCGAATTGAAGGATTTGCTCGAAAAATATGAAAACCTATTGAAATCTCTGAAGAAATGATTTATTATTATATATGTAAAGTAAAGAAAGGCAAAATATGGGCAAAAAAGGCATTAGCCGAGAAGAATATAAACAAATAAAGAGTGTCTTGAAGGAGAACCCGAAAAAGACTATTAAAGAAATAGCAAAAGATGAGAAATTTGGCTATTCAACAGTAGTAAAAATTAAAAACTCGAAAAACTACAAAGAATATCGTGAAAAATATTGTAAAGTAAAGACACCTCAAGAAAAGTTAGAGGAATTTCTTAACAATCCAAACACGGATGAGTCTTTGGAAAAGTTAGTGGAGAATTTTCTTGAAGATAGGCGACCTGTGAAGAAACAAAAGGTTAGTTTTTGGGAAAAATTGAAGCGACATTTCAATAGATAATAAAAATGCTATAATGAGGGCGATATGAATAATGTTGCCCTTATTTTTGTCTTTGGGTTAGCAGTCTGGAAAATTCACGACCTTTTCTTTCCAGAAAAAACCACAATGGGGAAGAGATTGGTGAAGAAGATTATCGAGGTGCGTCTTTTAAAAGCGTTTTATAAGGATTTTTTGTACGCTATAATAGATACAGATAAAGATACTCAACAAGTTATGATTGACGCATGGCTTAAAACCGAGTATGAATCTTGGTTAGAAAAGAAAGCAGAAACAGGGGAGTTGTCTGATATAATTAAAACTAAAGAATAATTACTTGCAAGGTTATTTTAAATGGGATTAAAAGAGAAGCTAATTAATGCTCTTGGCGGGACCGTAGTAAAAAAGACGGCGAATACTGCCTATGGGAATGAATTTTTGAAATATGGTAACCGAGGCAATCCGCTGGTTGGGGATTGGTCGGAAGTTAAGATTTCTGACGAGGATATGTATAAGGGCTATTCTTATGCAGTAATTCAAAAACGTGGAAATAAGGTTGCTTCGTTGGCAAAGACAAATTTGAATACTTGGGCAAAGCCAGAGGTAATTGATGAATTTCAAAAAAGGAACGAAACTCCGTTTCACCCATACTTGAAATTGGTCGAAGATTCGAAGAAATTTACGACCAAGCAGTTTTATAAAAATATTTCGATTTATCTAGACTTGGCAGGTGTGTATTTTTTGGGTGTGGTTCGCACAAAACGAGAATCAAAAGATAAGACAAAATTCCCAGATATAATAACTGACCCGAAAGAATTTATTATGCTCAATCCTTATGAAATCCGTAGGGTTGTAAATAAGGATGGAGAGATTGCTGGCTATATTGAGCGTAAAAAAGATGGACGCTATCGTGAATGGCCGAAGTATATGATTATTGAGATTAAGGAACTCAATCCATTTGATAGCGAGAAAAGCCAATGGTCTATGACGGATGCCGCTAAAGAGGCGGTTTACACGATTAATCAGTCGGCAGATTATACCCGTCAAAGTTTGAATGGTAATATAGAAGCCCCTGGCATTATCACTACGGATGTTTTATTGACGGATGAAGATTTTGCTAACTTCAAGGCTCGTGTTCAAGAGCATAAAAAAGGTGAGCCTCTATTTGGTAATGGTTCAGGTGCGATTAAGTGGGATTCAATGCAAATTGATTTGGATAAGGCGGCTCTTCTCGATATTAATGAGATTAATCGTACTACCTTGTTTGCTGTAAGTGGGACTTCAAAGACAGCTCTTGGTATTGAGCAGAGTGGTACTACTCGTGATACTGCACAGGTTCAGCGTGAGCAACTATTGAGTGATACGATTCAGCCTCGTCTTGAAGATATTGTTGACTTCTTGAATTTGGATTATCGTCAAATGTATCCTGTTGAATATGAAAAGACGGGATATTTGATTGAAGTCGAGAGTGCAGTAGGTCGTGATTATACAACCGAAACATCGGCTGTGGGTATGCGTGAAGCACAATTTAATTTGTTTAAGTTAGTGGCTGATGCAGGATATACAGACGAATCTGCTACCCAGTATGCAGAGGGGGATATTGAATTAGGCGACCTCGAGATTGATAAGGAAAAGAAAGCAAAGCTCGAAGCACAGCAAGAGGCTATGGCTCGTATGGCTCAAGGTGGGGGAAATGATAATCCAGACGATGAGGGTGAAGCCTATGATGGTGGAGATGAAGAACCCCCAAAAGATGATGGGGGTAGCCCTGCCCCTGCCGAAGAAGAGGGTGAGGAAAATGGGCTAGATGGGTATGAAAATATACCTGGTACTCTTGGTAAATTAGTCCAGATGGAGAAGGATTTGTCTGCCAATGAATCACCAGAGCATGACGAGGATTGTGAGTGTTCAAAGCCTGTTCCTGTTAAGGTTTATGAAAATGATTTAAGCGTTGAGGATGTAAAAGTTCTCGATGAAAGTTATAATGCCTTCTTGGATAGAGTAAAAGAGATTCAGAGGGAAACATTAAGGGCTTCTGAAACGAAGTTGACGGTTAATTCATTTACTGAAGATGATATTATAACCGAGAAGAAAAAGAAGCAACTCATAGAGAAGTTGAAAAATGCCCTAAAACAGTATTGGTGGATTTTAGTTCCTCTCTTCGGTGAAAATGCTGTCAACCAACGCAATAATGAGTTTGGCGAGAATTATGTGTTCAAATTCACGAATGAGATGAAAAGCGTGGTAGAGGATAATGCCCAAAGAGTAGCCGAAGGGCATATGAAAACAATCTTAGATGATGTTTTGGAAGCAAGCAATTCTGCCTACACGAAGGTTGTAGAGAGGGCGGCTGGTGAGTTATTGATAAAAGCATATAAAGCAAATCCAGATAAATGGGCAGATTATTTTGACCATATTCCTACAATTGATGAAGCAATCCGCACTATTCGTAAGAGTGATATTTTAGAGCATAATCGCAAGATTTACGAGAAAGCGAATCAGATGGCAAGGGATGGTTATGACCGTCAGGCTATCGTGAAGGCAATTCGCAGTGAGTATAGAGAAGTTGGGCAAAATAGGGCATTGTTGATTGCTCAAAATGAAACCTCTCGGGCTTTCGGTAAATCGCAATATGAAGCAGATTACCAATTCTTGAATTCGATTGGTAAACTTAAAAATGCCTATAAAGAGTTATATAGTAGAACCGGTCATCCGTGTAAGTATTGCCAGGCTTTAATTGATAAAGGTCCTGTACCATTTACGGAAAACTTCTTGAATAAAGGTGAATCGATTACTGTTAACTCGGATGGTAAGGTGTCAACTTTTACCGCAGATTATGAAGCAATTGAAGGGGGAAATATCCATCCAAGATGTTTCTGCTCGTATAGATTAGTATTTTTGGATAAGAAAGTGGAAAATGAAAATGGTATCAAAGCAGGTTTACTTGATGGCGGTTTTAATTTGTCTACTTGGATTGGTAATAATGCTTTTGGTGGGGAAGTCCAAAAAGAAGTAAATACGACCGTGGATATTGTGGATGGCGAGAAGAAGATTCATATTGATTTGGATGATTTGCCAGAGGAAGAAGTAGAGGAAGAAGCAGAGGAAGAGCCAGCAGAGCAAAGGATTGATGAAGAACGGACAGAAGAAAGCGTATTAGATACATATTTTGACACGACTTTTGTGGGTGATGAATATAAATATCCGCTCGATGAAGTGGGAGAAGCAAAAGTAGAAGTAGTGCGTGAAGGCATTAGAGATGGTAAAACTATTATGCCGATTATTTGTCGTATGGTAGAAGAAGGCAAATATGTCGTAGAGTCTGGCTTGGATAGGTTGAGGGCATATTATTTGGAAGGTGTCGAGCCAACTATTCGTTCATTTGCTACTCCGCAAGATGGTCTAAAATATGTAGAGGAACACGCTGATGAATTTGAAATCGTCTGATATTGATGGAATTGGAAAGAAACTAGACGAACTAGTAGAAGTTGTCAATGGTGGAAGGGGGAGTGGCAATTTCAATCCTGGGCAAGGACGAGGTATTGGTAAGCCAGGCAACGGTATATCGACTAAGAGTGATAAAGCACTTTTTGAAAGTGTAAAACAGATGGCAGATATTTTCTCCTCGATGAATAAGAGAGAGGGGTATAAATACTCTAGTTCAGAGGATTTAGTATTAAAGCAGGGTAAGTTCTTCACTCCAGAAACAAGACCAGCAGATGTTAAATTAGGGGCTAAGAAGGAGTGTTTTTCTAATGCCGCAAGATTAGCCCTAGAGAGAAGCAACTTAACTTATGTTGAGGGCTACGCTATGATAAATGATAGACTACCTCTGCCGATTGCACATGCTTGGTGTGTAGATAAAAAAGGAAGAGTAGTCGATAACACTTGGGAAAATCCAGGTGTGGCTTATTTTGGTGTTCCGTTTAAGACAAGTTATCTAGCGAAGAAATTGTCGGAAACTGGTGTCTATGGAATCTTGTCTGGCAGTGTCGGAAGTAGTGATTTCTTGAAGGATGGAGTGCCGTCTGATTGGATAGCAGATATAAAAAAGCAGAAAAATTCGTATGAGCCTTCGATTAAAGACAGATTGGGTAATCTGATTTATAAGATGAATGAGGTGACGGGTAAGGGGTATAATCCATATCGTGATGAAAAAGGAAGATTTGCGAGCGGACCGAGTTCATCTAGTGATAGTGGAAGTAAGAGTTCAATTCTAGAAAAAGGTGGCATCGGAGAAGGTTATCTAGGGGATTCATTGGATGAGTTAGATGATGACCAACTTAGTAAATTAGCAAAGAATCCGATTGCCGACCTCTCAGATAAAAGAATTAGAGAGGTTGCTTCTATGCGTCAAAAGATGTATGACACAAGGGAAGAATTTGACCTAGCAAATCAATGGCTTATGAGTATTGTGGGGAACGGTGCCGATATTATGGAAAAGGCAAGACTTTTGAAATTTAATCCATCTAAAGAGATTGAATTATCTCGTAGAATTATCGGCGATAAGGAAGTTACGCTTTTCCGTAATCAAGAAGGGGATTTTGATAAAAAAAAATATAAAGAGTCTAGATGGGGTGATATTCCTCACTCCCATTCTTCTAGTGGGAATGATTATACGATAAAGGGGAACAAAAATAATATCTTGATACATCCAGAGGTTTTATATTCGGCAGATATTGGTGATACCTTCTATCGTCAAGAGCGTGAATATGTAGTCGATAACTCAAAAATTGAAGATGTTTGGCGAGGGATAAAACTTTAGTAGAGGACAGTGTAAAATATAAGAAGAATAAAGCATTATTGATACGCTAGGTATTTAAATAAAAAGGGTAAATATGCAAAAAATTACAAAAAAAGATTATGAGGAATTGAAGAATAAGATTCAAGTCCTTAGTGAATTTCTGAATGGTGGGAAAGGTTCTGGCAACTGGGGACACGCAGGACGACCAGGTAAGCGTGGTGGTTCAGGTAAGGGAAGTATTAAAGGTATAGGTCAGGCGGCTAGTGAAAGTCTGGACAAAGCGGCGAAAGAAGAACCGCAGGTTTCAAAAGATTTGAAAGATACTTTTGGTGCGAATAAGGCAGAGTTTGCTGGTTTTGATTTTAGATTGAAGGGTAAATCAAGTCTTGTGCGAAAGATTAAGACTGATGCTTCTGCCGAGGCAAGCGAAACTGGTAGCAAGGTAACTCGTGAGTTGATGAAGAAAGCAACAGCGGGTATTAAAGACAATCTTCGCTATACGGCACTCTTAGATAAAAATGACTACGGTGCTGGGTATGAGAGGATTAAGAAAGACCTCGAATCTAAGGGATATGAGTTTACGAAGGTTAAAAATACTATGGCATTTCCAGAAAAAGGTAACCCATATAGGGGTGTAAACTGCCAAGTGAAGAATAAGAATGGCTATACTTTTGAGCTTCAGTTCCATACACCGCAAAGTTTTAACATTAAGGAAGTTAAGTGTCATAAAGATTATGAGATTGCTCGTAATCCAAAATATAACAAAGAAAAGCGTGATGCGGCTACGGCTAGGATGTTTAAGGCATATGAGGATTTAGAGGTTCCGAAGGGTGCTGATAAGATTAAGCCGTTTAAGAAATAAATACTTGATTTTTCTCCACTTTTAATATATAATAGAAAGTGGAGAAAGGAGAAAATATGGGAAAAGATGAAATTATAAAAGTAAATTGGGGTGAGAAAGACGATAATTATTTTCGTAAGTTAGGAGAAATTGTATTTCATGGAGATACAATCTATAACTATGATGATGATTGTTGGCGTTATGCACCAGATGTCTATTTTGAATTTGTAGTCAATGGTGATGACGCAGAAGTAATCAGCGAAGAGGAAGCAAAGAAGATTGTCGAAGGTAAAGGTGGTAAAAACTTTGATAATCTAGAAGATGTCCTCTATAAAGTTGATGAAGATGGTCTTTATAGTGGTATAGACTAAAAAATCCTCAAAAAAGAGCAAAAATACCTCAAAAATGGGGTATTTTTTGTAAAAAGTACTTGATTTTTTGGGACTTTTGATATATAATAAAAAGGTAGGGAAATTTAATAAAAGAAAGGAGAAAGCACATGGAAAAAGTATTTGAAATTGCTCTGAGAATTGCTGTCGAGGCTCACATGGGGCAGAGAGATAAAAATGGTATGCCTTATATTCTTCATCCTCTTGCTGTTGCCAGTAAAGTTGATGACTTAGAGTTAAAAACGATTGCTATTTTACATGACACGATTGAAGATACTGATGTCACTGCGGACTTCTTGCTTGAGAGGGGTATTCCTAAGGACATTGTAGAAGTAGTAGAACTCTTAACTAAGCCCAAGAATGAGCAGTATGAGAGTTATCTGCGAAGGGTAAAAGAAAACCCGAAGGCTAAAGCCGTTAAGTTGGCTGATTTAGCCCACAATACAGACCCGAGTAGGGTAAGTGGGTTGAATGAGTTGCGACGTGCTAAGTATGAATTAGCCAAGAAGGTTCTTGCCGAGTAACCAAAAGGGGCTGTCGAAGCCCCTTTTTGATATATTAAGTAGATATGAAAAAGCGGGATTTTGTCCCGCCTTTTCTAGTTGAGATTGACCTTTTTCCAGCCAATATTAGCGCAAAGCCATGCTTGATTATCGAGAACTACGATGTCGTTTGTGGATAGGCTGTGTCCTTTAAAATCGTCTGGTCTGCTTATGTTGAAGATGGAAAAGAGCCTTTCGAGAATCCAGGTAGTGCTTTCCTGGGCAACTTCCTCGTTGATTTCGCCTTCGTACATATTTTTGTAATCATTTATGTCGTAGTCGACTTTCTTGGAATTTACAAAGAAGTTGATTTCTTTTGGTTGATAGATTATATATTTCATATATCATCCTTTCCTTTACATTTTTATTATATATGAAAAGTCTAAAAAAATCAATACTTTTTTGGCATTTTCTTTTAAAAATAGGGTATTTTGGGGGTAAATTGGGAAGGTTATCTGTCTGTTATAATAGAAATAGTTAATTTTTTAGGAAAATTCTTCAAATATGGGTAAATTGAATGTAGTATCTTTGGACGCTCATCCTCGTGGAGATTCGGGGATTCTTCGCTGGTCTTGGGTAAAAAAGGAAAGCGGTGGAACGACTAGAGCACTGTCTTTGGCTGGATATAAGTTAGCATTGACGGTAAAGGCTTTACAGCATGATTCAGATGAATTAGATGATAGTGCAGTTGTGGGGTATGATAATGTTCTCTGGCGAGTGGATATTGATTGTGATAATTCGACAGATATGCATGGGATAGACCCAACTTTAGGGCAGGCTATTTTCCCTATGCCTAAACAGGCTACCTGGATTACACCAGGAACATATTGGATTGATATAGTAGCCGAAAATAAATCTTCTCACCGAACCACTACGGTATTTTTGGGTAAGATTGAGGTTCAGGGTCATCCAACGAATAGGCTGACTACCGACCAATCAGATAGTTTTACTGATATTACGGAGTAATTGTCGTGGAGTGGCCTCAAATACAAACCACTATCACGGATGGGAACGCTATTAGCACGGTGGTTGACGCACCTTGGGTTTCTGTTACCTCTTTAAATGGGATGACGGGGGATGTTATTGTTGAGCCAATCATTAAGCCGTTTCAAAGTAATCATTATTATTTAAAAGATAGTGTGATTACTCATGATGGGTCTATATGCTTCGCAAGGCAAACCTTCACATCTGGGGGGAGTTTTAATATTAATGACTGGGAAGTGCCAGATTTTACTCAAGAGCAGGCAGATTGGAACGAGAATGACTCTACTGCGAAATCCTATATTAAAAATAAACCTACTATCCCAACTGTTAATAATGGAACGCTTACTGTCCAGAAAAATGGCACAAGTGTAGCTACCTTCACTGCTAACCAAAGCGGGAATACAACTGCTAATATAGTCACTAATGAACTAGTCACCAAAGCCGACACGAGAAGCTCTATGCTCCCATCTACTGTGGTTAATGGGAATAAAAGTTCGACTTATTTTACAAGTATGAATGCTCTCGATTCGCAGACATCTGGTGGGGGTTATGCCGATGCGTTGCTGCTGAGTACGTGGAGTGACGCCTCTGGTGGTCGTGTAAACGCTCTAGTCGTCACAAAGCAAAATGACCAAAAGTTATATCATTATACGGGCACATATAATGGTAGTTCTTGGTCTGGTAAAAAAGAGATTGCATATACTGACGCAATCCCGACCGTTAATAACGCAACCTTGACAATTCAGAAGAACGCTACAACTATTGATACTTTTACTGCTAACTCCGCAACAAATAAAACGGTTAATATTGTAGTGCCGACTGATACAGGAGATTTGACTAACAATGCTGGTTATTTAAAGGCTGATGATGTTTACCCAGTAGGTTCAATTGTGACTTTCTATGACACCGCTGACCATTCGAATTTTCTGGGTTTATCTTGGGTAAGATTTGCCGCTGGAAAGATGGTTGTCGGTTATGATTCTACGGATTCAGATTTTAATAGTGTAGGGAATACTGGTGGAGAAAAGACCCATACACTTACTACGGATGAAATGCCAAGCCACTACCACGGCGTAAATACTTGTTATAACATTGTTGGCAGTAATACAACTAACGCAAAAATAGCGTCCGCTGGTGCTGGTGCCTATTGGAATAACAACCCAAATAATAGTGAAAGGAGTATCCAAAATGCAGGTGGTGGTCAGGCCCATAATAATATGCCACCATATATTACCGCCGCATTGTGGAGAAGGACTGCTTAATGGAGAATTTAGATAGAATTGATATTCAGACTACTTCTTCGGAAGGACAAAGTGTTCAAACGGTAGTTAATAATGGACCTATAAATTTAACTACTCAAGTTTCTGATGTTCCTCAAATTCAAACGGTAATGCAAGAGAATGTATCTCCTATCTCTAGTATTATTAATAATCCTTTTGTGGAAGTAACTTCCGTGAACGGACAAACTGGGGATGTAATCACAGAGCCAGTTATGGAAGATTTTAGAACTAATCATTATTATTTGGCTAACACGATAGTTAATTATAATGGGATGTTATATTGGGCAAAAAATACTTTTACTTCGACTAATGTTTTTGACGCAGATGATTGGTACACTTTGGATATTGCTTCATCGAAAGTATTGACGGGGCAACTTCAAAAAACCTCATATAGAAGGTCTGTGGTTGCTTTGTGTGAAGTGTCAACAACGAATAATACGAGTCTTAATTCCTACACCTCGGGTAGATTAGCATTTCACAGGTATAATGGATTGTCTGGTTCAGTAGAAATTAATGTTCAAGCAGAAAATGCTTATGGAACAGCGTATTATTTTAATTTTGATTATTATTCGAACTTGAATCTATTGGATGGCACGGCAGATATTGAAACGGCGGCTGGTTTTCGCCCATGTACCTTCAAATATAACAATGTGTGGTATGGGGGTATTGAAGTATTTATTGGTAATGCTGAGTTCAACAATGTTACTTTCGATGGTGCTGGCAACTTTGAGATTTTTGGTTTGGATTATTATTCGGTAGCTCATGGCACAACAGCGGCTTCGATTTTAAACCAAGAGGTTTATAATAGTTTGAATTATACCCAATGGACTCTTTCTAGAAGCGATTTTTATGCAGATTCATTTTTCGCCAACAGTGGTAGATTGAAAAAGCCTGGTGGATATATTTCTACTCTTCCAAGTAAGACTGGTACTTTGGCACAAACAAGCGATATTGGAAATGCTACCCTTACTATCCAGAGAAATGGTACGAATGTAGATACCTTTACCGCAAATGCAACAAGTAATAAGACGATTAATATTAGTGTTCCAACGAATACTAATCAGTTAACAAATGGGGCTGGCTTTATTACATCATCGGCTGTTCCTGCGAATTTAAGCCAGTTAGCGAATGATTTAAATTATCTGAGAGGAACTAATACACAGACAATTTCACCTCTTCCGAGTTTTGTTTCGACTAGTATGTTGAATGATTCGGCTGTCACTACGATTAAAATCAATGACGGAGCAGTTACTAAAGCGAAGATTGCTGGTAGTTCGGTTGATAGTTCTAAATTAGACTGGGCGAATCTTTTGAGTAGTCAGGCTGATGGACAATATATACTGACGAAGAATGGAAATACTATTCAATTTGCCCCTAAGCCAGAGTATGAGAGAGGGGATATTCTGGCTATGGCAGTTAATACTGCTCAATTAGAGTGGAATGGCACAACCAAGGCTATGTGGTCGGCTGGTTCATGGAAGCAGTATGGGCCAATGGCTAGGACGACAACTCCACACCTCTTAGTGATTACTGTGCCCGCTGGTGAAGAGTGGGATGTTAAAGTTCATCATATTACGGGTACAGTGAAGATTAATAGTGCCTGGGGACATTCGGGAATTTTTAGGAGCTCAACTTCATCAAGTATGGAGAGCTATCTTACAACATGCTTAGTAGCGAATGGTGATTTATATCTACATCAGGAAACTGAAACTGTGGTTACTATTCCAGCCAATACGACAGTATATTTTGGGGTATGGGTAAGAACTAACTCGACAACAAATAATGTATGGTATGGTGGCGGGCCAACAACTGCGACTGGTGGTGATTTTAATTTTGGAAATTCATGTGTTTTGGATGCAACTTTAATTGCTAGAAGGAGTGTTTAATGGCGGCTCATTCAGGGGTTATAAAAGATTCAAACAATGATGATTTTTACCCGTTGACATATGCAGATACAACATATATGCAGGATAATACAACGGTTGAGAGTGCAATAAATGATTTGAGAAATGCGGGGTATTTAAAGGCCACGGATATTTACCCAGTGGGTTCAATTGTGACTTTTTATGATACTGTTGACCATTCTAATTTTCTAGGATTAACTTGGACGAGGTTTGCGGCTGGTAAGATGGTAATAGGTTATGATTCCTCTGATACAGATTTTGATACTATTGGTAACACGGGTGGTGCGAAGACAGTAACCCTAACGGTTGACCAGATACCGAGCCATCGACATTCAACCACTGCGGCTGGTTCTAGAGGTAAGGCCCAAGCCGACACATCTGGTTCTAGTGGGTATGCCTGGAACTCCGATTCGGGCGGCTATACAGGGTATTCTGGTGGCGGTCAGGCTCACAGTAATATGCCACCGTATATTACGGCAGCATTATGGAGAAGGGTGAGTTAATGGTTAGAGGTGTTAGAGTATGAATAGTATGGAGAATAAAAATGGATTTACCGTCAGATAATTCAATACAAACTCAGATTACGGACGGGGTGAATTTAGTTTCACAGGTTAATGATAATACTCAAATTTTGCAGAGTGTAGTATCTTCTGTGCCTCAGGTTCAAACAGTTTTGACTGATAATGTGGCCAATATTTCTTCAGTTATAAATGCTCCATTTGTGGAAGTAACATCGGTGAATGGTATGACGGGAGATGTTATAACCGAACCGATTATGCAGAACTATCAGAATAACCATTATTACCCGCAAAATACGATTGTTAACTATAATGGAAATATTTATTGGGCAAAATCCACTTTTACTTCTGGTGGAAGTTTTGATTCCACTAAGTGGAATAAGGTGTCGGCCACCGCTTATAGGGATTTGACGGGACAATTACAGAAGTCTGCGTATAGAAGGTCAGTGATTGCTTTATGTGAGGTTTCTATGACAAATAATACTGAAAAGAACTCATATAGTAGTGGAAAGATTGCATTTCACAGGTCAAATGGTTTGGCTGGGCTGGCAGAGATTAATGTTAATATGGAAAACCAATATTCGGGTGCCTATTATTCAAATTTCTCCTATTATGGAAATGTAAATTTCTTAGCCCCAGACGCAGATATTGATACCAAGACAGGGTTTAGACCGTGTACATTTAAGTATAACGATGTTTGGTATGGTGGAATTGAGTTATATATTGCGGCGGCACAGCTGTATTATGTAACCTTCGAGGGGGTGGGAAACTTCAATGTCTTTGGTTTGGATTACTATAAAGTCCCATATGTGAGTGGGGGTACAAGTTATCCTGCCGAAATTATTAACCAAGAAGTCTATGATAGTTTGAATTATAGTCAGTATAGTTGGCAAAAGGCAGTTATTGGGGCTAGGGCATTAAATACAGATACGGGGGAGATTAAGAAAAATAACACATATACCGCAACGCTCCCAAATAAGAATGGTACGATTGCTATGACTAGTGATATTACAACGGTAAATAACGCAACGCTTACTATCCAGAAAAATGGGAGTTCGGTGGGGACTTTTACGGCAAATGCAAGTTCAAACTCGACGGTTAATATCACTGTTCCTACGAAAACATCAGAATTGACAAATAATAGTAATTTTGTGGTGAGTACAAGTTTGGCAAGTGTAGCAACAAGCGGTTCGTATTCAGATTTGAGTAATAGACCAATTTCGGCTGGCACTACAGATATTGGAGAAGGTGCTTCTTTGACCACAGGTGATTTGTATTGTGTTTATGACGCATAAGGAGATTTATGGCTAGTGGGTTTAATACCGCCAAGTATTCAAGTACCACAGTAGCGGTAGGTTCAAGTGGGTATGGTTATTATTGTTGTGAAGGGTATGTTACACAAAGTGTAAATAGTTCGACTAGAAAAGTGACAATTACTGTCACGGCTTCTTTGACATATCATAGAAATTCGTCTGGTGGAGCGTGGAATCCAGGAACTTCTGCACTCGCATATAACTGGACGAGTGGGAATTATGTGAGAGCAACGCTCGATGGGAGCAACAGTGATAATGGATACCAGTTAGGGTTAAAGGGGACTAATACTAGTCTGCCAGTAAATACTTATAGTAATTTGCGTATTGGAAGGGTTGCAAACTATAATGTTTCACAGGCATCAAAGTCCACTACATATAGTTTTAATGATAATGGTGATGCAATAACTAAATCTTGGTCTGCTAGTATTAAATACGGCTCTACCACAATGACCGTGTCGGGGAGTGTCACGACTGATTCAATCGACCCTGCCTACTCAAATCCAGAAGGTTTGGATGCCTCTATTTCGAGTAAAACCGACACCTCGGCAACAATCAATGTAAGTGTAACTTCGTATGGTAATCCTGCCTCGGCTTCAGGGAGATATTTGAGGGGGGCAGTTTTAGGTTCTTCAACTTATGGCGACCCGTATAGATATACTGACGCTTCGAATGTTTCTAGTGCTAGTGTTTTGGTTGATAATAGTTCCTCAATGGGCACAACTACACTTAATATCACTGGTAATACGGAATATTATTATGGCGCCTACGCAAACAATACTCAAAAGAGTGTAAATATAGTAAAAGGTACTTTTGTCACGCTTCCTGCTTATATAACAAGTGTGGGGAGCGTGGATAATGGGCATGGTAGTATTACTTTTACGGTTAATTATAATGCCGAAGGTTCGGCTTATACCGTTCAAAATCAATATTCGTTAGACCAAACCACTTGGACGAATATGAGTAATTCGGTAACATTAAGTTTATCAGATACAACGACAGTATATTTTAGAAGGACTAGCACAGCGGGTACGACACCAGTTGTAAGTAAAACAGTTACCCCATTCTTTAATCGTTTTGTATATGTAGGGGTGGGGGGAGTTAGCAAAAAATCAAAGAAAATTTATGTGGGGGTGAATGGTCAGAGCAAGCTGGTCAAAAAGATTTATGTAGGAGTAAATGGGCAAAGCAAACTTGTCTATAAGAGTTCTTGATATAATATAACCAGCAATTAAAAAAGGATTATAAATGGAAGATAGAGAGATTAAGCGACTACTCTCATTAAGGGCTAATCCCTTCTTTCAACTTAGCCCAACTGAGATGGAAAAGATTGAAGAGTGGGAAAAAGCACAAAAACATGTAAAAATCGAAAAGGTTGAGAAGATTGAAGCCCCAGAGGGTTTTGAAGTTTCTGATGGTATTGGTAGTGATGCTGGTCCAGCAATTATGCCAAAACCGAAGAAAACTCGTAAGAAAACAAAAAATATTGTTAAAAAAGAAGAAAAAGAAGTTGGAGATATAGAGGAAAGTTAAATGGACGAATCGAGGTTATTGCCTGTTCGTTGCCCAGGGATGGTAATGGATAAGAGTAAGGGGGAATTAGTACGGTGTAATAAACTTTGTGTGAAGGTTTATCCTGGTTCGAGCGGCGAAATTCAATGTAGGCATTGTAAACTAAGGTTTCATTTCTATGTTGATTCGCAAGCGAAGAGTATTCTTTCGGTCAAAGCGAAACCTGTGCCAAAAATGGATAATAACAAATAAGGGTAATAAGTAATGAAAGATGATTACTCGGTTAAAGCGAATCTAGTAGATAATAAAGAAAATAAAGGTGAAAATTTAGCAGATAAGGGCGTCAAGGTTTATATTGACGTTGAACAAGCGAGCAAATTGATAGGTAGGGAAGAAGAGGTGGTCCATGTTCGTCTAGAAAATATGTCTGAAGAAACAATGGTCGTGAACTTCCAAAATGGAGATGCTGGTGTCACATTAGGCTATAGCTCTGTTCTGGAAACTTATGCCCCAGACTATTTCTCATTCGGAATCCAAGAGTATGCTGGTGACGATATAGATACGGAAAATCACGCATATTTTGTTAACGAAAGTACACAACAGCCAATTCCACTAGCGGATATTATGAAGCTGATAGATTCTGGTAAAAAAGTTATATTCGACAACATCCCGTTTAATATTAAAAATGCTCCTTATCAGCACTTCTTTGTGGCTGGCGTCTTTGACGAGCTTTCTCTCTCTAAGAAAGATGGTGTGTCATGTGTGATTCCTAACTATAACGAAGCTGGGACAGAGTTAGATTATGATTCGGTCCAAGCCCGCATAAACGGCTATACGACTATTAAATTGTTACCGTTTTCAGAGCCAGCAGGAATTATCAACGGTTATCTGCCAGTCGGTATATCTTTGCGTAAAAATAATTATATAGATTCTTCGACAGGAGAAGTTGAGAGCACAGATTATCAGTTTGAGATACTAGCCCCAAATGTCAACGAAAATTAAAAATAGATAACAAAGAGGAAATATGGCAAATAATCAATCGGTAAAAGTTGAGCTTGTGGAAGGTTCAGAGAATAAAGGAGAGAATTTAGCAGATAGAAGCGTGAGGGTTTATATCGACACCGCTCAGGCAAAAGAGTTATTAGGGGGTGATAGTGAGTCTAATCAAGTTTCTGGCTCAATTAGGTTAAATCTTGAACAGGCAGACCAGCAGGAGATTGAGAATTATTCGAAACCGTTTGGCGAGTTTAATAGTCAGGTTTCGGCTAAAATTATGGAAGCAAGGCTGACCTCTGTTAATGGTAATATTGCTTCTTTCGTGGATAAAGATGGGAATGTAATTCCTTGGGTTGATGTGTTGAATGCTGTTAGTGATAGGAAGAGAATTGACATCACTGACTTTGAAAAACTGGGGTACGAGGCATCTGTCGATGGTGGTGTGATTAGTTTTGAGGAAATGACATGCTTCTTTAATTCTATGGCGAGTCCGTGTGTAACGTTATCCCATTTGGAAGGTGATGGGGCGGCTACTATTTCAGGATTTGGGTTTATCGGTTCTGATGTAGGAGTTAATAATTTTGGTGGGTATTTCTACCCATGGTGTATAGACATATTCTTCACCCGTGGGGAAGATGGTAGATTTGCGACTGCTACGGCGGGGAGTGTTTATTTTGCAGTGACTTCGTTTAACGAATAAGGAGATTCGGGGGAAGTTTTGCTGTTGTGTACACTCCTCAGAGTTAATTAGAGTAGGAGTTAAGTGATTGAACGAAGCCACCCATGAAGAAGGGGTGGCTTTTTGTTGGGGATTTGCTCTCTGCTATAATTGAGGTAATGTTTGATAAAAAAATTGACGCTAATTCGCATCCTGTGCGAGTGTATGAGGTGCAAGGTGAACAATTTACCGCCAATTCTCATCCATACCTTGTAAAATTTGCTGGTGGGGCAGATTATTACACGAAGGAAGAGATTGATGATATAGTCACTTATTACGACTCGGATAATGATGGGATTGTAAATGCGGCAGACTATGCGTATGATGGTCCTGGTGGCGGTGGGGGTGACCCAGCGAGGATTACAAATAGGGATATAGATAATATAGTAGCGTAAATATAAAAAGGAATAAGAAATGGCAAATAAATATCTTGACTATGATGGTTTAATCTACTATCACTCAAAGATAGAGGGACTTCTTGACGATAAAGTTGATAAGGAAGCAGGAAAGGGCTTATCGACCAACGACTATACGACTACCGAGAAGAATAAGTTGGCTGGTATTGCCGCTGGTGCAGAGGTAAATGTTCAATCTAACTGGAATGAAACAAATACTGGTTCGGATGCGTTTATCTTGAATAAGCCAACCAAACTTTCTCAATTTACAAATGATGGAGATGGAACTGCTGGTTCGGCTTTTGCAACGGAAGATTATGCGGACCAACACGGTGGAAAGATTGATGTAATCAAGGTAAATGGAACGACACAAACCATCACTAATAAAACAGTTGATATTTCCGTTCCGACCAAAACATCCGATTTGATAAATGATAGTAATTTTGCTGTGGATGCTAATTATGTCCATACGGATAATAACTTTACAACTGCTTTGAAAAATAAGTTGAATGGGATTGCGGCTGGAGCAGAAGTAAACGTTCAGAGTGACTGGGACCAGTCTGATAATACTGCGGATGATTATATTAAGAATAAGCCGACTATCCCTACTGTTAATGATGCCACTTTAACAATTCAGAAGAATGGTACCACCGTTCAAACATTCACCGCAAACGCATCTCAAAATGTTACAGCGAATATTACTGTTCCAACTAACACAAATCAACTTACGAATGGTGCTGGCTTCCAGAATGAAAGTCAGGTGAATGCTCTTATTTCTGCGGCGATTGCTGGTATTACGAGTTTTGAATATCAGATTGTCCAGAGTTTGCCAGCAACGGGTGAAAAGGGTGTAATTTATTTAGTACCAAACAGCGGTTCATCCCCAAACATTTATGACGAATATGTTTGGATTGCTTCGGGCTCGAGTGGCTCGTTTGAAATGATTGGTACGACTGCGGTTGACCTCACTGATTATATGAAAAAGACCGATATGGTCGCAATTACGAACGCAGAGATTGATGCAGTCGTAGCGTAGGAGGCTATTGATGGCGAATAAGTATTTAGATTACAACGGTTTAGATTATTTTTGGGATAAGATTGATGCCAAAAAACAAAATAAATTGACCGCTGGTTCAAACATCACGATTAGTGGAGATACTATTAGTGCCTCACAACCAACTGTTAATAATGGACAACTAACCATTCAAAAAAATGGTAGTAGTGTAGGAACTTTTACCGCTAATCAATCAGGAAATACTACTGCCAATATCGTTACGGACGAGTTGAGGAGAAAGAGTGATACCAGGAGTTCAATGAGGCCATCTGATGCAAATATTGCGGGTTCAGCGACTCTTCATTTCACTACAATTGGAGCATTGGATAGTCAAACGCAAAGTGGTGGATATGCGGATGCTTTAATGTTGAACTCTTGGGATAATAATTCGGGTGGTAGAGTTAATGCCTTAGTTGCCTCAAAGCAGAGTACTCAAAAACTGTATCACTATACGGGTGATTTTAATGGCTCGACATGGAGTGGTAAAAAGGAGTTGGCATATGCAGATGAATATTTGCCCCTAACTGGTGGAACTCTGACGGGGAATGTTGGGATTAATGCTTTAAATACATCTTCAACGAGTATTAATATTAAACATCCTACTACAAACACGGAATTATTCTTTGGAGTGGGTTCAGGTGGTGTTAATCATGGTATTTGGAGTACCACGCTGAATAAATGGATGATTTATGGCGATGCCACGAATGTGTATTTAAATGGTAATGCGGCTACGGCGACAAGTGCTGATAAATTAACTACTGCTAGGACGATTGGGATTAGTGGTGGTGCTACTGGTACAGCGACTTCGTTTAATGGTACGGCGAATATTTCTATACCTATTACAGATGTTAAGGATGCCTATGTAACTTGGGGTGGAAAGAGTTTAAAGGGGGATATTACGCCAGACGACATGGGTTGTATTGATGAATTTGGGCATAATAAGTTGGCCTTTTTGCCTGCCGAGTGTATTACCGTAGAATACTCAACAGATGGTGGCTCGACATGGTTAGATTATGGTCTAACCGATGCACAAAAGGTTGCTATGGTAACGACCACGGGGCCAGCTGTCGGAGCGGGAAAGAGTACGACTGTTACGGCAGATAATATTGCTAATTTAAGATGCCGTGTGCGTATTGCTTCTGGAACAATGGCGAAAGTTGGGAAAATTTATACTGCTACGAAGAAGTTTTTGATTAATGTTTCCACAAGTGGTGCTGGTAACACTAAAGTGAAAGTTCGTAGGAGAACGATTGCCAACTATCTAGCAAGCACGGAAACATGGACGGATGTTGGAACGTATGATGTTTCTGGATGGTCTGGGTGGAATTCAATCCCATACACAGCAGGGTTAGGTGGTTCTATGACTACCCAGACAGGTCAAGTTGGGCAGATTGAGTTTGAGTTTTGGGGAGAAACCTTTAATAGTAACTACGCTAGTCGATTGACCGTAATGGATTTTAGATTGATTGGTAGTACAAACTGGACTACGCCAAGCGAATTGGCGAGGGCTGGTCATTTGTATACGATGGACACGGACCAAAATGCAACATTTCCAGCAAAGGTTACGGCTCCGAAGATTGAGACGGGAACTGGGGCTAATAATTATTTTCAGAGTCAAAAGTTCCGTGGTCAAGGGGATGCCGCAGTTTATCAGCATGCTATTGATTTTGGTTATGCTGGGCACAATCAGGTAGATTTTTATGAGTATGGTGGAGTTTGGAATTTTTGGAGAAACACAAGTTCAACTGCTACTACCGATACGGCTAATTTAGCGTTGGGAATTGGAATTGATGCTCTTAAAAATAAAAGTTATACTTATACTTTTCCAAACAAAACTGGTACCTTTGCATTGACTTCAGATATTCCGTCTGTGCCTACGGTAAATAATGGCACGCTAACAATCCAGAAGAATGGTTCAAATGTCGCTACATTCACGGCTAACCAGTCTGGTAATGCTACGGCAAATATAACAGTTCCAACCAAGACAAGTGATATTACGAATGATAGTAATTTCCCTGTTGACGCTTCTTATGTTCATACAGATAATAATTTCACGACTACTCTTAAAAATAAGTTAGATGGTATTGCTACTGGTGCTGAGGTAAACCAGAATGCGTTTAGTAATGTGAAAGTCGGTTCTACTACGGTTGCGGCTGACAGTAAAACAGATACATTAGAGTTAGTGGCAGGCTCTAATGTTACGCTTACTCCTGACGCAACGAATGATAAAGTGACGATTGCGGCTACAGTTCCGACCGTTAACAATGGCACTCTTACAATCCAGAAGAATGGGAGTAATGTAGCAACCTTCACAGCCAATCAATCAGGAAATAGTACGGCTAATATTGTAGTTCCAACTAAAACGAGTGACATTACAAATGATAGTAATTTTATAACCGATGCGAATGCCCAGAAGTTTGCGATTGGGCAAGGTTCTACTCAACCCGTATTTGATGATATGACTCCAATTCAGACATTCGAATGGGATGTGGCAGATACGACTTATCGTCCAATTTATCAGTTTGATAATACCGGATGGACATATACAAACATGGATATAACCGTGGCTTATAGGGTTACGGTTACGGGCACTAATATTGAATCCGTGACAGATGTGGTTGATAGATGGTTTAACCCAGTTTCTTGGCCTCTAACTAGTGCATTGTTGAGGACGCAATCCACCACAGCTGCAACGACTGGTTTGAAGTATTTGAGGGCGGTTTATCCGACAAGTAGTTATTTAAACAACAATTCCTATAAGTTTGGCATGGAAGTAGAAATGCACAATACTACCGCTCGCCATGTAAAGGTGGAAGTGTTTAAAACTAATTCTGTGGTAACGTGGAATAGTACGATGCCATCGGGTTCGATTTATCAGAATAGTAGTACTTATCAGAGTACAAATGCTACTGAAATCTATACTACTCGTGGGTGGAGATTTAGGCAACCTGTTCAGATGTATGCAAGTTCGGCGAGTGCCGCTGGGTATATAAATGATTTTGAGGCGGTAAATATTGCGGCGAGTGAACTGAAGTCTGGTGGTACGGCTTTGGTAGGTGGTCACTATGCTTTCTTGGCAGATGATGGTTTAGTTTATGATATAAGTAACACAACTAAAAATATTGCCATGGGGGAAAGCAAGATTGGTTATATTACCACAAATATTTCGGCTAACTCAACTATTTACTATACTTACTGGCGTTCGATTTACCGTCCAAACGCAACTCAACTAGGTTATTTTAGTCATGATACATTTGCGTTGGGGGATAGGATTTTCCTCCGTTGTACGATGGATAGTAATGGAAATATTCATTCGGATAATTACTTGTCCAAGACCATGAGTGCTGGGTATACTTGGATGCCAATGGGGTGGGCGAGAACGGCCACGACTCCGTACTTTGATACTAGGTTTCCTGTCTTTTACACCCTTGATTCAAATGGAAAACTCACACATATTAACGGGAAAGAGTTGGCTGGTAGTGGTGGTGCTACTTATGTTGCTGGTAATCATATTGATATTACGAATGACGTGATTTCGGCAGAAGATTATGTCCATTCAGAGGACCCTGTATCAACAGGCTCGATTACTCCAGTAGTGACAAATGGTATGGTGGCGGATGGTACTCTTACGGCAAGTAAATTTGCTAGTGGAGAGTTATTAACACTAACAATGTCAACCACGGATATTGGAGAGGGTGCCGCTCTAGCCGCCAATACTTTGTATGGAGTTTATGATTAATGGCTAGCGGATTTGGTACATTTACCTCTTCGACCTATTTCACTTCTGGTAATGGTAGGGGGTATTTAAGGGCATGGGTTTCACAAACCGTTGATTCGACAAATAGGACGGTGAAGATTACGGTAGATGCCTATTTGTCTTATTATCGTAATGCTGGTGGTAACTGGAATCCAGGAACATCTGACCTTTTTTATAATCATTCTTCTGGTAACTATATTAAGGCTACGGTTGGTGGTAGTACAAATACTAGTGGTTCTACACTTGGCCTTAAAGGTAATAACACCATGCTTTATGTGGGGAATTACTATACCACAAGAAATGGTGCAGTGGCGGCGAGAAGTGTTGCCGCCCAATCAAAATCTGCAACGTTCAACTATAACGATAACGGTGATGCAATTACAAAATCTTGGTCAGCCAGCATTAAATATGGTAGTACCACGATGTCGGTGTCGGGTAATGTTACCACCGACTCTATTGCGGCCGCCTTTTCTCCGCCTACGGGCTTGGCGGTTTCGGTAGATACCATTCGTGATACAAGTGTGGATTTAGATATTTCTGCCTCAACAGCTGGAAACCCATCGGAAATGGGTAGTTTTCAGTTATTTGGCGCTTTATTGGGACAATCAACTTATGGTTCGCAATATAGGCATGCTTATGTTGATGGGGCTCTAAGCGGAACTGTAACGATTGGAAATAATTGTAGTGGTGATAGTTCTTTTGAGATTTTGGGGAATACGCAATATTACTATGGTGTCTATGCGACTAATTCAAAAGCAACGGCTAATTCAGTTCCTGGAACGCTAGTAACCTTGCCAGCATATATAAAAGATGTAGTGTATCAAGACCAAGGGGGTGGATATACATTATTTTCAGTGGTTCATGATAATGAAGGAAGTGCCCAAACTGTCTATACGGAGTATTCGTATAATCAGACTTCTTGGACGGCAGTTCAGGATGTGTTCAGGTTGGCTTTGAATAAACCAACAACTATGTATTTTAGAAGAACTAATAATGTTGGGAGTACTCCTGTCTTTTCTTTATTGGTCGTTCCTGCTCAATATGGAAGATTGTACGGGGCTGTGAATGGTGTTGCGAAGGAAGTAAATCATCTATATGGGTCTGTAAATGGTCAATCAAAGAAGATTAGAAAATTGTATGCTTCGGTTAATGGTCGAAGTAAATTGATATTTATTGATAGAGTATAAAAGTTAAAGTATGGTATATTAAACTCAATGGCAAACTATATAAAGACTCTTAAAGAAGATAATGGTGATGTGACTTATCCAGTTACTAAGGCTGGGGCTGTTTATTTGAATAGTGGCACGGATGCAGAATCAAAATTCGCCGATTGTGTTACAGCACAGGAAATTGCGGTTACTTCGGCTAGCACCCCTCTGGTAGGGACTAATATGATTAACGACAAAGCCGTCACAGCAGATAAGATTGATTGGACCACGATGAATATTGTGGATACCGCCTACGAGCCTGGGGATGTGGTGGAATTGACTGGGACTTTTATACTTAATGGCAATATTAATAGCACAAATGGTCAGCAATATTGGTTTTTGCCACTTAATAAAGATTTACAGCTTGTATCTGGATGTACGGTTGAATTACTAGGTAGTGCTAATGCGTATTATTTCTTCTCCTTAAATCAGGATGCTTACCCTGGGTGGGGAAGGCAAAATCCTGGAACTTATACGGGGACGCTTCTTCCGCATGGTGTTGCTTTTACTACTACGCTCTATTCGGGGTCTAGTAATGGTAGAATTTATCAATATTCAATAGCGATTGGGAATTTTGGGAGTGTTAGATTAACATTTTCATAGAGGATAATTTATGGCAAAAGCAGTTACTCTAAAAAATAATGATAATGAGGATATTTATCCAGTTACGAGCATTGATTTGGTTAACGGTGAAGTTCCGACAAGTAAAATTGCGAATGGGGCTATTACGGGCGTTAAAATAACAAATCTTTCAATTACGGGAGATAAGCTGGCAGATAATAGCATCACGATGGATAAAATTGATGGTTCGAGTTTTGGTGCAACTTGGAGTGGATTCTATTTTGTAGGTGTTCAGGAATCTAGAGATGTAGTAGTCGCAACTAAAAAGGGCACCCAACTTACATTAAGAATTAGTAATGGCGGAACCGCTATTCGTGTCGTTGCTGGTGGAGAGAATATTAATGTAGTAAGGCAATATTGGAGAGCGACATATAGTTCTTCCATAACAGATAAATATGGTTTGCATGGATGTAAGAGTGGTGCAACAATTACTTGTCGCTATACAAACTGGTTAAATGCTGGTTCTTCATCTGGTGGTGGTGTTATCGCCACTACTGCCTCAACAGGAACCGACGGAGATTGTTATGGTGATTTAGCATCTATCGGTCAAAGTAAAGCTTCTACATTTGCTCAAACAACATATTTTAGCTTGGGGAATAATGGCTGGGCTAGTGTAGGGGAAATTGATGTAAATGGCGCTAATACACTTTTTCACCATGATACTGTTGTAACAAGTGCTACGGGATATGTTCCGACAGTATATCAGCGAGGTGCAAATACTTCTACGGTAACAAGTTGTTATAATTACATAGAAATTTTAGAGGCATAATGGCTACTGCGACTAGTTCAAAAATTAAGGTAACGACAAGTTCGTCAAATTATTGTTGGCTCATTTTGGATTATTCCATGTCTGGGCAAACAATGACATATTCGGTTACTCTTCATTTTGATGGTGGATGTGCACAGTTTAGAAATATATATGTAAAAGTTGGAAATACGACCGTATCTTCTGGTGGCTCTCATGCCTATAATTCATCCCATATAAATTCCGCACATAATGCAACTATCTTCTCTAATAAAACGACTACCGTGACTGGAACGCAGACGGTTACTTTTGGTGGTGAGAAATATTATGATGGAAGCACTTGGTTAACTACCTCTGGCTCGGTTTCGGTAACGGGCGGTGTTGCTCCTACGGGGCTTACTATTGATTTGGATTCATTTACGGATACTACGGCTACATTTTCGGTGGCTGTTGGCTCGTATCAAACACCTGCTTCGGCAACGGGAAGATATGTTGAGGCGGCTATTTTGGGCGGTTCGACATATGGTAATCCGTATAGATATGCGATTGCCTCAAATGTGAGTTCTGCTACATTGACTGTGGGGAATACTTCTAGCACGGGTTCTACTCCGCTTACAGTAATGGGTAATACTCAATATCATTATGGAGTTTACGCAAATAATACAGCCATGAGTAGTAATTTGGTGGCTTCAAGCACTTTTGTAACTTTACCAGCGTATGTTACTGGTATAACGGCGAAAGACTTAGGTGATAATAATGTAAATATTGTAGTGAACCATGCGGCAGAGGGTTCGGCTAACACCGTAAGCACTAAATACTCGTTAGATGGGACGACTTGGACTACGGCTTCGGATAATTTTAATTTGGTAGTCACTGAGCCAAAAATAATATATTTTAAGCGAGAAAGTAGTGCGGGGAGTACCCCTGTCTTTTCGACAATGGTTTCTCCTGTATTTTCCACAAAATTATATGGGTATGTTAATCCGACAACTCATGAGATTGTTAGGTTATATGGCAGAGTTAATTCGACTACCCATGAGATTGAAAGATTATATGGTACTATTGATGGCAAATCTCAGCCAAAATATGAAGGCTAGAGTTATCTGATACAATAGAAGTATAAAGAAAAACCTTATTATAAAGAGAAATATGAATAAAAAACAAACAGTTTTTGACGACATAAAAGATTGTAAAGGGTATATTCTAGGGGTAATTGGATTTGCTACTGCTGTTAGTGCTTTTATGGTAGAGGTGATGGGTTTCAGAAAAGAGCCTACTTTATTGGGCGTGACTTGTGTGGCAATCTGTATGCTGTTTATTGGGATGTTAATAAATAGGTCGGAGAAGAGGCAGATGAATGCGTTAGAGGCACAAAAAGAGGTGTCAAATCAAAGAGCGAAGAAGTTGGGAGAATCGTTAGATGAAATCAAAAGATTGAGTATAGAAACAAGATTAGATGGGCTACGCACGCTTTTGACAATGTATATTAACTCCCAGCCAGAAAATCATGACACAATTTTAAAGATAGCAGAAAAGTATTTCATGGATTTTGGTGGGGATTGGGTTATGACGGATGAATTTCTTAAATGGGCAGATAAGGAAACCGAGGCAGGTCGTCCAGTTCATGTTCCGGCAACGTTATTGAATACCGTACAAATGAGGAAAAAAGAAGAAAAAGATGGTATGCTATAATACCTCTAGATACGGAGAGCTAATTAAATAGCCAGTTGTCTAAACACGAACACTTTAAAAAATGAGGTTTAGAGTGAAACAAAAGTTTAAAAATACAATCGAAGTCACTCGAAACTCCTACAAAGACGAGGGTGAGGGTATAGTTTCCTTCCCGAACGGACTTTGTATTTCAGATAATCAGACTCAACGTAATGGAACTCGTTACGATATTGATTCTCTTGATATTAGTAAATATGCGGGTCAGCTGACCGCAGACCATGAAGATAAATTATCTAACATCATTGGTCGTGTTGAGGGTGTCAAGAAAGAAAATGGACGAATTTCTGTTGATAAGATTGTCTATGCCGTTAAGCAGAATCCATATGCTCGATTAGCTTATGATTTGCTAGTTGGTGGATTTTCGAAGGCTTTTAGCACAGAAACTATTGGACCTGGTGCAGATAGTACAGATGGAACTCTGAAGAATCATGAGTTGGTCGGTCTATCACAAGTCGTCTGCCCTAACAACTATTCCGCTATAATCAACTCTGTGCGTAACTCATTAAAGGTTGCAGAAGCCGATGGGTTAAATATTGATGGAGTAGAAGAAGAAATCCTGAATAGTTTTAGTAAGGAAACAAATATGCAAGAAGAAAACAAACCTGTCGAAGCCGAGGTTGAAAAAGCCGAGGAAGTAGTCGAGGAAGTTGCCGAGGTTAAAGAAGAAGTTGTCAATGAGGCGGTAGAGGAAGAAACTCCAGAAGCCGAGGAAGTTGAAGCTCCTGCCGAGGAAGTTCAAGAAGAGCCAGCCGAAGAGGTCGAAAATGAGGCTGAAACTGAAGAGGAAGAGATTGAAAAAGAAGAAAATGAGATTTCTGACGAACAGGTCGCTGAACTCTTTGATAAACTCGATGGATTAATTGATATGGTAAAAACCTTTGCTGGTGAGGAAGAAGAAGTTCCTGCTAGTGAAGAAGGAGTTGAGGAAATTGTTGTAGATGACCTCAACGAAGTTGAAGAAAAAACTGAAAATAAAAAGGAAGAAACAATGGATAAAGAAGAAATCCAGAATGCTGTTGCCGAAGTTCTTAAAGGCTACTTCGCCAATGAAGCAAAAGCTCCTGAATTCAAGAAGGATGAGAACAGTGCTTCTTTCACTGATATGGATTGGAAAGAGCGTTATAACAAGCAGGTAAATTCTGCTTACGAAGCCTTCCGCAACGGTTCTATTGCGGGTCGCCAAACTCTCAACGAGATTAATGAAGTTAACTTCAATGCTCTTAAAGAGGCTGGCATTGTTAAAAATAGTATGACTATTGCTTCCATGGGTAACTTTGTTATTCCACCGGAGATGTATCGTGAAATCGTTGGTCAACGCACCGATTATTCCGCTATCATCAACGCTACTGAATGGAAAGAAACCGATAGTCTAGAATTTGCATGGTTGAAGCGCAACGGCGATATTGATATGAAGAATGTCGCTATGTGTGATGATGGTGAAGATGGTAACCTCAAGCCAATTTCTGAGTACACCGCTGAACCAGTTACCAGCAAACTTGAAGAGATGGCTGCTGTTACGGTTGTCTGTAATGCTGCTACCCGTTTCTTCGCTGTTGACCTATTGAGTGATGTTGCCGCTGGTTATCGCAACGATTATGACCGCAAGCGTGCTCAATTGGTTATTGCTCGTCTTGAGCAGGCTGTTGCCGAAAGTGGTCAGAGTGTAGGTTATGCTCCATCTACTGATACCGAGGCTATGGTTGCTTGGTTGAAGGCTATTGCTGAAATCAGCGATACGACCGTCAATGGTACCTTATTGTTCAACAACAAGACCTTCGCACAACTCAAGGCTCATGCTCTTGAAGCTGGTGCTAATGGTCCTCTCTCAAGCATCTTTATTGATGGTGAGATTCCACGCATCTTTGGTATGCCATATATTGTGCTTCCAAACGATTTGCTCCCAACCATCGAAAGCGATGATGAAATTAAATTCATCGTTGATGGTAAAGAAGTTGAAATCACCCACGCAGTATTCTATGCTGACCTTGGTGAATTCACCGGCCGCACGAGTGGTGGTTTGCAGTATGATATTTCCGCTGACGCTTCTTATGAAGTTAACGGTACTGTCCGCTCTGCTTACCAACGCAACGAACTTGTCCTTCGTGGCTCGTTCTTCCGTGGTGGTGCTGTCAAGGATACTAGCCGTGTTGCTGGTATTCTCGCAAATGGCGAAGGTCCACTTTCGTCCTAGTATAAAAGTTTAAAAATTAGAGGTTTCCAGAGTGAATTTAAAAAAATATGAAGAACTAACTGGGATTATTATCCCAGCAGACAAAGTTACATATTATGAAGCCCAGATTAAGCGTGTTCAAAGTAAATTGGAAACGCTGTTAGGGTACACTCTGGAGCCTCAGAACCTTTACATTGAATTGGGTAAAACACAGAGAGAATGTGTTTGCCCAGATATTCCGCAAACTTCGACCTTATTGCCACCTGATGGAGTAAAGGGGATAATTAAGGTATTTCCTTATAACTATAAAGATAAGTTCCTTCATGTTGACCCATTCTATGATGTATTTAATGTGAAGTTGGGAAAAGTTTTAGATAATAGGCAATTTGTTACCTATAAAACTTTTGAAAATTTTACTAAGCAATATATGCAGAGTGGAATTGGTAATCATATTGAGAAGTGTAAAACTTGTTTTTGTGATTGCGATTGTAAGGATTGTGTTCAACTGATTGTTGATGCAGACTGGATTGATATTTCGCAAGATGAGGATTTGCCACAAGATTTGCTCTATCTTCTGTGTGATATGGTTGATTATTATGCAGACCAATCCCGTAATATTAAAAGTGAGTCTGTTGATGGACATTCTTGGTCGGTAGGAGAAATTAAAGCACCAGAGGAATCGAAGTCTGCTTTACTCCTATTAAAGCGTTATGCTGGTCCTTATGGCTCGGTAATCCAGATGCCTACTATATGAACCAGTTATTAGATTATAAAGACGATTTACTTTTAATTGAAACAGCACAGGATGGGTATGGGGATAATTCCTTAGCCCATGTTGAAAAAGTTAAAGGGCTTTTTCTGCAAGGAACATCGCAATCGCAAATTACCTACACGGAGATGTTAGGGACGGATGCCCATGTATATCTTGATATTGAGAATGGGTATGTTAAAGAAAATGCCTTTCGTCTTGAGGGGATGTATCTTGTAGCGAATCTTTATGGTGGAATTGATGAAGAATCGTGGTATAAGATTTCTCGTTGTAAAGTAGGTCAAAGGAAATTGCTTGAAAATGACATTAATAATGTTCATTGTTTCTTGACGAAGTGTGAGGCTCTAGATATTTTGGAGTCATAGGGATGGGGGTAGTATTTGAAAATCATACACCTCAGGTAAAATTTTTGGAGAATAGCCAACTGAGTTTATTCTTGAGATTTATGATTGAGGATATTCATATAAAGTCTGTCTATAAAACACCATTCAAGGGGGGTGATTTGAGAGCGATGGTAGCAAAGCAAATCAATGGTAAGACTGGTATAATTGAGTGGAGAGCCCCTTATGCTGAATATCAGGAACGAGGTTATACCTCTGGTCCTGTAAGGCACTACACTACACCAGGGACACAAGCACACTTCGCTGAAGAAAGTGTTGTCGAAGTGATGAATAATGTACAAGAGTATCTTACGAAGGCAGGCATTCAATGACAATATCGAGAGCATTTGTAAAATTTTTGGAAGATAAAGGTTGCGGTATATTTGGGCAAAACATCTTTTTGTATAGAGTACCCAATTCGTTAAAAACACAAACTGAACTCTACTGGGTTATACCAAGTGGGGGGATGAAAATTTCGACTAATAAAACAGGCGAAGCAATTAAAGCATATAACTTTCTGATTTATTTTAGGAGTAATGAGGCAAAGGTGGTAGATGAAACTCTATCTGCTCTCGAAGAAATGCTAAATTGCTCGTCATGTGTGAAGTTGGATGGATTTGAGCTGGTTAGCATAAATACAACCCAATTTCCTGCTGACCAAGACCTCGATTCTGAAAACCGTATGGTTGGGATGATTCAAGTTTCACTATCGGTTTATAAGGGTTGTGATTGACAACTTAAAAACAAAAGGAAAAAATAAATTATGGCATTAGTAAAAGGGCCTTTCACCATCAAATGGGGTAGCAATACTCTTCTTGATGTAAGCGAACTCGGCTTCAATTATGATGTAGCCACCAATGACTACGAAACGCTTGATGGTCGCACCTATACGATTGAGGGTGCTATTACGGCTTCGGTTGACTTAACTCTCTTGTCATCCGATGTCGCCGCACTCGCCACCATTTTCCCACAATATTATGTGGCTCCAGGTGGTACTCTTTCGACTGGTGAAACTGTTGACGCTGAAAGTGATGGTGCTATTGATATTGTTGCCGCTTCCTGCGACACAACGGCTACAAATTATGATTTGGAAATCACTAGCTGTACTGGTGAAACTACTCGCCTAGTTAATGCTCGTACTAGCCTTTCTGCGATTGATTTTGCAGATAACGCTGTCCGTACCGTTCAGGTTACGTTCCGTGGCGAACCGGGCACTGGTAAGGGTGTTGTACAATTCTTCCAGTCTATCGAAGCCGCTTCTTAATATTAGAAGTATGGAAGGAAAAGTCCCTCTTTTAAGTAAGGGGGGCTTTTTTGTTGTCGTGCTATAATTTACTTAGTTAAAAATAGTTATTTTCGGTTGAGATAGGTAAAGTATCGTCTTTTGATAAAAAGTCGCACAGAGCCGATTTTAGCAGGGGATAACGCTAAATTAAATGAAGGAGTAGAACCCTATGAGTTCACGAGTAAACCTAAACGAGAATTCTGCTGAAACTTTTGGTTTCACGATTGGTGGTTTGGATTATGATTTGAAATATCCAACTCTTGAAGAGATTGAACCAATCACGGAACTTAGCAAAAAGCGTGAAGTATTGAGTAAAACTGATACTCCAGAAGCAGTAAAAGAGATGGGAGAAATTGACGACAAACTTACGGAAGAATTTTATAAGTTGATTATTCCTGTTGGTCATGAAACTCCGATTGCTGATACGCTACGCAAGCAACCGTTCCCTGTGGTTAAAGCGTTTAATAAGATGGTACTTGAACAACTCTCTGCGGAGTAATTTAGATGGAATCGGCTGGAAATGAGCCGAAACGAATATCGGTTAGGCCCGTAAGACCTGTAAAGTCACAAAAGATAACTAATCGGGAATTATGGGCTACGGTATGTTATCACTATCCGCAATATACCCTAGAAGATGCTAAAAAACTTAGTGTAAGGGATATAAAGTTATTGCTGAGGATAGCAGATAAAAAAGAGGCTGAAAGATTTTTACAACTAACACAAATCGTGGCTTCTCCACATACGAAGAAAGGGCAGGGCGTAAAACAATTAACTAATTATTATAAAAAACAAATAGGTAATTAAGAAATATGCCAACCCAAGGTGGAACAGTAAGATGGATAATTGAGGCTGACGACTCTCAATTTAACCAAACACTTGATAATGTAGAACAACGAGCGGAAACAACAGTTAAGGTCCTCAAGCGTAATGATGTAGGGGGCAGTTTTTGGTCGTCAATAAGTAATGGAGCAAAGAGTTCCGCTTCGGCTCTTGGAAATTTAGCAAGTAGTGCCGCTTCGGTAGGATGGTCTGCATTTAATGTAGGGGCTACGGCGGCGGTAACCTCATTAACTGCATTGGTGAGCAAGGGTTTACAGGCTACTGATTTTTTGGAAACTTCTCGTGTGGCTATGGCTGGCTTGACGGGTTCAGTTGCGGCTGGCAATAAAGCCATGTCTATTGCGGCAGAATATTGGCAGAATAATCCTTTTCAGCGTATTGATGTAACTAATGCCACAAAGCAATTAGTCCAATTTGGCAGAAATACGGGGCAACTAGCGGATGATTTGAAAATTCTTGGTAATGTTTCACTATCTTCGGGTGTCCAGATTGATGAATTAGCAAGGTATTATGCTCGTGTATCGGCCTCTGGTCGTGCTATGACCATGGATTTGGAAATGATGTCCGACCGTGGTGTTCCGATTTATAGGGAGTTGGCAAAACAACTAAACACTACCACGCAGGGTGTTAGAGATATGGCATCGGCGGGGAAGATTGGCTTTAAAGAGTTTAGAAAAGCCATGGAAAGTGCCGTCAATCCAGAGGCTATGGCAGCTTATGAAAATACGCTTGCTCGCCAGGTGGATAGATTCAAGGGTTCCATTCAGCAATTGGCTGGTGCTATTGCTGGGTATAAAGTTGAAAATAATCAACTTATTATCTCTGAACAGGGGCTTGAGAAAGCGTGGACAAGGTTACTGAAGCAACTTTCTACCTCACTTCGTTCAGATAAATTGAAGAGTGCTCTTGCTTCTATTGGAGAAATGCTGGCTAAAATATTGGATAAGGTAACGGCTGTTCTGCCAACTATTATAGATAAATTTGCAGGCATAATTCAGTTCTTGACGGAAAACAAGGCATTACTAGTTGGGATTGCTGGGGTGGCTCTTACTTTTGTGGGAAGTTTAGCGTCTAAGTTGCCTGGTATTGGTGGTATTCTGGAGAAGATTCTTGGGCCCGTCAGAGGCCTAGCAGATGGATTCATGGCATTATTCAAAACTAATCCTCTTCTCGCAGTATTTATTGGTTTGATGACTGGTGGTTTAGTTTCGGCTTTCAAAAATAGTGAAGAATTTAGAAGCTCAATTAATAGACTATTCTCTTCACTTGGAAAGATATTTCAGAATTTGGTTCCGATATTTCAAACGTTTGTTCAGATTATTGCTGATTTTGTTTCTTCGAAAGAATTTATTAGTATATTTGAATTATTAGCAAGTGTTTTGGCGAGTGTTGCTGAGGCAATCTCGAATATTCCTATTGAGGTGCTTACAAGTTTAGTGACTACGCTATTAATGTTTAAACTATTGGACACTAAACCTATCTTGGGCTATGCGGCAGCATTGTTATGGATTATTACTGTAATAAAGAAGTTTGGTCCGACAATGTTGAAGGGTATTAAGGACGCTTTCGAGAATATAGGAAAAACTCTTGAGGCTGTTGGCAATAATATAATGGTTGGCCTTCAGAATGGTATCAATGAAGGGGCTAAAAGAGTTTTTGAATTTGTAAGAACGGTTGCTCTTACTATTGTCGGGGTGTTTAAGAAAACCTTGGGGATTCATTCTCCTTCGAAGGTCATGGCAGAGCAGGGTAGAAACATTACTCTTGGTCTAGCAAATGGAATTACGGATAGTAAATCGGTAGTTCAGAAAGCCATGGATGATTTGGCTTCTGATGTGCTAAAAGCGATTGAAAAGGTGGTTTCCAATAAGGTTGACTTTGGGCTTCTTGATTATAACGGACAGTATAAAGAGTGGAAAAAGATTTCCAAGATGTTTACTGTCGGTTCTCAACAGTATCAAACTGCTATTGAGAAGATGGAAGAGGCGAGAAAACAAGCAAATCTGCAAATCTTGTCGCTTCAGAAAACCTATAACGATACGCTTGATGATACGATTGAAAAAGTATCGAAGATGTATGGATTATTTGATAAGGTCGATACATCTGGTGGCAAGAATGCGAATGATATTATTTCCGATTTAGACCAACAGGTTGCCGCTTTACAGAATTTTGCCTCAAGTAAGGAAATGATTAATGCCCTTGACCTTGATAAGGGCTTGATTGATGAATTGCAGAGTATGGGGATTGATTCTGCTCAAGAATTAGCAACGATTGCCCAAATGACTACGGATGAGTTAGCGAAGTTAAATGATTTGTGGCTAAAGAAACAAGAACAAGCGAATCGTGCTGGTGTAGCAGAGGTTAAAAATCTTAAAGATAAAACTCTTGACGAAGTTGCTAAGATTAAGGATGGTATTGATGGAGAAACAATCTCCTTAACGGATGCTGGCGGTAGATTAGTAGAAAGCATTTCTGAAGGTGTGTATGGGGCTATGCCTACCCTTCAAGAAGCGTTTTCTAAGATGGATGAATATATGGCTAAAGCCGCCAGGGAGATGGGAAAGAGTGGTGCTGGTGGCGGTGCTGGCGGTATAACTCCAGAGGATATTGAGAACCCGATAAAAAATAATCTTGATGAGGCGGCTAATGGCTTAAAGAAATTTGCAGAAGATTTTGGTGCTAAGATGATGACCTATATTGGGATAGGTTTAGTCGGCGGTATTGCATTGAAAGTGGTAACTAAGGGTTTGACTAATTTCTTTGCTAAAAAGGTTTTCGGTGGTGGTGGTGCTCAACTAATAATGAGTGGTGTCAAGAATATTGACATGGCAAAAGATGCTGGAAAGATAGCCGAGTCTGCGACAAAAAGTGGTGGTATTACTCAATCGGTCAATCAGATTTCTAGTAATACTACTGCCATGAGTCCTGGTATGCAAAAAGTTTCACAAGTCGAAACATTGATTATAAAAGGTGCGTTAGCGATTGTAGCGATTGCTGGTGCTATTGCGGCTATGGCTGGTGCCTTATTTATCACCCATGAATTGTTGAAAAAAATTGATTTAGGACAACTTGCTATTGAGTTAGGTTTAATCGTGGGCGTAACGGCTGCTATGGGGGCGATTGCTTATGCGATAAGTAAGGTTGACTTAATGACAATGGCTAAAGGGCTACTTGTAATTGTGGGGATTGCGGGAACTCTTGCTCTTGTAGGAGCCGCCATGGGAGTAGTGGATAAATCTATTACTTCTGATTTTGGAACACTTGCAGGAAAGATTGGTGGCATGGCTTTGGCTGTTGTCGCTATGGGAGTTTTGGCGGTCGCTATTGGAGCGTTGATGTCAACTGGTGTTGCGGCACTGGTAGTAGGTGCTGGTCTTGTGGCTATGTTGGCGATTGCTGGTGCGTATGCTTTGATTGCATTGGAATTGAAGGCGATTCAATCTATTGAATTGGATGAAGCGGCGGTAGTTTCAAAGGTTAACTTAATAAAAGAGATTCTAGATAAAATTGGCCCGAAGGGCGGAGTCTTAGATAATATAAAGGATACGGTTAAGTTATTCTTAGAAGTTATTAAGACGGTAGAGTTGGGGGCTATTGTAGCACTCTATAAGGGGATTGCAGAGAATCTAAATTATATCCAAAATGTTAAGTTAAACCCAGATGCAATTATTACGAAGGTTACGTTGATTAAAGATGTAATCAATAAGATTGGTAATACTGGGGAAGGTTCAATTACTTCTCAGATTCGTTCCGTAGTGGCAACTTTCTTGGATTTGATAAAGACAGTACAAGTTTCGTTGATTGTTGATACTTATGCTGGAATGGCTGAAAATCTTGAGAAAATTCAGAATATTGAGATAAATAAAGAAGAAATTGTTAAAAAGGTTCAGCTATTAGGTGAAATTTGTGATACGGTAGCAAAACCAACACTCTCTAATGGTCAAGATATGTGGAGTGCTCTCAACGATGCCGTTAAAATGATGTTGCAAGCGAAGGCAACTGAAAGTGCGGCAAAGATTTTGGGCGTATATTCAGATATTGGTGATACATTGGGTAAGATTGAGAAGATTGATGAAAATTGTAAGTATGATTCAGTTCAGAGAGCAGTTTCTGAGGTTGGAAAAGTAGTTCAATTAGTCATTGATATGAAGGGTGATGGGGGAATCCTCGGTAATATTGGTAATTTCTTCACTGGTAATCCAATTACTGAAGAGCAGGTTCAGAAAGTTGTAAATATTCTTCGGAAGTTAGGAGATATTGGCTCTACTATAAACGCTATTCCTGGTGTATATACTGATGGTGCTAAAGAAAAAATCGAAGCCATGAAGAATGTTATCAACAAGGTTGGCGAGATTAAGGACCCAGGAGATTTAGGCACGAAAGAATGGGTTGTAGGCATGGCTACTTCCATCGTTTATAAATTGGGAGAAATGGAGAGTGCTTTGCGTAGTCTGAAGGGAGAGGATAAGACTGGAGTAGTTAAAACCCTTCTGAATACCATGAATACGCTATTAACTGGTGTAGTGAATAATCTTCAAGCAAAACTTGGTGACTTGCAAACTCTTGGCATGAATATGGTCGTTCGGTTTAAGGCTGGTCTAGATAGTCAAAAAGATAGTGTGGCTAAGTCTGGAGCTGACTTGCAGGGTGCTTTGTGGAACGCAATTGAAAAGAAGATGTCTGATGAATATTATCAGGGACGTGCCCTTGCTAATAAAATTAAAGAGGGTGTACAAAGCGTATCTCTTGTTTCGGCTGGTCAAAATGCAGTGCAAGGATTTATTAATGGTGCTAATAGTAAGAATGTTTACTCTACTGGCTGGCAAATCGCAGATAGATTCTTAAAGGGATTGAAAGATAGAGGTAAAGAGGGTTCGCCGTGGGCTACAACATTTGAGAGTGGTGCTTGGGCTGGATTAGGTTTGGCAGAAGGTATTGCTTCGAGTGAGGCACTAGTAGTAGGTGAAGCATATAGTCTTGCCGACCAAGTAATCGACGCTTTGTCAATGGATGATATTTCAGTAAGTCCAAGTTTCAACCCAACTGTGGGTGGTTCTGTTCCGTTGATGGATATGGAAGGCGGATATTATGGCAATAAGCGTCCTGTTGAGATTAACCAAACAAATAATAACTATACCAACTATTCAATGCAGGCTTTGAATAGGGATTTGGCATGGGAGATTTCGAAGATTTAAACTAATGTATAATAAGGCTCAGAGATGATTTTTAGAATTGGTGATGATATAATTTTCGGGGGTAATTCAAAATATCAGTTAAGTGCCCCGTTATCGGGTCTTACGGCTCCTGATATTCGTACAGGAGATGGGCTTTATGCTGGGGTGGATGGTGGATATGTGTCCTCTCAATTATATGGGTTTAGGACTATTGTTTTGCAGGGATTTTATATTGGAAGTTCTTGCGAAGAAGCAGATGAATTGAGATTAGGGTTAATGACTAAACTTCATATCCGCTATCTTTATCCTGTTTATATTACAACTTTTTCTGGGCGACATTATTTTGTAGAGGGATATATCACGGATGTAAAATCGGATATAACAAATAATAAGAGTGGGGAATTTCAGGTTACTCTATTATGCCCAGACCCGATTATCTATGATGGTGGAGATGGTTTGACACAAGATTCTGCGTGGTTTGAACAAGTATTTTATAAAGAGGACCCAGGTGGTTTTGTAATCGAATATCAAGTACCAGTTGTATGGGTTGCTGGACAAATGGCGACAAATATTGATAATATGGGTGAGATTGACGCTTATCCGATTATTACAATTACTGGTAAAACTACAAATCCAAAAATCACCAATCTGACAACAAATGAATTTGTTGAATTGGATAGAATCACAACTAGCAGTGATGTGCTGGTGATTGATATGCGAGAGCGAATTATAACGCTTAATGGGGTGTCGATTGCTTCTAGTAGAACAATGGATTCAACTTGGTGGAAATTAGCACCTGGCGAAAATAAAATTGTGCTAGAATCCGATAGTAATACTGATGTAAATTATGGGGCTATTAAATATAAGGTTGGGTATAGAGGTATTTGATGGAAGATGAATCTCGTGAGTTGCAAGTAGTTTCCTATGATATTGAGATTTGGGATTGGAAAACTAACACATATGTGGCTGATATTTCTACAATTGTAAATTCTGATTTGGATATTGAATGGGTTTTAAATGATGTAGAAACAGTTACTTTCTCGGTTGATTTAATTCAATTTGAAAAGAAATGTAAGGCTATGGGGGTAACTCCAGCGGAAGTTTTAACCCCATATGTCCATGATATTAGGATTCGTAGAAATGGAGAATATATTGTTGGGGCACAAGTCGTAGAAACTAATTTTCAGATTGATAACGATGCTCCGCCAAAAATTCAGGTTAAATGTACTGGTTTCTTGAACTTGTTTAAGGACCAATATATAACAGAATCTTGGAGTGGATATACCTATGCTGAGATTGCGAGAAAACTAGTAGTCGGTGCTCAAACGGCTGAAAATTTGGTTAAAAATCCGACAGCCGATATTGACGCTTCTTATTGGCTTTGTCCTGCTGGAACTATGGCCAGAACAACGGAATCGGAAGATGTTCATAGCGGGGATGGTTCTATTAGAATTACTCATACTTCTGCCGCATGGGGTGGTGCTGGCACCCAAATAAATAAGATGGGGGGTTCTGAAATTAGGGTAGATGTATGGGTAAAAGGGGTTAGCGGGCAAGTTATATCTTTTCGTGAGAGGGAATTGGTCACAGTTAGCAGTAATCAGCTGACGATTGGGCAGATTACGGCTGATGGAAGTTGGCAGCATTTCACGGCGGATTACTACACCCACTTTGATAAGGGTTATTTATATATAGAGCAACAGGCTACTACGAAATTGTGTATAGATGATTGTTATGTATATCCTCAAAATGAGTATGAAGATGATTTATGTGATTTGAATGTGAGTTTAGGTTTTGACACTGCTTCGGTTAATCAGAAAAATACTCGTCAAAGAAACTATCAACTTCAAAATATCAAAGATGCACTAATGAATTTGACTTGTCTTGAGGATGATAATTTTGATTTTTCGTTCTCCCCTGACAGAACCTTTAATTGTTATGACCGAAAAGGCTCAGATAAGATGGATTTGGAAATTTTATATCCTGGAAATATCCATTCTATGACAATCACCCGTTCGGCGGCTAATTTAGCAAATAAGATTATAAATATTGGTTCTGGTATTGGGGATGAAAGGATAGAGGTAGTAACCGCTAACACGGTTTCTCGTCAAAATTATGGTACTAGGGAAAGTGTAGTCACGAGAAATAATGTTCAGATAGAAAATACCTTATTAGAACATGGGGTAGGTGATTTATGGGATAGAAAAGACCCAACCGACTTACCAAAAATTACAATCAGAGACGGCTCTATTAACCCTTCTAATATCGAAACTGGCGATGTAGTGTATGTAAAAGTTGAGGGGGATGAGTATTTAGGTACGATTAATGGAATTTATAAGATTGTTCAGCTTCAAGTGAGTGTAGATTTAGAGCATGTAGAAACAGTTAATCTTACTCTCGAACCTCCAGTTCAAAGACCAGAGCCAATCATGGTTAGGTATATTAAAGACACAATTAATGGGAGTGACCAGAATGCCTCTAGTCACTGGGTAGAGATTATGGCTCTTATGAATGTTAATGGGGAACTAGTAAACATGGCTTATGGGATTACTCCTACTGCCACGGCAACTATAAGTAATGCTGCTAGAATCACAGATGGCGTGACGGTTGGTTCGCCTTATGCTGGGATTGATGTTGCTGGGGCCCAATCAGTAGTAATTGATTTGGGAGCAGAATATCCAATCGACTATATTAAGGTATGGCATTATTTTACAGATGGTAGAACATATAATGGTAATACTTTGTCTGTGGGCACAACTCCTAAATCTGGTAATACTCCATTGGATGTGGTTCTGTGGCAGTATACGGGGGCTTCATATGCAGAAGTGAGTGCTGGTAGGCAATCGAAGTGGATTCAAGGGATTAATATGTAATGTGTATAAAATGGATTTTAGATAAAATGGGACAATTTAGAACATATAACGATATTAATTTGAGTAATCGACTTGTACGGGCACAACAGGATTTGGCTGAGTTAAAGGCTAATCAGTCATATTTTATGAATAGTGTAGCTGGTTTTGAGAGCGAATCCTTCGAATTCAGTGTAGATAGTAAATATGATGGGTATGCTTTAAATGCTGGCTGGGTTGGCTATTTAACATTTGTGGGTAATAAGCCGAATAAGGATGTTCTTATTATTCCAAAAGTCGAATGTCTTGATGATAGTGGTAATGTTGTCAAATTAGTCAGCTTATGGTCGACCGATAATACCTCGAATGGGTATCCCGCAATAGAAGTTTGTTCGCCATTCAAGGATTCGAATAGGTCTAATATATGTAGGGCTTTTTTGAAGATTTCCTCTACTAGGACGACTAATTCACTTAGATTTACTAAAGTTAGGGTTTGGTGTACCTCTAATGATATTGGTATTCTAACAGTAAAAAAGGAACAATATGTATTCATCTGATTTAAGTAAAAAAATCGTTCAAATAGAGCAAGAAATCAGAGAATTTAAGACCTCTCAGTTTCTCGGCTCGGGGTCTGGTGTTCTTATCCCAGTGCGGTCGATTGATTGGACTTGGACTACTACGGGAAATTATATGGGTAGAGTCTTGGTTTTTGACTCAAAATCTAGTTTCTTCCCTTTGATTACTCCATACTTGACCGCCACCATTAACGGCTCTCCAACTACGGAAATACAGGCTACCTATGATTTTTTCGGGGCCGCTACTGGGAGTAATTTTCCGAGTGTTTATTCTCCTTCAAATCCAAGACAATCAATGTGTGCAATTGAGTTTTTAGATAATTATCCGTATTCCTCGGGGGACACGATTAGAATTACTGGTACGGTGTATGCAAATTGTTACGGTACGCTTAGGGTATTTAATAATGGAAATGAGGAAACATGAATCAGGATTTAGCTGAAAAACTTACTGCTATTGAACAGGAAATAAAAAGTTTAAAAACAAATCAAAAAATGCAGAATGATAGTTATTCGCTATACTCATATACGACTGGAAACCTTGCTTTTAAGGAAGTTAGTGGCCAGGCTTCAATCAAGTATTATACTTTAAATTTTGTTCCCTCAAGGCATATAGAGGGTAAGGTGTTATGTCAATTCTTCGTATTTGATGCCTCGCAGGTGAATTCGACGTATTGGGGAAGTGTTAATGTGAACGAGCCTCGAGTTTGTACGTTCCCTGTGTTTTGTTATCCTGATGTGTCTACTTTTCCAGATTGGCAGAAAAATGTGTATGCTCTATGCGTGGCAAACTGTGAAGGGGAGCTAAAGATAACTTACACGACATAGTAATGCTATAATTAATAAAGGATAAAATAATATGGCTACATATCTTTCAAATAGAAATTCAAATGGTTATACGGATGAAAATGGACATTTCCGTTTTCCGATGAAACTTGTTGATGGAAATATCTTAGAGGGATTAGAGGTTAAGGCTCAGTCCACTCCTAACATGACATTGACGATTACTGCTGGAGAAGCAAAAATTCCGTATTCAGATTATGCGTACGGTGTATGGTCGGATGCAAATTCAACTGTTACGATTGGAACTGCGAGTTCGGCTAATCCGAGAATTGATAGGGTTGTCGCTTATGTGGATAGAGGAATGACATTTACCTCATCTCAAACTAATAACCCAGGTGCTTTGAAGTTTAAAGCGGTTGCTGGTACGGCAGGAAATCCTGCGGTGGCCCCAACGGATGCAACCGTTCAAAGTTCGGTGGGCGCTGGGAATCCGTGGATTGAGTTGGCAAAGGTGAATGTTGCCGCTGGTGCGACTAGTATTACAACGAGTAGTATTGATAATTCTGGTCGTCAACCAGTAAGTCTTTCTTCGAATGTGAAAGCACCAGAGGTTGCGACTTTAGATGGTACTGCAATTAAATTTGTAGTAATTAATGAGGGTGATGATTTGCCATCACCGATTGCGGATACAACATTAGTAGTCTTAGTGGCTAAGAGTTAGGAGTAAATATGGGAGTAGGTTTAGGTTGGCAGAGGATGCACAGCTCGAACCCATATATTTCTGGGCAAGCATGGAGTGATAAAGTTACCCGTTCAGGTAATAGTGTTTCCTATTCTCTTAACTTATGTATGAAAGTCGAAAAGGCGAGTGGGTATTGGGATTATGTGTGGTATGTGGATATGCAGGTTGGCTCTAATACCTCTAATAATCGTAAGGTAAAGAATAATACTTCGTGGCATCAGATTATTGGTGGCAAGGAATATTACCAATCGACATTTAATGGTAATTTTACGGGTTCAATTAATATATCGGGGAAAGAAACTTCAATTAAGTTGAGGGCTCAATTCCATGATTCAAATGGTAATAGAGGCCCGAATGTGTATTGGAATGTGCCGATTCCTGCGGCGACTTCGATGGATGATATAAAAGCTACTGTTTCAGATATTGATACTACTGAAGTAACTATCTCGGCAGCCATCACGAAAGCGGGTAATTATTCTACGATTTCTTCTTGGAAATTGGAATATGGTGTCAGCGATTATAGTGAAAATATAAAAACCATTTCGGGAAATAATTTGTCTGCAACATGGTTATTAGATAATCTAACCCCAGATAAAAACTATAAATATAGAATTACAGTTTCAAGTTCATCAGGGTATTCAAAACAATATACTGGTGTGTTCAGGACTCTTGAAGAGGTGATTGGTTATAAGGTTGATGATTTGGGGGAAGAAGAACAATTAACGGGGTGGATTATCTATTCGGATGGGGTGAAAAAGAAAATCAAAGAAATCCGTAAAGTGAATCCAGTATGAGTTCAAGGGCATACTTAGTAGATTTAATCCATTCGATTGGAGAAAAAACGGCTCTTGTTGACCATTTAGAAGAGAAATTGCCAGACCATCCAGAATTAAGTAGTTTAATTGAAAGTCTGCTTAATCTAAGACGAGAGCAGATGAATCAATTATTATCTTTAGGAGAGAACCCAAACCCTGAATATTGGTGTGCTTTTAAGCATGCCGTTAAAGCATGGACGATGGATTGTGAGGTTTATGAGGCGAAGTTAGACGAAGAATCATTGAATAATATGGTTGAGTCATCTAATATTCTGGCTTCAATGATTTCATTGTTCTTGGGGATGGAGTTCGAAACTTGTGCAAGATGCTTGTATGATAAACTTCTAGTAAAGCAGATAAGTAATAAAGGAGAATAAAATGAATGATGTGCTGGCTTGCGTAGCCGCTGTCGGTATATTCTTCGGGGCTATTGCTCTTCGAGGGATATTTGGGTATTTGAAAAACAAACAAATATCCGTTGATGATATTAAATTTGATTGGAAGAAGTTTTTGTCTGGCTCAATTCGCCCGATTTTGATTACTTTAGCGATTGGTGCTTTGGCTGGATTAATTCTTGGGTTCTTTACTCTTGTTGATAAGACTGGTGTGGAGATTGAGGGGTTAGACCAGATTTCAGTTCATACTTTGTTGATTGGCTTAATGATTGCTGATATTGGCGCAATCGGGTATGCGATTTCAGAGGGTTTAATTTTGTTTGGTATGAATGAGGCAGATATTA